>Ga0208243_1000667_pt1 | contig 16408 bp, 15 predicted proteins | sample Subbio2Aug_QV12A_FD_184826 | JGI IMG/M metagenome (GOLD analysis project Ga0208243, IMG submission 184826) | Serpentinite rock and fluid subsurface biosphere microbial communities from McLaughlin Reserve, California, USA - CR12Aug_QV12A (SPAdes) | ecosystem: Environmental > Terrestrial > Deep...
TCTCAGGTGATCCGTTTCTGTCCCGACCCCGTCCGCAACCTGCGGCTCGAAGGCGGGAATCCCTACCTGAACCCCAACGCCGCGCTTCACGTCGGGCTGGCGCTTCACGAACTGGCCGTCAACGCGGTCAGCCACGGCGCGCTGTCGCGGCCGGACGGGATGGTGACGATCGCCGCGCACCCGCTCGAGGACGCGGGCGACGGCGAGGCGATGGAACTGATCTGGCGCGAGACGCTGGCGCCGGGGCAGGCTCCGTCGGCCGGCGGCCGCTTCGGAAGCCTCGCGCTCGAGCGCGTGGTGCCGGCTTCGCTGAACGGAACGGCGAGCCTGACGATCGGGTCGGAGGAACTTGTGTACCGGCTGGTGATCCCGCCTGAGAACTACGAGCTCGGGTAAAAAAAGGGCCGGCGCGGAGGCCGGCAAGATTGGCGACGGAGACGAGGGCGGGGGGCGTCCGTCTCCGTCGCCCGCCTTGCAATGGGGGATATTGCAAGACGCTCCGCACAAACGCCCTTCCCGCCCGCCGGTTCCATGTCCGTCGAAGTTTTTTTGCGTGACGTTTTTCGCAGTCTGTCGGACGCCAAACGGCCAAACTCCCCGCAGGGTTCCGGAACCTCTGGCACCCTCCGGAGTTCAGGTAGCGCCGGTGATGCGCCGGGTTGGCCGAATTTTGCCGCGAGTGTGGCTGTCGGACAAATTTGGGGCAAATTCTTCGGCGAAGCCTGTCGCGGGACGGGCAACCGGTCAATGATCAGGAGAACGGGAAATGATGAAGATTGTCTACGCAGCGTTCATGGGCCTCATGCTGGCCATCACCGGCTGCACCACGGCCGAACAGGCCGGCACCGTCGGCGCGGTCGGCGGCGGCCTGATCGGCGCAGCGGCCGGCGGCACCCAGGGTGCGCTGATCGGCGCGGTTGCCGGCGGCGTCGGAGGCTACCTCATCGGCCGCACGGCCGACGGACGCTGCCGTTACCGCACCCGCGACGGCCGCACGGTCTACGACCGCTGCTACTGAGGATCCGGTCTTCCGGACGAGGAGAAGGCCCGGCGGCGACGCCGGGCCTTTTTCGTGATCGCCGGCGGTGCGGCCGGTTTAGGCCGCAGCAGGCGCCATCGCGCCCGGGCCGGGAACGGCGCCGGGCGGGCACTTGCCGAGGATGATCATGCCCAGCACCTCGTCCTTGGTGACGTCCTGGGTGCGGGCCGTACCGACCACCTGGCCGTTCTTCATGACGCAGACGCGGTCGGCGAGATCGAACACGTCGTGGATGTCGTGGCTGATCAGGAAGATGCCGATGCCGTCGGCCTTCAGCTGCTTGACGAGTTCGCCGACCTGGGCGGTCTCCTGCGGCCCGAGCGCGGCGGTCGGCTCGTCCATGATCAGGATGCGGGCGTTGAACAGGATGGCGCGGGCGATCGCCACCGACTGGCGCTGGCCGCCCGACAGCTTCACCACCGGCTCCTTGAAGCGGACGAAGCGCGGGTTGAGGCGGCCCATGACCTTGCGCGCCTCTGCTTCCATGGCGACGTCGTCGAGCGTGCCCCAGGCCGTGACGAGTTCGCGGCCGAGGAACAGGTTGGCGGCGGCGTCGACATTGTCGGCGAGCGCCAGCGTCTGGTAGATCGTCTCGATGCCGTAGGCCTTGGCGTCGCGCGGATTGGCGATCGTCGCCTCCTCGCCGTTGACCCGGATCTCGCCGGCGTCGCGCTTGTAGGCTCCCGACAGGATCTTGATCAGCGTCGACTTGCCGGCGCCGTTGTGACCGAGCAACGCGACCACCTCGCCCGGATAGAGATCGACCGATGCATCGTCGACGGCGCGGATACCGCCGAAGGCGATCGAGATGTTCTTCAGTTCGACGAGCGGCGGACCCTTGCGTTCCATCATGGTCCCTCTCCCTACTGCATCCGCTTGCGGTACATGGTGTCGAGCCAGACCGCGACCACCAGAACGAGGCCGACGACGATGTTCTGCAGCGGCGTATCGACGCCGAGCAGGATCATGCCGGTGGCCAGAGACTGCATGAGGACGGCCCCGATCATCGCGCCGGCCACCGTGCCGGAGCCGCCGGCGAGCGACGTGCCGCCGATGACGGCCGCGGCGATGACGAGCAGCTCGTCGAGCGTGCCCTGCGCATTGGTGGCGGCATTGAGGCGCGCCGTCGAGATGGCGGCGCCGATGGCGGCGAGACCGCCCATCAGCATGAAGATCTTCATCGTCACCCAGCGCGTGTTGATGCCGGCGAGCTCGGCCGCTTCCGGATTGCCGCCGATGGCGAAGACGTAGCGGCCGAAGCGCGTGCGGGTGGAGACGAAGGACATGACCACGCCGACGCCGATGGCGATGAGCACCGGAATGGCGATCCCGTGGGCGATGAACAGCCCCCCCTCGGGCAGTTCGATGCCGTTGTCGCGGGCATAGGCACGCACGATTCCGACCGGCCAGGGATAGGAATTGGCGATCCAGACGGCACCCAGGATGACGGCGCAGGCGACGGCGCCGAGGAAGAACTCGGCCCAGACCGGGCGCAGCGGGAAGCGGAAGCGCTTGCGCTGGCTGCGGCCGTTGAAAAGCATGAACACGACGGCCAGGCAGGCGACGATCCCGACGATCCAGCTCGCGGTGGCGCCGATGGAGCCGGCGGGGCCGCCGCCCATGAGGCGGAAGGTCTCGTCCATGGGCGCGACGGTGCGCCCCGAGGTGACCCACCAGGCCGCCCCGCGCCAGACCAGGAGGCCGCCGAGCGTGACGATGAAGGCGGGGACGCCGAGGAAGGCGATGACGTAGCCCTGCAGCGCGCCGATGAGAATGCCGACCAGCAGGCCGACCACCAGCGCGATGACCCATATGGCCGGATGGCCGAATTCGAGGTAGCGCGGCAGGATTTCGGCCTGCGTGACGCCGACGATCATGCCGACGAAACCGAGCACCGACCCGACCGAAAGATCGATGTTGCGCGTGACGATGACGAGCACCATGCCGGTGGCCATGACGGCGACCGACGACGACTGCACCGACAGGTTCCAGAGGTTGCGCGGCGTCAGGAAGAGACCGTCGGAGAAGACGTGGAAGCCGAGCCAGATGACGAGCAGCGCGCCGAGCATGCCGAGCATGCGGGTGTCGAGTTCGGTGGCCCGGAGGAAGCCGGCGACCGGGCCGAGTTCGGTCGAGCGGGCGCGATCCGGGGATGCCGTTGACGTCGCGTCGGACATGGTTTCCTCCCCCATGGGGCTGCTTCGCCGGACCGTCTTCTGCGGCCGTCGGCGCGGATGTTCCGGGGCCAGATTAGGCTTGCGCCGCGGCTTTCGTCAAACCGCGGCGCAATCCAGGTCGGATGGTTCAGATCAGTTGCAGGCGGCGACGCTGCCGGCCGCGACGCCCTGGCAGAGCGCGTCCTTGGAGATCCAGCCGGCATCGACCACGACGTTGAGGTTGTCCTTGGTGATCGGGACCGGGGTCAGGAACACCGCGTCGACTTCCTTGCCGCCGGGGGTGGTGAACTTCACCGCATTGGCGATGGCGCTCATCTCGGTGCCGTCGGCCAGCGCCGAGGCGATCTCGGCGGCGTTCTTGCCGAGCTCGCGCGCGTCCTTCCAGACCGACACGGTCTGGGTGCCGAGCGCGACGCGGTTGAGGGCCGCCTGGTCGCCGTCCTGGCCGGAGACCGGGATGCCGGCGAGGCCCTGCGCGGTGAGCGCCGCCACGACGCCGCCGGCGGTGCCGTCGTTCGACGCCACGACCGCGTCGACCGCGTTGTTGTTGGCCGTCAGGATCTGCTCCATGTTCTTCTGGGCGTTCGCCGGCAGCCAGCCGTCGGTATAGGCCTCGCCGACGTTCTTGATCTTGCCGGAGTCGATGGCTTCCTTCAGCACTTCCATCTGGCCGGAGAACAGGAAATCGGCGTTCGGATCGGACGAGGAGCCCTTGATGAAGGCGTAGTTGCCCTCGGGCTTGACCTTGAATACCTCGCGGGCCTGCATGCGGCCCACTTCCTTGTTGTCGAAGGTCAGGTAGAACGCGTTCTCGTTCTCGATCAGGCGGTCGTAGCCGACGACCGGGATGCCCTCGTTGACGGCCTTCTCGACCGCCGGGCCGATGGCCGAGGCGTCCTGGGCGAGGATGATCAGGGCATTGGCGCCCTGCGCGATCAGCGCCTCGACGTCGGTGAGCTGCTTGGCGGCCGAGGACTGGGCGTCGGCGGAGATGTACTTGTCGCCGGCGGCCTCGATGGCGGCCTTCATCGCCGCCTCGTCGGTCTTCCAGCGCTCTTCCTGGAAGTTCGACCACGACACGCCGATGATCTTGTCCTTGGCGAGCGCGCCGCCAGCGAACGACAGGCTGAACACGGCGCAGCTGAGCGCCAGAATCGTCTTCTTCATGCTATCCTCCCGGTGCATCGTTGCACATGCAGAACCGGCACCGGTCCCTGCACGGCGGGACCGTCCGGCAACCAGCCCCTTTAATTCGAGGCTCGAAAAAAATAGTGACTTACCCTGCAAGCCGTGTCAACATGAATCTGGAGCGGCCTAACATATTGCAATGCAACATTCTTTCTGCTGCGTTGCGGTCAAGGGGCTCGCGAAGGAGGAGCAGGCCGCGATGACGGCGATCACGCGATCGGACGACGTGCGCCGGCAGAACCGGCGCGTGGTGATCTCCGTGCTGCGGCGCCACGGGCGTCTGTCGCGCACCGACATCTGCGCCACCACCGGCCTGTCGGCCTCCACCGTCTCGGCCATCACCGCCGACCTGATCGGCGAGACGATCCTGCGCGAGGTGCGCGACGCGGAGGCGACCGGCGCGCGTCGCGGACGGCCGCAGGTGGCGCTCGGCCTCAATCCGGAGGCGGCGACGGTGATCGCGGTGGTGCTGTCGATGAACTCGCTGTCGGCGGCGCTGATCAACTATGCCGGCGACGTCGTGGCGACGGTGCAGCGCCGGCTGCCGACGCTGACGCTGCCGCGCGACGAGCTGGTGCACGCGGCCGTCGCGGTCACGGGCGACCTGATCGCGCAGTCCGCCAAGTCCGGGATGCGCGTGCGCCGCATCGTCTTCGGCGTGCAGGGCATCACCGATTCCGGATCGCGCATGCTGTTGTGGTCGCCGATCACCCAGCACACCGATGTCGGCTTCGCCGACGCGGTGGAGGACGCCTTCGGCATACCGACCACCATCGAGAACGACTGCAACATGATCGCGCTCGCGCTGCGCGAGCGCCGGCCGGACGCGCTCCGCGACAATTTCATCGCCGTGATGCTGTCGCACGGTATCGGCATGGGGCTGGTGCTGAAAGGCCAGCTGTTCATGGGCACGACGTCGTCGGGCGCCGAGTTCGGCCACATGAACCACGTGCCGGAAGGGGCGCTGTGCCGCTGCGGCCGCCGCGGCTGCGTGGAGGCCTATGCCGGCAACTATGCGATCTGGCGCAGCGCCAAGGGGCTGCCGGAAAAGGACGCGCCGGCGATCGACATAAGCGACGAGGAGATGCAGGCGCTGGCCGACGTGGCGCGCGACCATGACGGGCCGGAGCGCGAGGCCTATCGCCGCGCCGGCGAAGCGCTGGGCTACGGGCTGGGCTCGCTGTTCTCTTTGATCGACCCGGCGCCGGTGATCTTCATCGGCCAGGGCGCGCGCGCCTACGACCTGATCGAGAGGCCGATGCGCGAGGCGATGGCCAAGACCGCGGGCGGCCAGCACCACCGCCTGCCGCGCTTCGAGACCGAGCCCGACGAGCGGCCGCTGATCCGCGAGGGCTGCGCCAGCCTGGCGCTGACTTTCGTCGACCGCGAGATCTTCGCGGCGGGCGCGGCCGGGCCGCAGGACCTCCAGCGCGAAATCGCCTGAAAGGCGGTGATGCGCCTCAGCCCGGCGTCCAGGCAATGGCCGGGCGGCCGCGCTCGACGATGTAGAAACCGTCCGCCTCGAGCCGCTGCCAGTCGCCGGCCTCTCCGTCCGGCCAGAGCACGCGCAACTCGGCGGACGACGCCTCGCCCAGCCCGAAATGCCGCCAGCCGGCCTGGCCGGAGGCATGTCCGCCGCCGACCGTGACCTCGCGCCGCTGCACGCGCTCCCCGGTTCGGATCTCGATCCAGGCGCCGATGGCGTCGCGGTTGGGACCCGGCTGGCGCAGTTCCAGCTGCAGCCAGCGCCCGGGCAGCGGCTCGGCGCTCCGCCAGAGCTGGGCCGACCTCCAACGGTTCACCACCAGCATGTCGAGCCGGCCGTCGAGGTTGAAGTCGGCGAGCGCTCCGCCCCGGCCGATCGCGGTGCTGGCGACGCCGGCCGTGTCGCCCGCTTCGAGGAAGGTGCCGTCCGGCTTCTGCAGCAGGAGGTTGTTGGGGTCCTCCGCCGCGAAGTCGGGCATCTCGGCGACGTTGCCCTTGACGACGAAGAGATCCGCCCGGCCGTCATTGTTGACGTCCTCGAACTGCGCATGCCAGGCGGTCGACGGCTTGACCGTGTCGCCGACATAGGGCCGGTGGGCGGTGACGCCGCGCGCGAAGGCGACATCCGCGAAAACGGGCGGCGGACCGCCGACCGCGCCGGGATCGGCCAGCGCCTGCAGCTTGTTATCGGCCATGCTGGTCAGGAAGTATTCGGGATAACCGTCGGAATCGAGGTCGTAGGCGGCGATGCCCATCCCCCAGATCTTCAGCGGCTTCCACCCCTCGGACGGGCCGTAGAGGACCGGAGCCTCGCCCGGCGGGAGACGCCAGAGCTGCTCCTGGCCGCCCTTGTAGTATTCGCGGTCGTTGGAGACGCGCAGGCCGGGGACGCCGGACCGGTTCCAGTCGGTGAACAGGATGGAGAGTGCGCAGTAGCTCGGCACCAGCGGGAGCGGCGCAGCGAAGCGGCGCGCGCCGGCCGCGGCGGGACGGTGCAGCCAGTTGTCGGTGCAGGAGCCCCACGGAAAGGCCTCCTCGTTGCGGTCGATGTAGTTCCCGACGGCGAGCGTCGGCCAGGCCAGGCCGCGTTCCCATGTGGCGGCGAAGGCGGTCGACCAGGCGTCGCCCCCGTCGAAGCCCCAGCCCTCGTTGGCGCGCTCGAATCGACAGCCGCCCGTTCCGCGCATGACCAGGTTCTCGCCGACGCGCAGCAGCACGACGTCCTGGATGCCGTCGCCGTCGACGTCGAGCGGCCAGGCCCCGGAGACGCCCTCGACTTCTAGGCCGCTCTGCAGCCGCTCGAAGCGCAGCGGACCGCCGACGGCGCTGGCGTTGCGGAAGAGCGCCGCCGTCCCTGCCCCGCCCGCCACGAAGACGTCGGCCCTGCGGTCGCCGTCGCAGTCGAACACGGCCGTGCCGCCGCCGACCATGAATTCCCACTCGCCCGCATAGATCGTATCGATGCCGGCGGTCGCGGTCTCCTCGACGAAGCGGGGCACGGCGACGGCTTCGCCGGCCAGGGCGGGTACCGCCCAGATCAGGGCCGCCGCCGCCAAGAGCGGCGGGATCGATCGGATGCGGGGCGAGGTCATTTCCGGGTCCTCAGGGCCGTCACATAGGCGCCGATGCAGCGGCCCTGTTCGAGCCCGCGCTCGATGGCAGAGCGGAAGTGGATGCCGCCGTAGAGGCGCGACAGCGCGGCCTCCTCCGCCGCCGCCCGGAAGTTCGGATAGGTGCGCGCCGGCAGGCCGTCGTCGACATGGGTGGCGTCCTCGAACGCCCGATCCTCACCGAAGAGGCCGGCGAGCACCGCCGCCGCGGCACCCGACTGGGTGCTGTGGCCGCTCGGATACTCCGGAAAGGGCGGCGTGTTGAGGATGGGCTCCCATTTCGGATCGATGACGCGACGGATGTAGGTGACCGGCCGGATCAGGTCATACTCGAACTTGGCGTGCCAGCAGCCGATGAAGGCGTCGGCAAGGCCAACGCCGAGCAGCGCCAGCGTCTCGGCCGTGCGCGCCGCGTCTGCGCCGTCGTCCTCGAGGACCCGCAGCGCGATCGAGATCCAGTGGCCGGGAGGCGTGGGCGAGAGCATCGGATCGTCGGACCAGAAGCGCGCGATCGCGCGCTGTTCGGGCGTAAGGTCCAGCACCGTGCGATGCACCTCCGCCGCCTCCCGGTAGAAGGCGCTGCCGGGCTCCTCCGAATAGGCGGGCGGCGCGGGAGTCCCGCAGGTGCTGCCGTCCGGCATGGCGAAGGTGCGGTTCGATCCCCAGCCCGGGAGGAGCGGCGCCTGCTGCTGGGCGACGAGGCTGGTGGGCACCCAGGCGCCCGGGGCCTCGCGCGGCCTGTAGGTCGCCGGGAAGCCCATGTTCTGGACGACCGCGCCGCCATCGGTTCGCGACCAGGCGAGGATGTGGGCGGCGATCGCCCGCCCGTACGCCTCGCTGCGCGCGACCGTTTCGGCGTCGATGCCGTCCGCGGCGCGGGCGCGCAGCTTCTTCTCGAAAGCGGCGATCGCCCGCTGGCCGGTCGGTCCGGTGTTGGCGAAGAGATCGCGAACCACTTCCGCCATCGCGGCCTGCACGAGGACCGGGTCGTCGTAGGCAGGCCCGCCGCCCCGCGATGGCGGCGGTTCGAGCCCGCTGAGCTGGCCCGCCAGCGTCACGAGCCGGTCATCGCCCGTCGCCAGCGCCTCGAAGGCGGTCACGCCGAGATAGGCGAAGGCGCGGCTGGCGACCGGCGGCGAATAGGTCGGCGTGTGGCGGACGAGTTCGAGAGTGAGACGGTACCAGTCGCGGATCGGATCGACGGCCGAACGGTCGCCGGCGCGGGCACCCATCATGCCGCCGAACAGGGCCAGAACGAGGATGACGAACGGGGCGACGATCCTGCCGAGCAAAGTCATCGATGATCCTCCCCATCGGCCCGAGCGACCGCGCGGCAAGGAAAGCACACGCGGGAGGGAGAGGACAAGGGCGGACGCCGGCGCCGCTCCGCCGCGTTCGTCTCCGCCGATCACCCCGCCGCTCGATCGATCACGTCCTCGGCCCACTGGTTGAGGCTCTTGCCGGAAAGTTCGGCCGCCAGGGCAGCCCTGCGATGGACGTCCGGGCTCACTCGGAACATCATCTTGCCGGAGTAGGGCTTCTGCGGCTCCTTTCCGACCTTGGCGCAGGTCTCAAGGTAATCGTCGACGGCGTCGTGAAAGGCTGCGCGCAGTCCCTCGACGTTATCCGCGTGGAAGCCCACGCCATCGCGGATGCCCGCGACCTGGCCGAACAGAATCCCGTCCGCGTCGTCATACTCGATGCGGGCCGAATAGCCCTTGTAGGTCATCACGTTGTTCATGGTCCGATTCCCAGCCTGATCAGGAACGACCTGGCAGCGCGAACCTGATAGCGCCTTGCTTCCTTAGCCGGATGGGGACGGTGAAAGCTCTCGACCTCGCCGTCCTTCTCGAAACGGACCCGAGAGCCGGAGCCTTCGACGATCCTGCAGCCGACGGCGACGAGCAGACTTTCAACGGCCGCCCATTCCATGGTGCCCGACACGGGATCGCTGAAGATGGCCGCAAGGGTCTTGCGCTGTTTGCCGTTCATCGCACGGCTATAAAGCCCGCTAGCGTATTTTGCAAGCAGACGCCGGCTCCTGCCTTGCCCGCCCCCCCTACGCCTCGCGGATGGCGTAGCCGGCGCCGCGGATGGTGCGGATGACATCGGGCATGCGGCCGTTGTTGACGGCCTTGCGCAGGCGGCCGACATGGACGTCGACGGTGCGCTCGTCGATGTAGATCGTCTCGCCCCAGACGTTGTCGAGCAGCTGGCCGCGCGAGAAGACGCGGCCGGGATGCTGCATCAGGAACTCGAGCAGGCGGAACTCGGTCGGGCCGAGCTTGATCTCGGCCTTGCGCCGGTAGACCCGGTGCGCCTCGCGGTCGAGCACGATGTCGCCGACCTTGAGCACGGAGGACAGCACCTCCGGCTTGGCGCGGCGCAGAAGCGCGCGCACCCGGGCGACGAACTCCGGCGTCGAGAAGGGCTTGACCAGATAATCGTCGGCGCCGGTCGAGAGGCCGCGCACCCGGTCGCTCTCCTCGCCGCGCGCCGTCAGCATGATGATCGGCAGGCGCTCCGTCTCGGGCCGCATCCGCAGGCGGCGGCACAGTTCGATGCCGGAGATGCCGGGCACCATCCAGTCGAGGACGAGCAGGTCCGGCACGCTTTCCTGCAGCCGGATCTCGGCCTCGTCACCGCGCGTGATGATCTCGACCTGGTAGCCCTCGGCCTCGAGATTGTATTTCAGGAGGACGCAGAGCGGCTCCTCGTCCTCCACGACCATCACCTTGGCGGCGATCATCTGTCGTTCGTCCTTCAGGCGGTGGCGTCGGAGACCGCGGTCTCGTCGACGCGCGGACGGGACATCGGCAGCTGCCGGCCCGTCATCACGTAATAGGCGTTCTCGGCGATGTTGGTGACGTGGTCGCCGATGCGCTCGAGATTCTTGGCGCAGAACAGCAGATGCGTGCAGGCGGTGATGTTGCGCGGGTCCTCCATCATGTAGGTGAGGAGCTCGCGGAAGATCGCCGTGTACTTGATGTCGATCTTCTCGTCGTCGGCGCGCAGCGCGGGCAGATCGCCGGCGCGGCGTTCGGCGTAGAGCGCCACGACGCCGCTGACCTGGTCGTGCACCAGTGCGGCCATGGCGTCGATCGAGTGCGACAGCGGCTTGGGCGTCGCCGACTGACCGACTGCACCGACCCGCTTGGCGATGTTCTTGGCGAGATCGCCGACGCGCTCGAGGTCGGATGCCATGCGGATGGCCGAGACGACGGCGCGCAGGTCCTGTGCCATCGGCTGGCGCCGGGCGATCAGCGTGATCGCCTGCTCGTCGATCTCGCGCTGCTTGGCATCCATGATCGCGTCGTCGGAAATGACGCGCTGCGCGAGCGCGTTGTCCGACGACAGCAGCGCACGGGTGGCGTCGGCGACCATCGTGGCCGACAACGCGCCCATCTCGCGGATCAGGCGGTCGATGGATTCCAGTTCCTGGTCGAAGGAGGCAACGGTGTGCTCACCCATGGTCTGTCCTCGTCTGTCTGGACCGGCGTCAGCCGAAGCGGCCGGTGATGTAGTCCTGGGTGCGCTTGTCGTCGGGGTTGGTGAACATCTTGTCGGTCGGCCCTTCCTCGACGAGATAGCCGAGATGGAACATCGCCGTCCGCTGCGAGACGCGGGCGGCCTGCTGCATGGAGTGCGTCACGATGATGATGGTGTAGTTCTGGCGCAGTTCGTCGATCAGTTCCTCCACCTTGGCGGTGGCGATCGGATCGAGCGCCGAGCACGGCTCGTCCATCAGGATGACCTCCGGCGACACCGCGATGGCGCGCGCGATGCACAGCCGCTGCTGCTGGCCGCCCGAAAGGCCGGTACCGGATTCCGCGAGGCGGTCCTTCACCTCGTTCCAGAGCGCCGCCTTCCTGAGGCTGGCTTCGACGACCTGGTCGAGTTCGGCCTTGCTCGTCGTCAGGCCGTGGATGCGGGGCCCGTAGGCGACGTTCTCGTAGATCGACTTGGGAAACGGATTCGGCTTCTGGAACACCATGCCGACGCGGGCGCGCAACTCGACGACGTCGATCTTCGGATCATAGATGTTCTCGCCGTCGAGCGTGATCTCTCCGCCGATCCGGGCGATGTCGATGGTGTCGTTCATGCGATTGAGACAGCGCAGGAAGGTCGACTTGCCGCAGCCCGACGGGCCGATCAGAGCGGTCACCTGCTTCTCGCGCACGTCGAGGTCGACGCCGAAGAGCGCCTGCTTCTCGCCGTAATGGACGGTGACCTTCCTGCCTCGCATCTTCACGACTGGTTCGTTCGACATCGGATTGAGCTTCTGTTCGATTGCAACGTCGGTGAGCATGTTCATGTCCTTCTACTCCATTACCAACGGCGCTCGAAGCGCTGCCTGAGGAAGATCGCGATGCCGTTCATCAGGACGAGGAACCCGAGCAGGACGAGGATCGCGGCCGAAGTCCGGGCCACGAAGCCGCGTTCCGGGCTGTCCGCCCAGATGTAGATCTGCGTCGGCAGCGCCGTGGAGGCCTCGAAGACGCCGTCCGGAGGGCTCGTGATGAAGGCATTCATGCCGATCAGCAGCAGCGGCGCCGTTTCGCCGAGGGCCTGGGCGAGCCCGATGATCGTGCCGGTCAGGATCGACGGCATGGCGAGAGGCAGGATGTGGTGGAAGATCGCCTCGTGCTTGGAAGCACCGATACCAAGCGCTGCCTCCCGGATCGACGACGGCACCGATGTCAGCGCGGCACGCGTGACGATGATGATCGTCGGCAGCGTCATGAGGGCCAGCACCATGCCGCCGACCAACGGGGCCGAGCGGGGCAGGCCGAACCAGCCGAGGAAGACCGCCAGGCCGAGGAGGCCGAACACGACCGACGGCACCGCGGCCAGATTGTTGATGTTGATCTCGATGAGATCGGTGAACCGGTTCTTCGGTGCGAACTCCTCGAGGTAGATGGCCGCTCCGATGCCCAGCGGGAAGCTGATCAGGAAGCAGACGAGCAGCAGCCAGAACGAGCCGGAAATGGCGCCTGCCAGTCCTGCAAGTTCGGGAAACCGGCTGTCGGAGTTGAAGAACAGGCCCCAGTTGAATGGCTGCGAGATCGCGCCCTTCGCCTCCAGCTGCTTGAACAGCTCAATCTGCTTGTCATTGACGCGTCGCTGGCTTTCCGGAAGGTCGGTGTTGACGAGGCCCTTCGCGAGCTGGTCGATCGGATCGGACATCGGAACGACGAAGGTCGCGCGCCCGTCGAGCAGCGAGGGATCGGCGATGATGCGGTCGCGGATCAGGAACGGTGCGGAGGAGGTGAACATGGAGAAATAGTCCCGCTCCTCCGAGCGCGACAGTTCCCCGACATCGTCGATCACCGCCTGACGGAAGATTGCCCGCCAGTTCGACTCCATGGGGTTCTCGCGGTTGATCTCCGCCGAGCTGAAATCGATGTCGATGGTCACCATGGACTGCGTGAAGGCACGGTACCCCGTGAAGGTGAGCGTGCCGATGAGGATCGCCAGGAAGCCGAGCGCGAAGGCGATCGCTGCCATTCCATAGAGCTGCAGACGACGGTCGGCGGCGTAGCGCGCCTTGCGACGATTGGCCATCGCTTCGGACTTCCAGACGACCGGCAGTCGCGGCGCCAACGGCAATGCCGAACCGCCAGTGGTTTCTGTCGCGGACATCAGTACTTCTCCCGATATTTGCGCACGGTGCGCAGGGCGATCAGGTTGAGGCCGAGCGTGATGATGAACAGCATCAGACCGAGCGCGAAGGCAGCGAGCGTCTTCGGATTGTCGAACTCGGTGTCGCCGATGAGGAGCGTGACGATCTGCACCGTCACCGTGGTGACGGCGTCGAAGGGATTGAGCGTCATGCGCGCGATCAGGCCGGCGGCCATCACCACGATCATGGTCTCGCCCACTGCACGGCTCAAGGCCAGCAGGACGCCGCCGACGATGCCGGGCAGGGCCGCCGGAAGAAGGACCTTCCGGATCGTCTCGCCCTTGGTCGCCCCAAGTGCGAACGAGCCTTCCCGGATCGCCCGCGGCACCGCCGCGAAGGCGTCGTCCGAAAGGGACGAGATGAAGGGGATGATCATGATGCCCATGACCGCGCCTGCCGCGAGCGAGCTGTTGGGCGAGGCATTGATGCCGAGCATCACACCCAGATCGCGTACGAGGGGCGCGACGGTCAGGACGGCGAAGAAGCCGTAGACGATCGTCGGGATGCCCGCCAGGATCTCGAGGAGGGGCTTGACGACCGCGCGGAAGCGCTCGCCGGCATACTCCGTCAGATAGATTGCCGAAAGAATGCCGACCGGGACCGCGACCAACATCGCGAGCATGGAGATGACGATCGTTCCGAACAGGACCGGGATCACCCCGAATGCGCCCTGACCGGCGACCTGGTCGGCACGGATGGCGATCTGCGGTTCCCACCGCAGCCCGAAGAGGAATTCGGTGATCGGGACGCGGGCGAAGAACTGGATCGCCTCGTAGACCAGCGACAGCACGATGCCCCCCGTCGTCAGGATTGCGACCAGGGACGAGAACATCATGAACCACGTCACCGAGCGCTCGACGCTGTGGCGCGCGCGGAACCGGGTATCGATCGCACGCATGCCCAGGAACGCGCCGATGGCGCAGAGCGCGGCGACGACGGCGACCATTGCCCAGCCGGCAATGGACTGGAGCGACTTGAAGTGATCGACGGCAGCCAGGACCTCGGGGGTAGGCTGCGTGAAGATGGCGCCTGAAGCGACCTGGCGGATCTCGCTGATCAGGAGGCTGCGCTCGGGGCCGGTCATCGCGTCCGCCCCGGGGAAGCTTCCGAGCACGAGCGCATCGATGACGCTGTTCTGACCGAGCAGCCACAGAAGGAGAAACACGAAGGCCGGGACGCCGGTCCAGATGGCGGCATTCAACCCGTGGTAGATCGGACGGGAGTGCGTCTTCACCGTCGCGCTGCGGCGGTTGGCGCGACTTCGCGCCGCCCCGAAGAAGGCCGCCACAAGGGCAGCAAGGGCCATCAGGCCGAACAGATAACCCACCATGAGACCCCCGACCGGCTACCGCAAACGAGACGAAGTCGACCGCCCGCCGATGGCGGGCGGTCGATGATATCAGGTGATCAGGAGCCGAGCTTCTTGGCGCTCAGGACGGTTTCCTGCACGGCCTTGAGCTTGTCGGCCGCGAGCGGGGTCAGCCCGCGCTCGGCCATGTAGCCGTCCGCACCGAGCGCGCCATCGGACACGTACTCGGCGATGAACTCCTTCATGCCCGGGATGACGTCGCGGTGCGCGTTCTTCACGTAGAAGAAGAGCGGGCGCGCGACGGGGTAGGAGCCGTCGGCGATGGTGTCGAAGTCCGGCGCCACGCCGTTGATCTTCACGCCCTTCAGCTTGTCGGAGTTCTCATAGAGGAACGAATAGCCGAAGATGCCGATGGCATTGGCATCGGCCTCGAGGCGCTGGACGATCAGGTTGTCGTTCTCGCCGGCTTCGACGAACGGGCCGTCCTGGCGCATGCGCGAGCAGACCTCGTTCCACTTCTTCTCGTCGGCCTTCTTCAGGTCAGCCATGCCGGCCAGGTTCTTGCAGCCGTCGTGCATGACCAGTTCGACGAAGGCATCGCGCGTGCCGGAGGTGGGCGGAGGGCCGAAGGCGACGATGTCGAACGCCGGCAGCGAGGCGTCGATGTCGGACCACTTCTTGTTGGGGTTGGCGACGAAGCCGCCCTTGCCGTCCGGAAGCTCGGCGGCCAGCGCCTTGAAGATCTGCTCCTCGGTGAGGTCCATTTCGGGCGCGCTCGAAGCATGGGCGATCGAGAGGCCGTCATAGCCGATCAGGGCCTCGGTGATGTCGGTCACGCCATTGTCGGCGCAGAGCTTGACTTCCGATTCCTTGATGGCGCGGGAAGCGCCGGTGATGTCGGCGAAGTCCGGGCCGATGCCGCCGCAGAACGCCTTGAAGCCACCGCCCGTGCCGGTCGACTCGACGACCGGAGCCGGCTTGCCGGTCTTGTTGGCGAATTCTTCCGCAGCCGCCTGGCTGTAGGGGAACACGGTCGACGAGCCGACGACCTTGACCTGGTCGCGCGCGGCGGCGATGCCGACCGACGCGGTGAGCGCGATGGCCACGGCCGACGCCGAGACGAGAAATTTCTTCATTGGGCCTACTCCTCTTGGGAATTCCTCTGACGCTGAAGTCTGGCGTCGCGGCCCGATTAGACCCCCCGTGTTACAGTTCGATGACACATTTGTGTCGCCTCGATTAAGGTTGGGGCCGCCCTTGCGGGGCAGCTGGTCCCGACGCGCGGCGGCAGCCGACGGAAGGCCGGGATTCCTTCCCCGGAATCAGACGCTTGCGCCATCCGCCGCGCGCCGGCCGGCCGCTTCCGCCAGACGGGACGAACGAGGGCCGTGCGGGCGAAGGCTCACGCGCTGGCCGCCTGGGCCTGGCGCGAATGCTCCACCCAGCGGCCGATCTTCTCGCGCAGCGTCCTCGGGCTGATCGGCTTCGACAGGTAGTCGTCCATGCCGGCTTCCAGACAGCGGTCGCGGTCGCCCTTCAGCGCATGCGCCGTGACGCCGACGATGGGGATGCGCTCGCCCTCGCCTTCCTCGGCGCGGATCGCCTGGGTGGCCTCGAGCCCGCTCATCTGCGGCATGGAGACGTCCATCAGGATCATCGACGGACGCTGGCTGCGCCACGTCGCGAGTGCCAGTTCGCCATTGCCCACGATCTCGAAGGTAAAACCCGTCTCGCTCAGGATCTGGGCGAAGACCATCTGGTTGACCTCGTTGTCCTCGGCGACCAGGATGTCGAGATGGCTCGTCCAGCCGGCGGGCTCGGCGTCTGCCCCGGCCTCCGGCCGGGCTGCCGGCACGATCCTCGCCGGAAGAGGGACGATCTCGTGCGTCTCTCCGGCAGCCGCTTCCGCGGATCGGG
>Ga0208243_1000668_pt1 | contig 16376 bp, 16 predicted proteins | sample Subbio2Aug_QV12A_FD_184826 | JGI IMG/M metagenome (GOLD analysis project Ga0208243, IMG submission 184826) | Serpentinite rock and fluid subsurface biosphere microbial communities from McLaughlin Reserve, California, USA - CR12Aug_QV12A (SPAdes) | ecosystem: Environmental > Terrestrial > Deep...
TGTAGATATTCTTGTAAATAATGCAGGAATTACAAAGGACAATTTATTCATCCGTATGAAGGAAGAGGAATGGGATCAAGTAATGGATGTAAACCTTAAGGGTGTATTCCTTTGTACAAAGGCTGTTACAAGAAAAATGATAAAACAGAAATTTGGCAAGATAATAAATATATCCTCTGTGGTTGGAGTAATGGGTAATCCTGGTCAGGCCAATTATTGCGCCTCAAAGGCTGGAGTAATAGGCTTTACAAAGTCAATAGCAAAGGAGCTAGCTGGTAAGAATATCTGTGTAAATGCTATAGCACCAGGCTTCATTGATACAGATATGACGGCTGTTTTATCTGATACAGTAAAGGATGAAATGCTTAAGCATATACCTTTAAAAAGATATGGTAAGCCTGAGGATATTGCAAATTTAGTTGTGTTTTTAAGCAGTGATGATTCTAACTATATAACCGGTCAAGTTATCCAGGTGGATGGCGGAATGGCAATGTAATAAAAAAATAAAATTATTATCGAGGAGGAAATTAAAATGGTATTTGAAAAGGTTCTTAAAATTATTGGTGAGCAATTAGGTTTAGACGATATGTCAGCAGTAACAGCAGAAACATCCTTAATGAATGATTTAGAGGCAGATTCCTTGGATGCAGTTGAAATTATAATGGCAATTGAGGATGAATTTGGTGTTGAAATACCAGATGATGAAGCTGAAAAGTTTAAAAATATTGGTGATATTGTAAAATACGTAGAAGCAAAACAATAGTCCTAAATGAGGAATTAATCTTTATAGGCACGGGAGGTCAATGGAATGAAAAGAAGAGTTGTAGTAACTGGATTAGGCTGTATTACACCAATAGGCACAGGATTAAATACATTTTGGGAGGCATTACTTTCTGGGAAGTCAGGTATAGATTATATAACTAGATTTGATACTACTGATTATCCAACAAAAATTGCTGCAGAGGTAAAGGATTTTGTCCCAGAGAATTACATTGATAAAAAAGAAGCGAAGAAAATGGATAGATTTACTCAATTAGCAGTTGCAGCTTCACAGATGGCAGTTGAGGATGCTGAGCTTAAGCTTAAGGATATCGATTCTGAACGATTTGGAGTAATCCTGGGTTCAGGAATTGGTGGAATTGAAACCCTTGAGGATCAGCATAGTAAGCTAATGGAAAAGGGCGCAAAAAGAGTAAGTCCCTTCTTCATTCCTATGATGATATCAAATTTAGGAGCAGGTTATGTATCTATAGCCCTTGGAGCAAAGGGGCCAAATACGACAGTAGTAACAGCATGTGCTTCCTCTACAAACGCAATAGGTGAGGCTTTTAAGGTTATACAACGTGGTGATGCTGACTTAATGATAACAGGTGGTATGGAGGCTTCTATTACTCCACTATCTATAGCTGGCTTCTGCTCCATGAAGGCTATGTCTACCCACAATGAGGAGCCACAGAAGGCAAGCAGACCCTTTGACTCAAATCGTGATGGCTTTGTAATGGGCGAAGGCTCTGGAATATTGTTATTAGAGGATATGGAGCACGCAATAAAAAGAGGTGCTAAAATATACGCTGAAATTGTTGGTTATGGTATGAGTGCTGACGCCCATCATATCACAGCCCCATCACCTGATGGTGAGGGAGCTGCAAGATCAATGGTTAACGCTTTAAGGGATGCAGGAATTACCTATGAGGATATAGATTATATAAATGCTCATGGTACCAGCACACCATATAATGATAAATTTGAGACCCTTGCTATTAAATCGGTATTTAAGGAACATGCTTATGAGCTGGCGGTAAGCTCAACAAAATCAATGACAGGACATCTACTGGGTGCTGCTGGAAGTATTGAAGCAATTGCTTGTATTATGGCAATTAGAGAAGGTAAGTTGCCACCAACTATAAATTTAGAGAATCCCGACCCAGAGCTGGATTTAGATTATGTGCCTAATAAATACAAGGAGAAGGTTGTTGACTATGCATTATCAAACTCCTTAGGCTTTGGTGGACATAATGCTACAATTGTATTTAAGAAATTTAAATAATTCTTATAGATAATGATATAGGGACGGATAAATAAAAATAATTATAGGAGCACAGTTTCCTATAATTATTTTTTATTCCATGGGAAATTCATTTATAGCTTAGACCTCTCTACAAGTATCTGGCTGTGTGTCTAGCGAGAACAAAACTAGTAAATTAGAATGAAATGCTTTTGTTCAGGGGAATAATATAGTATATTATACTTAGGAATAAATAACCATTGAACTTTGTTCAATATATATTGGCTTTGGAGTGTGAAATAATGACGATTTCGAAAAAACGAGAGCTGCTGTTACTAGAGCTTCAGCAGGAAATAGGCTATAGCTTTAAGAATAATGAGCTTAATAATGAAGCTCTTACCCACAGCTCTTATGCAAATGAAACAAAAAATAAAAGGATAGGTCATAATGAAAGACTTGAATTTCTTGGAGATTCTGTTTTAAGCCTTATAGTAAGTGATTATATTTTTACGAAGTTTAAAAGTCTGCCTGAGGGAGAGCTAACAAAGGTAAGGGCAAATGTAGTTTGCGAACCAGCTTTAGCCGCAAAGGCTAAGGCAATAAATTTAGGTAAGTATTTGCTATTAGGTAAGGGAGAGGAATTAACCGGAGGTAGAACAAGAAATTCTATTTTAGCTGATGCCTTTGAGGCTCTTCTAGGTGCTATGTATATTGATGGCGGGTTAGAGGTGGTTAGAAGCTTTGTTCTCATTAGAATGACAGATGTTATGGAGCTGGCCTGCTCCGGTAGCTTTTTTAAGGACTACAAAACTCAGCTACAGGAGCTATTACAAAGTAAGACTACAGATAAAATTGTTTATCAGGTGGTAAAGGAGTCTGGTCCCGATCATGACAAGACCTTCTGTGTAGAGGTCTCTGTAAATGGCGAAGTACTAGGCAGTGGAGAAGGTAAGAGCAAGAAGCTGGCAGAGCAAAGTGCAGCTCAATTTGCTATTGAAAAGGTAAGGAAGCTTTATGACAAATAAGATTATACCAATTTTTATTCCCCATATAGGATGTCCACATGATTGTAGCTTTTGCAATCAGAAGAGAATTGCCGGTGAAATTACTGATGTTACAGGAAGTGATGTCAGTGAACTGATCCGGCATTATTTAAATAGTATGCTAGCTTCTGATAGCAAGCGAGAGGTTGCCTTTTTTGGTGGCAGCTTCACGGGCTTAAGCATGGAAAAGCAAAAAGATCTGCTGACACCGGCCCTAAAGGCTAAGGAGAAGGGGTTAATCCAGGATATTAGAATATCTACCAGACCTGACTATATATCTGCGGAAGTTCTAGAACTGATAGAAAGCTATGGAGCTTCAATTATTGAATTGGGGGTTCAATCCACCGATCCATCAGTTTTAAGGTTGAATCAAAGAGGTCACAGCCTAGAGGATGTTTACAAGGCCGTAGAGCTTATCCGAAGCCATAAATTTAAGCTGGGGCTTCAAATGATGGTGGGACTTTTGGGAGATACAGAAGCTACTGTCTTAAAGACTACAAAGGATTTAATAGCCTTAGGACCTGATTTTGTAAGAGTTTATCCTACAATAGTTATTAAGGATACTTATTTAGAAAGGTTATACCTAGAAGGCAGGTACGAGCCCTTTACGCTAGAAAAGGCCGTCAATATATGCGTAGATATATTAAATCTATTCAAAGAGGCGAATATTCCTATTATAAGAATGGGACTACAAAGCACTGAGGAAATTACTGTTGGAAAAAGTATTGTTGCAGGACCATATCACCCAGCCTTTAGGGAGCTGGTGGAGGCTGAAAACTATAAGCGAATAATAGATGCAGAGCTTCAAACAAAGCGTATTACCGCAGGTCATGGACTGCAAATAACCTGTAACCCTAGGGAGTGCTCTAGAATTGCAGGAATTAAACAGTCAAACAAGCTATTTTTTATGGAAAAATATAAGCTGGCTCGAATCAATATAAAGCCTTGTGAAATTATAGAGAGAGGAAATGTACTAGTGGAGGTTGTATCAAAAAATGTTTGAAGAATTATTAAATACTTTTGGTCTATAGGATTGTTGCTGGCTTTATGATAAAATATATCAGGATACATATCGACTTTTTTAGAGGTGATTTTTTTGTTTTTAAAGAGGCTTGAGATACAAGGATTTAAATCCTTCGCAGATAAAATTGAAATGCATTACCAAAAAGGGATTACCAGTGTGGTAGGCCCTAATGGTAGTGGTAAAAGTAATATCTCTGATTCTATTCGTTGGGTGTTAGGTGAACAAAGCCCTAAAACCCTAAGAGGAAGTAAGATGGAGGATATAATATTTGCTGGTACAACTGCAAGAAGGCCAGTGGGTATGGCAGAGGTTTCTATAACCTTTGATAACACCTCACAAATGATGCCCTTAGATTATGGAGAGGTTACCATCACCAGGAGGGTATATCGTTCAGGGGAGAGTGAGTACTACTTAAATAAATCCTCCTGTAGACTTAAGGATATTAGAGAGCTCTTGATGGACACTGGTATAGGTAAGGAAGGCTACTCCATTATTGGTCAGGGAAAGATTGATGAGATACTCAGTAATAAGCCTGAGGACAGAAGACAAATTTTTGAAGAGGCGGCAGGTATCGTTAAGTATCGTAGTCGTAAGGAGGAGGCAGAAAAAAAGCTTTCTTCCACCAAGGATAATCTATCAAGGGTATTGGATATTCTCCACGAGCTGGAAAATCAGCTGGAGCCCTTAAGAAGACAAAGCACAAAGGCTAAACAATTTAAGGAGCTTAAAGCAAAGCTTTTGAAGCTGGAGGTAAATCTCTTTATAAGAGAGATAGATAAAATAGATGGAGAATTGAGTATTATTTTAGAGCAATTGGAGGTCCTAAAAAAATCTCTTGAGGATGAGCAAAGAGAGAAACAAAAGCATTCGGCTAAGCTGCAACAGATTAGAGATGAAATAAAGGCCTGTGATGATGAATATGCTGTAGTCCAAAATCAATACTATCAAACGGAGAATTTAATTAAGGAAAAAGAAGGCCAAAACAGCCTAAGCAATGAAAAAATTGCAAATAATAATGAGAATATAGAAAGGCTTAAGCAGGAAATCTCTAGGCTGGAGGCTAACGAAGAGCAGCTGGCTCAACAGTTAAGATACAAACAGCAGCAGCTACAGGAGATTTGCGCTGAGCTTGAGTCGGTAGAAGGTCAATTAAAGGAAAAGCTAACCAGCCATGAAGCGATGGCTGTTGTTAATCAGGATATAGAGAAGGAAATGGAGGCCTCAAAGGGACTTATAATTGATACCCTTAATGAGATTTCTGATAAAAAAAGTGAGCTTAACAGTCTAAGAACCCTGCTGAAAACAATGGAGGAGCGTATCCAACAGCTTCAAAGGGATTCTGGCTCCTTTGAGGAAAAGCAGGCTAATATCAATCAAAGCATCACAAGCTTAAGCAATGGAATAGACCAGATTACTGCAGGGCTTAGGGCTGTACAGGATGATATAATTGACAGAAATAACCAAATAAAGGACATAGATGTAGAGCTTGTAAGGCTTTTAAAGGAGCTGGAGCAATATAAAGGCCAGCTAAACCATAAAATTTCTAGAAAAAATGTTTTAGAGGAAATGGAAAAGGAGCATGACGGCTTTAATAAAAGCGTTAAAAACATTTTGTCTGCCTGCCAGCGAAATCCAGAGCTGGGTAAGGGAATACATGGTGTTGTGGCTGATCTTTTAAAGGTTCCCAATGGCTATGAAATTGCTATAGAAACTGCTTTGGGCTCAGCTATTCAGAATATTGTAAGTGACGATGAAAATGATGCCAAAAGGCTAATTCAGCATATGAAGAAGAATAACCTTGGTAGAATTACTATACTACCTATCTCCTCTATTCAAAGCAGAAGCATTACAGGTGAAGAGCATCAGATTCTTAAACAATTTAAAGAGGTTGAAATAGCCTTAGATGTAATCGAAACTGACAATAAGTTTACCAACATTTTCTCAAACCTATTATCGAGGGTTCTTATAGTGCCAAACCTTGATATAGGTATAGAGGTTGCACGAAGGCTGCAATATAGAATGAAGATAGTAACAATCGATGGGGATGTAATTAATATTGGTGGTTCCTTAACAGGGGGAAGTCAGTTTAATTCAGGTGGCAACTCCGCGGGGATTCTCGGAAGAAAAAGAGAGCTGGAGGACTTAGTTGCCCTTATCGATACTATGAATGCCAAATATCAGGAAATGTCCCAAGGACATAAGCTGCTTGTCGCTAAAAAGGAAGAGGCTCAACAGGCTGTTTTAGTGCTAAATGAACAACAGCAGGAGCTAAAAATAGAAGAGGTCACTCTAAAAAATAGACTTCAGCAGGCACAGCAGGAGAGGGAGCAAATACAAGGACAGCTAAGACAAGGGGCATCGGAGCTTAAGCAGCTTTCAACTATAACTGAGGAAACCACTGATAAGATAGTTGTATTTGAGAAGGAGATAAAGCTGTTAGATGAAAAAAATGCTGATACTCAGAGGGTTATAGCTGAAATGCAGGTGGATTTACAGCAGGAAAAGAGCAAGCTAGACCAGCTAAATAAGGAGATGACCCAGGATAAAATTCGTGTGGCTTCTGTTATGGAGCAAAGAAAAGCACTGCAGCAGGAAATAAATCAGTTAAGGGAAGGCAGCAGAACAAATCAAGACTCTATCGCCACTAAGAGAAATGAGGTACAGGAGGTAAGTCAAAAATATGTCCACCTGAAGGAGAGTCTACTTGAAACCCAGCAGGAGCTAACAAGACTTGGAGATGCTGCTAAGGGGCTAGAGCAGAAGCTTAACGAGCTTAAGAATAATAAGGGTCTATTGCTGACGGCAGAAGCTGATGAGCTTAAGGTAGTGGAGCAGATGGATAAGGTTATTAACGAGCTACAGGAGAGTATGCATAAGCTTGATCTAAAGAGGACTAGATTTGAAATCCAGCAGCAGAATTTTTACACAAAGCTGTGGGAGGATTACGAATTAAGCTATAATGGTGCATTAGAAATGAAGGAAGAGGTAGAGGATATACCTCAGGCTAATAGGGACATTAAGAAATATAAGGATGAAATTAAGGGACTTGGAAATATTAACCTAGAGGCTATTGAGGAGTATGATAAGGTTAGAGAGAGATATGATTTTCTTAAACAGCAGCAGCAGGAGCTTAATGAAGCACAGGAATCCCTGTCTGATGTAATTAAGGAAATGGAAAAAACGATGCAAAAGCAGTTCATTACTCAGTTCCAGATTATTAAAGAAAACTTTAATCAGGTTTTCGTTAAGCTATTTGGCGGAGGAAAAGCTGATTTGATATTGGAGGAAAGTGAAGACATTTTAAAGTGTGGCATAGATATAATAGCTCAGCCACCGGGGAAAAAGCTTCAAAATCTGTCATTGCTGTCAGGGGGTGAAAGGGCTTTAACAGCTATTTCATTACTTTTTGCAATACTTTTAGTAAAACCAAGCCCCTTCTGTATATTAGATGAAATTGAAGCAGCCCTGGATGATGCAAACGTAAATCGATTTGCAATGTTCTTAAAGGAGCTTTCAGAGACAACACAATTTATTGTTGTTACACATAGAAAGGGTACAATGGAGATTGCAGATGTGCTATACGGTGTGACTATGGAGGAGCAAGGGGTATCAAAGCTTGTATCAGTGAAGCTTACAGACAATAAAAACGAAGAAATAGCCAGCTAGGAGGGAATAGAGTGTCAGTATTTAAAAAGTTTATAGATATATTTAAAAAGGATGAGGAAAAAAGCAAGGAAACAGAAGCTTTAGAGGAAATGCTGGAGGAAGCAGAGGTATCTGAGGAGGAAATTCTGAAGGAGCTTGAAGAGGGTTACGTAGGAGAGGAAATAGAAGGAGAGCTTCCAGAGCTAGAGGATATTGATGAAATAGAGGTTCTGGAGGAAGAGGCTCCAGAGGTTCAGCTGAAAGAAGAAATAATACCTGAAGTAAAAGAAAAAGAGATTGCTAAGGAAGTAAAGGCTACTGAAGCTCAAAATAATACGGTTAAAATAGAAGAAATAGTAGAAGCGGTAGAGGATGTAGAAGACCTAGTGGATTTGGAAACTTTAGATGAGGCTGAGGATAATGAAGACCTTCAAGAATTCCAAGAGGAAGCTGAGGAGGCAGAAGCCCCAGTTGAAAAATTTAGTCTATTTAAGCGTCTAAAGGAGGGCTTATCTAAGACTAAGCAGGGTATAACAGGAAAAATTGAAAACCTAATTAAGTCCTATCAAAAGGTGGATGAGGAGCTTTTAGAGGAGCTGGAGGAAATATTGATTACAGCAGACCTAGGGGTTCAAACAACAATGGAAATAATGGATAGCATTAGGGTAAGCATAAAGAAGCAAAATGTTAAGGAGCCTGAGGGTGTAAAGGAGCTTTTAAAGGATAAGCTTAAGGAAATTTTAGAGGAGCTTTCAGCTGATGAAAAGCTTAAGGTAGAGCCGAGCCCAGCTATAATGCTGGTGGTGGGGGTTAATGGTGTAGGTAAAACCACATCTATAGGAAAAATTGCCCACAAGCTAAAGAAGCAGGGTAAAAAGGTACTGTTAGCAGCAGGAGATACCTTTAGAGCCGCTGCCAGCGATCAATTAAAGATCTGGGGAGATAGGGTAGGTGTAGAGGTAATCCGTCATCAGGAGGGTGCTGACCCAGGAGCAGTAATTTTTGACGCTATAGCAGCAGCAAAGGCAAGAAAGGTTGATGTTCTAATCTGTGACACTGCAGGCCGTCTTCATAACAAGAAGAATCTTATGAGTGAGCTAGGTAAGATTTTTAAAATAGTTGATAGAGAGTATGGAGAGGCAACTAAAGAGGTGCTGCTGGTACTGGATGCAACTACAGGTCAAAATGCTATTCAACAGGCTAAGGTATTTAAAGAGGTTACCGACATAACAGGCCTGGTTCTAACAAAGCTTGATGGTACTGCAAAGGGTGGAGTTGTGATAGCCATCAGCAGTGAGCTAAAGATACCTGTAAAGCTAATTGGTGTTGGTGAAAAGATGGAGGATCTACAGGAATTTGAAGCTAAGACCTTTGTTGAGGCACTTTTTGGGGAATAGTAAGGATGTAAAGAAAAAAACATTGACAGCCTAATGCTTTTTGTTATACAATACTTTGTGTAAAGGATTCAACCTTTACACTTGGAAGGCAGGATATTGCTAATGATAGAAAAGACAATTGAAATCGCATTGTTATACGATTTTTATAGTCATCTTTTAACTGAGAAGCAGCAGGAAATGATTGATTTATATTATAATCAAGACTTTTCCCTTGGAGAAATCGCTGAAGCCTTTCAGATATCTAGACAAGCAGTATACGACACAATTAAGCGAACAGAAAAAATTCTATATGAATATGAAGAAAAGCTAAAGCTGATTCAATTGACTAATAAGAAAATACAAGACTATGAAAAGCTTTTAGAGCATGTTAATATATTAGAAGACAAGATTAATCAGGATACCTCTAAGGAGGATATCAAATCCTATATAGCATTGATAAAGGATGAACTAAAAGAAATGCTTAATCAATAGATATTTCGAGGAGGTTTCAGAATGGTTTTTGAGGGCTTAGCAGAGAAGCTTCAAAATTCCTTGAATAAGCTAAAGGGCAAAGGAAAAATCACTGAAAAGGATTTATCCGAAGCAATGAGAGAGGTTAAGCTTGCCCTGCTGGAAGCAGACGTAAACTTTAAGGTTGTTAAGGACTTTATCAATAAGGTAAAGGAAAGGGCAATCGGTGCTGATGTACTAGAAAGTCTGACTCCCGGTCAACAGGTTATTAAAATAGTAAATGAAGAGCTTACAGCTCTTATGGGTTCAACTAATAGTAAAATAGTATTTGCCTCAAAGCCACCAACCATTATTATGCTGGTTGGATTGCAGGGGGCAGGTAAGACAACCACCAGTGGTAAGCTGGCGGGCTTAATGAAAAAGCAGGGCAAAAGACCCCTATTGGTAGCAGGGGATATTTATAGACCAGCAGCAATAAAGCAGCTGGAGGTAGTTGGTAGTCAGGTAGAGGTGCCTGTCTTTACAATGGGTGATAAACAAAACCCAGTGGATATTGCTAAAGCAGGTATTGAGCATGGCTTCAGACATGGTAATGACGTAATTATTATAGATACCGCAGGACGTTTACACATAGATGACAACCTTATGGGTGAGCTTCTAGGCATAAAGGCTACAGTCAGACCCCATGAGATACTTCTTGTAGTAGATTCTATGACGGGACAGGATGCCGTGAATGTTGCAGAGCATTTCAATGAAAAGCTAGGTATAGATGGTGTTATCCTTACAAAGCTTGATGGTGACACCAGAGGTGGAGCTGCCCTCTCGGTTAGAGCAGTAACCAATAAGCCAATAAAATTTGCCGCGATGGGGGAAAAGCTAACAGATTTAGAGCCCTTCCATCCCGACAGAATGGCTTCTAGAATCCTGGGAATGGGCGACGTTTTAAGTCTTATTGAAAAGGCTCAGGAAAACTTCGATGCTAAAAAGGCAAAGGAGCTGGAGAGCAAAATAAGAACTCAGCAATTTACCTTTGAGGATTTTCTAGATCAGCTACAGCAGGTTAAGAGTATGGGTCCTTTAAATCAGTTATTAGAAATGATACCCGGTGCAGGTAAGCAGCTTAAAAACATTGATGTGGATGAAAAGGAATTAGTCCATATTCAGGCTATTATTCAATCCATGACAAGGGCTGAAAGAAAAGATCCTTCTATTATTAATGGTAGTAGAAGAAAGCGTATTGCAGCAGGAAGCGGAACCTCAGTTCAGCAGGTTAACCGATTATTGAAGCAATTCGAGCAAACTAGAAAGATGATGAAGCAGTTTGCAGATATGGAAAAGTCCATGAAAAAGGGCGGGAAGATGAAATTCCCCTTCTTTGGAAGATAGATTTGTAATGTAATAGATTTTAAAGGAGGTGAAATCATGGCTGTTAAAATAAGATTAAAGAGAATGGGTGCTCACAAGAAGCCTTTCTATAGAATAGTTGTTGCTGATTCAAGAGCTCCAAGAGATGGTAGATTTATCGAGGAAATCGGTTTTTATAATCCAGTTTCAGAACCAAAGGAAATCAGAATCGACGATCAAAAAGCTCTTAAGTGGCTACAAAACGGTGCTCAACCTACAGATACAGTTAAGTATTTACTTAAGAAAAATGGCATTATTGAATAATAATGACTTAGGGGGTTTTACCTATGGGCGAATTAGTAAAAGTAATAGCTAAAGCTTTAGTGGATAATCCAGATGAGGTATTCGTTAATGAAGTCGAAGGTAATCAATCGATTATTGTAGAACTAAAAGTAGCCCCAGAAGATATGGGAAAGGTTATTGGCAAGCAGGGTAGAATTGCTAAAGCCATAAGAACTGTTGTAAAAGCTGCAGCAACCAAAGATAACAAAAGAGTAATCGTTGAGATTATATAAGGATTAGGGATAACCTAATCCTTATTCCCTATTATAAGCAATCCCTTATGTATCGCCTCCAGGATTTATGGTAAGAATATTCATTAGAAATAATATTTTTAAAATTCTTTTTAGGTTAAATAAAGTAGGTGGAAATAGATGAAAAGCTTACGTGTAGGTCAAATTATAAATACCCATGGAATTAGGGGTGGACTTAAGGTTATACCTCTAACGGATTACGATGAGCGCTTCGAGGAACTGAAATGGGTGTATATTGAGGGGTTAAAGGAAAAATTCTACATAACCTCTGTTAGCTATCAAAAAAACAATCTAATAATAACCTTTAAGGGCTATCAGGATATAAACCTGGTTGAAAAATTCAAGGGTAAGTATTTGCTAATAGATGAAACTCAAAGGAGAGAGCTTCCGGAGGACACCTTTTACATAGCTGATATTATCGGCTTAGAGGTTTATACAGTTGATGATCAGTATTTAGGAAAAGTAAAGGATATTATCCAAGCAGGCTCCAATGAGGTCTATCTAATTCAAACTCAGGAGGGTAAGGACATAATGATACCCTCTGTTAAGGAATTTATACCTGAGATTGATTTGGAAAAAAGGCGCATAACTGTAAATCCTATTGAGGGAATGATAGAATGATTATTAGGATATTAACTCTATTTCCTGAAATGTTCGAAGGACCGCTGGGCTCCAGTATCCTTCAAAGAGCTAAGGATAAGGGATTTCTTAATATTGAATGTGTTAATATTAGAGATTATGCTGATAATAAGCATAAAAAGGTGGATGACTATCCCTATGGTGGTGGTGCAGGTATGGTAATGACACCACAGCCTATATATGACTGTCATGAGGCAGTTGTAAAGGCGCTAGGTGACAAAAAGAGTCCTAGAACCATATATATGACACCAAAGGGCAAGGTATTTAATCAGAGCCTTGCCGGGGAGCTTTCTAAAGAACAGGAGCTTATTTTCCTTTGTGGCCACTATGAAGGAATAGATCAAAGGGTTATTGATGGTATAGTGACGGATGAAATCTCTATAGGGGACTATGTTTTGACTGGTGGAGAATTGGCTGCTATGGTTGTTATAGACGCTGCGGCTAGACTGATTCCTGGAGTTCTATCACAGGAAGAGTCCTATGAGGAGGAGTCAATTCAATCGGGCCTTTTAGAGTATCCCCATTACACAAGACCCAGTAGCTTTAGAGGACTTGAAGTACCAGAGGTGCTTACCTCAGGAAATCATAAGCTTATTGATGAGTGGAGAAGAAAGATGTCTCTTAAGCTCACTTTAGAGAGACGACCTGATTTGTTAGATGGCTATCCATTGACAAAGCAGGAAAAGAAATTGATGGATGAAATAAATAAAGGAATATAATTTTACAAGCTATTGCCATATAAATTTGGTTATGATATAATAGCAGAGGAATTACGGGCGGTCCTCTATGAATGGGAATCATATGAACGTCTAGGAAGGAAGGAGGGACAACTATGGATTTATTAAACGTTATAACAAGCGAGCATCTTAAAAAAGATATTACTCCTTTTAATGTAGGTGATACAGTTAAGGTACACGTTAGAATTAAAGAGGGTTCTAGAGAAAGAATTCAGATATTTGAAGGTATCTGCATCAAGAGACAAGGTGGCGGCATTGCTGAAACCTTTACTGTAAGAAGAATTTCTTACGGTGTTGGTGTAGAAAGAACATTCCCGGTACATTCACCTAAGATCGAAAAAATCGAGGTTATGACTCGTGGTAAGGTTAGAAGAGCTAGACTATACTATCTTCGTGGTAGAATTGGTAAGGCTGCTTTCAAGATTAAAGAAAAGAAAAGATTTGAGAAGTAATTATAAAGGGACTGGAAACAGTCCCTTTGTTTATGGGAGACAGTGGGACGGTTCGATTGACACCTAAAGAACAATTAAATATCTAAAAACAATATTAATTGGTCATTATATAAAGAATCTGCTAAGATGGATTTAATAAGAGCTTAAGAAAAGAAATCCGAATGGATTATTACATAGAGATAAATACTAAAATATTAATATACATAGGCTAGAGGTTATGAAATAGCTATGTAGCAAAAGGAGTTGATGCTATGAATATCAATTGGTATCCTGGGCATATGAAAAAGACAAGAGAGCTGCTACAGCAGCAGTTGAAGCTGGTGGATGTGGTATTTGAATTATTAGACGCAAGAATCCCCCTAAGCAGCAAGAATCCAGATATAGATGCAATAGTAGGTACAAAGCCAAGGGTTATTATTTTAAATAAAGCGGATCTGGCAAATGAGCAGGCTACTAATAGCTGGATTAAATACTTTAAGTCAAAGGGTATAACAGCTATACCTGTTAATACAATACACGGAGAAGGTCTTAGACAGGCTTTAAACGAAGGTGAAGCTGCTTTTAAAGACAAGCTTCAAGCTTTATTAGCTAAGGGAAGAAAAGAAAGAGCCTTGAGGGTTATGGTAGTAGGTATTCCTAATGTGGGTAAGTCCTCCATAATAAATAAACTGGTTGGAAGAAAAGGCGCTATCACAGGTGATCGTCCCGGGGTTACAAAGGGGAAGCAGTGGTTAAGGGTTAAGGGAGACTTAGAAATATTGGATACACCAGGTATACTTTGGCCTAGATTTGAGGATCAAGAGGTAGCTATGAAATTAGCTTTTACAGGTGCCATAAAAGATGAGATAATGGATATAGAGACCTTGGCCTTAAGGCTGATAGAGTATCTATATATACATAATAGAGAGGATCTATATAAGCGATATAACCTTGAAGGTGAATTTGAAGAGGGTGTTGCCCTTATGGATCAAATAGCAAAAAATAGAGGAAGTATTCTACGTAAGGATGAGATCGATTATACCAGGGTAGCAAATATTATCCTAGATGAATTTAGAGCTGGTAAAATAGGCAGAATTTCCTTGGAGACTCCTCAGTCACTTAATCTAATAGAATAAAAAAGCAATGGGGGACATTGTATGGATTTATTAGAAATAGAAAAAAGCCTGTGGGATACAGGCTATGAAAAGATAGCAGGCTGCGATGAGGTGGGTAGGGGCTGCCTTTTTGGTAGCGTACTGGCTGCTGCAGTTATTTTGCCTCAAAACCTGCGTATAGAGGGTGTCAACGATTCTAAGCTATTATCACCTAAAAAACGAGAGTACTTTTATGAGATAATTAAGGAAAAGGCTATCGGCATTGGAATTGGAACTATGCCACCGGCTGTTATCGATCAAATCAATATTAAAAATGCTGTTAAGCTTGCTATGAAGAAGGCTCTGACTTCAATGAAGGATGCTGATGGAAACTTAGTTACTCCTGATTACATACTAGTTGATGCAGAAAATGTTGATTTGAAAATTCCCCAAAGAGCTATTATTAAGGGGGATTCATCAGCTCAAGCAATAGCCGCTGCTTCAATAGTTGCAAAGGTAATTAGGGATAGAATGTGCTTGAAATGGGCAGAGGAATATCCACAATACGGCCTTGAGCAGCATAAGGGCTATGGGACAAAGCAGCATGTCGAGGCATTATTAATGCATGGACCAAGCGAGCTACATAGAAAAACCTTCTTAAAGAAAATAATATAGGTGTCAGATATGAAAAAGGAATTGGGAAGCTGGGGGGAAGGTATAGCCAAGGACTATTTAATAGCCAAGGGCTATAGAATTATCTTCACAAATTATAAAACCAAGATGGGTGAAATTGATATTGTAGCTCAAAAAGAAAATGTTGTTGCCTTTGTTGAGGTTAAGACAAGAAGAAATGACAGCTACGGTAAACCAAGAGAGTCTGTAAATTTTAAAAAGCAGCTGACCTATGCAAGGGTTGCTGAGCAATTTTTACAGCAATTCAATAACGGGAATAATAGCTTTAGATTCGATGTTATAGAGGTGTATAAAAGTAATGAGAATTTTAAGGTGGAGCATATAGAGGATGCCTTTGGGCTATAGTTCCTCGCTTTAAATGAGGGTATGCAAAACTACGTAAATAATATCAAAGAGAGGATTAGATTAGTGCCCTCTCTTTTTTTATTGGCACTATGTAAATAGTTTGGGTGGATATTCTTCGGAATAACTGCCCTTTTCTTATATAAAAAGAAGTATTTAGGTGAGGTGTTAAATATTTTTATTAATTTCCAAAGAAAAAGAAGGTAATAAATGTAAAATTGTAGAATTAATTAACTGAAAGCACATGAAAAAAAGTTGCGGGAGTGAGAAAATGCTAGCTAAAATAAAAAGCTGTAGCATAAATGGCTTGAAGACAAGCGATATAGATGTTGAAATAGATATAGCAAATGGGTTACCAGCACTGAATATGGTAGGCCTAGCGGATCTTGAGGTCAAGGAATCAAAGGAAAGAGTTCGGGCGGCCATTAAGAACTGTGGCTTTGAATTTCCCTTGAAGAGGATAACCATAAACCTAGCTCCAGCGGATTCTAAAAAGGAGGGAACTCATTTTGATTTGCCTATTGCACTAGGAATACTGTCTGCATCGGGACAGATTAAAGAGTTTGACTATAATGATACTATAATTATAGGAGAGCTATCCTTAGATGGTAGGATAAATAGAATTAATGGAGTTTTACCAATGCTGTTGTCGATGCTTCAAATAGGCTATAGAAGGGTGATACTGCCAAAGCAAAATCTTTCAGAGGCGATGCTGGTTTCAGAGATGGAGTGCATAGGGGTTGAATCCTTGATGGAGCTAATACAGTTTATCAATAAAGAGCTAGCTCTTGAGTCTCATTGGGGTGGGATGAAGGCTATGGAGGCTAACTATGAGGATGCTATAGATTTTGCAGATATAAATGGTCAGGATGCTCTAAAAAGAGCTTTGGAGGTTGCAGCTGCTGGCTCCCACAATCTATTGATGATTGGTCCCCCTGG
>Ga0208243_1000669_pt1 | contig 16361 bp, 14 predicted proteins | sample Subbio2Aug_QV12A_FD_184826 | JGI IMG/M metagenome (GOLD analysis project Ga0208243, IMG submission 184826) | Serpentinite rock and fluid subsurface biosphere microbial communities from McLaughlin Reserve, California, USA - CR12Aug_QV12A (SPAdes) | ecosystem: Environmental > Terrestrial > Deep...
ACCGTCCCGCCGATGCATCGTCCGAGCTGCGGATGGCGCACGTCGGCGATGCGGCCGGTAGCGGCGTCGACACCGCCCCAGAAGCTGATCGGGGCATCGAGCACCAGCGCCGGGCCCAGCCCGCCCGAACCGGGCACCAGCACCTCGGCACGGGCCGGCGGCGTGGCGGGCGCATCGGGCCGCGCGCTCATCCGGCGCCCTCGGCCAGCACAGGGCGACCGGCGACGGCGCTCTCCACGCAGTCGGCCAGCGAGCCGTAGAGCACGACATAGCCGGTGTTTCCCGGCGCGTAGTGGGCGAACTTGCCTGAATTGGTCATCAGCACGCCTCCTGGCCGGTCGGCCATGATCGGCGTCACCACCACGCAGGTGTCGGCGACCAAAATGACGCCCGCCCGCTCCAGCGCCGCACGGCGGCCACCGTGGCCGAAGGCTTCGAGCGCGTGGCGGCCAGTGCAGGCATAGAGCGGCACGGCGAGCTTCCGCCCGGCCACCAGCCGCTCCAGAGCGTCGAGTTCGGCGGCCGACAGATGCGGGCTGCCGATCGCCACGGCGTCGATACGCTCGGCCGGCCCGGCGGTCGAAAGGCTTCGCTGCGCTTGCGCCGCCATCGCCGGTGTCACCCGGATCGTCGCTGCCGGGGGCAGTCCGCCGGTCGCGGCATCGAGGTCTCGAGCCTCCGGCGTCACACCCGCCACGTGGAACAGGCCGACCGCGCCGGAAGAGGCGGCCGCGGCGCCGAAGGCCTTGAGCGCGTCCTCGCCCGGATGGGCCGCGATGCCGATCACGACGCCGACGGCGGTTCCGGTCTCCCGGCCGTAGAGGCTGCCCAGGACCGGCCAGGCAATCTCGGATGCCAGAAACGAGGCCGACAAGGCCGACACGTCGAAGACCAGCGTCGCACGGCGGTTTGCGGGCAGGTGCAGCCCTGTCAGCGGCGCACGGCCAGCGATGGCGCAGGCGATATCGAGGAAATCGCCGTAGCGGTTGGTGCGGGCGCCCAGCACCGAGTTGCAGAAAGCGACCGCGTTGGACTCGCCCCAGGCGACGTCCGTCCCCATCGCGGGCCGGTGGCCTGCCTGGTAGGGGGCGCAGGTCCAGGAGGGCTCGCAGCCGAGCGCCCGGTAGGCCTGCATCATCCGTCCCGCCATGTCGCGCCTGGTGCCTTCCAGCCGCACCCGGCAGCCACCGGTCAGGTCGAGGGCGCCGACGTTGAGCGTGCTCCTGACGGCGACCTTCGCACCGCCCTCGACCAGCCTCTCGGCGAACAGCGTGCCGGAATCGCCATGGTACAGTGCGCCGTCAATATGGGCGGATGCGACGGGGATGAGCCGCGGTGCGCCGAGCAGTCTGGCGCTTTCGGCGACGATGCGCATCGCCATCGCTGCGCCCGGACCGTCCCGTCCGCCGGCGATCGCGCATTCCTCGGCTGTCAATTCGAGCATGCCGCGCGCTACTCCGCCGCCTGGCGCCGCGCCTTGTAGCGCATGACGTCGAAACGAGCGCCCAACGCGTCGTAGAGCAGGATGCGACCGACCAGCGGTTCGCCGATGCCGGCGAGCAGCTTGATCACCTCCATGGCCTGCAGCGTACCCATCACCCCCGTCAAGGCGCCGAGCACGCCGGCTTCGGCGCACGACGGCACCAGGCCGGCGGGCGGCGGCTCGGGAAAGAGGTCGCGGTAGGACGGCAGAGGAGCGCCGTCCGCCCCGGCTTCGTAGGGTTTCAACACCGTCAGCGATCCATCGAACCGGCCGACAGCGGCGGCGACCAGAGGCTTCGCGGCCGCGGCGCAGGCGTCGGCGACGGTGTAGCGCGTATCGAAATTGTCCGACCCGTCGACGACGAGATCATAGGCCGCCACCAGGCCGGCCGCGTTTCCGGCGTCGAGGCGCAGCCGGTGCACCTCGACGGCGACGTGTGGATTGATCCGGCCGATCGCATCGGCGGCGCTGTCGACCTTCGGCCGGCCGACCGACGCGGTGTCGTGGATGACCTGGCGCTGCAGGTTGGACAGCGCGACGGTGTCGTCGTCGACGATGCCGAGCGTACCGATCCCGGCAGCGGCAAGATACTCCAGCACCGGTGCGCCCAGTCCCCCCGCGCCGACGACCAGCACGCGGGCACGTTTCAGTTTCTGCTGGCCCGGCCCACCGATCTCCGGCAGCACGATGTGGCGCGCGTAGCGCTGCAGTTCTTCCGCCGAGAGCGGCTGGGGCGACGACGTGGTCATCCGGCCATCATACGGCCGCGCGCGGCCGCTGTCAGCCCGCCGAGACGGCGCCAGCTGACACCTCGAGGAACTGGGCGCGGCCGTCGATCGCCGAGAAGAGTTCGCGTTCCGTGCCGGTCATGAACACCTGGCAGCCCAGATCCTCGAGGATTCCGAAGAGGGCGGCGCGGCGGCGGTGGTCGAAATGCGCGGCGATCTCGTCGAGCAGCAGGATCGGCGACATGCCAGACAGGTCTCCCGTCAGCCGGGCATGCGACAGCACCAGCCCGACCAGCAGCGCCTTCTGCTCGCCGGTGGAACAGAGCTCGGCCGGCATATCCTTGGGCCGGTGGCGCACGAGAAGGTCGGAGCGGTGCGGACCCTCCAGCGTGCGACCCGCGGCGCGGTCGCGCTCGCGTCCCGTCGCGAGCCTTTCGCGGAAATCCTCCTCCGCGTCGATCGCGGCACCGGACGCCAGTCCGGTTTCCAGCACGCCCGAGAGCGCGAGGTCGGCCCTTGGAAACGGACCCCCCTCCGGCGTACGCTCGATCATGGCCCTCAGCAGCCGGACCATCTCGAAGCGCGCGGCCGCGATGGCGGCACCCGTCTCGGCCATCTGGATCTCGATCGCATCGAACCAGCCGCCGTCGCGCGAGCCTTCGGCGAGCAGCCGGTTGCGGCCGCGCATCGCCTTCTCGTAATCGAGCGCGCGGCGGCCGTGGGCCGGATCGATCGTCAGCACCAGCCGGTCGAGAAAACGGCGGCGGTCGGCGGCGGGGCCGGTAAAGAGCCCGTCCATTGCGGGCGTCAGCCACATCACCCGCAGCCATTCCAGCATGTCGTCCGCCGAGCGGGCCGGCGCGCCGTTGATGCGCACCTTGCGCGTGCCGGAATCGCCCTCGGGGTCGGCCTTCCCCGCGCCGGTTCCGATTTCGGCGTCACCCTGCGGGCCCTGGACCCGAGCATGGACGACGAATCCTCCGGGAGCGCCTTCACGGACGATTTCGGCATAGGCTGCGCGGCGGAGGCCCCTTCCCGGGGAGAGCAGGGAGACGGCTTCGAGAAGATTGGTCTTGCCGGCGCCGTTGTCACCGGTGAGGACGACCGCGCCCGGCGACAGGTCGACGGAGAGGGACGCATAGTTGCGGAAGTCGGTGAGCTTCAGCCTGCCGATGTTCACCGGCGGTGGCGCTCGCCGGGCCGTCGCATCGCCCGGCACTGGCGTCAGACGCGCATCGGCATCAGGACATAAAGGGTCTGCTCGTCGGCGGTGTCGTTGATCAGCGTCGGCGAGCCGGCATCCGCCAGCATGAACTGCGCGTTGCTGCCGCCGAGCTGGGCCGCGACGTCCAGCAGATAGCGGGCATTGAAGCCGATCTCGATCGGGTCGGATTCATAATCGGCGGCGACCTCTTCGACCGCGCTGCCGGAATCAGGATTGTTGACGGTCAGCGTGACCTGCCCCTCGGCAATGGACAGCTTCACCGCGCGGCCACGTTCGGACGAGATGGTGGACACGCGATCCACCGCCGCCGCGAAGCTCTGTCGATCGATGATCAGCCGCTTGTCGTTGCCGGACGGTATGACGCGCTGGTAGTCCGGGAACGTGCCGTCGATCAGCTTCGACGTGAGCACGACGCTGCCGATCGTGAAGCGGATCTTGGTATCGGAAAGTTCCACCACGACCTTGATGTCCGGGTTGTCGACGAGCTTCTGCAGTTCGCTCACCGTCTTGCGCGGGATGATCACGCCCGGCATGCCTTCGGAACCGGCCGGCGCCTCGATTTCCGCCCGCGCCAGCCGGTGGCCGTCGGTGGCGACCGAGCGCAGCATCAGCTTGCCGCCGGCCTCGAGGGCATGCAGGAAAATGCCGTTCAGATAGTAGCGTGTCTCTTCGGTGGAGATCGCGAACTGGGTCTTGTCGATCAGCCCCTTCAGCGCCGGCGCGTCGAGCCGGAAGATGTGCGAGAAGGATCCCGCGGTGAGCTCCGGAAAGTCGGACTGCGGCAGACACTGCAGCTTGAAGCTGGAGCGTCCGGACACCACCGTCATGGTGTGGCCGTCGGTGTCGGTGCGAAGCATCACCTCGGACCCGTCCGGCAGCTTGCGGACGATGTCGTAGAGCAGATGCGCCGGCACCGTCGTCGCTCCGGTCTGCTCGACCTGCGCCGAGGTCGCCTCCGTCACCTCGAGATCGAGATCGGTCGCCTTCATTTCGAGGACGGCACCTCCTTCGGCCTTCAGGAGCACGTTGGAGAGGATCGGGATCGTGTTGCGCCGTTCCACCACACGATGAACGTGGTTCAGCGACTTCAGCAGGTTCGAACGTTCGAGGGTAACGCGCATGACGGGCTGGTCTCGTGGTCTGGGCTGCTTCGGGGGGAAGCACAGAAAGGAACGGCCCGCATCCCGGGCCGGCAAGACTGGCAAAATGACAGGAAAAAGGCCATGAAGGCAAGCCCGCGCGACGGGGCGGGACCCGCTGCACAGGCTTTCCCGGGGATTATCCCCCGGGCGGGACGCGAAGGTCAGCCGGAAGGGTCTCAGGCCTGATCGTTGATCAGCCTGCGCAGGAGTTCAAGTTCCTGCTCAAGCTTCTCGTCGGTACCCGACAGGTTCTCGATCTTGCGCACGGCGTGAAGCACCGTCGTGTGGTCCCGACCGCCGAACCTGCGGCCGATCTCCGGCAGCGAACGCGGCGTCATGACCTTGGCAAGGTACATGGCGACCTGCCTCGGCTTGACGATGGTTCGGGTGCGGCGGTTGGACAGGAGCTCCGTCTTGGACACGTTGTAGTGGCGCGCGACGATGCGCTGTATGTCTTCGATCCGGATGCGCTTCGGATCCCCGGTCCGGAACATGTGGCCGAGCAGTTCATCGATGCGGTCGATCGACAGGTCCGGCTCGAAGGACTGCCGGAACAGCAGCTGGTTGAAGGCACCTTCCAGCTCGCGGCCGCTGCCGGTGACGGTGCGGGCGACGTGCTCCAGGACCTCGTCGGAGATCGAAAGCGACGGATCGTCCTGCCGCGCGGCTTCCAGGCGCTGTTTGAGCATGGACAGCCGCATCGGCATGTCGGGGGCCGACATTTCGAGGGAAACGCCGCCCTGCAGCCGCGACCGGACGCGGGGCTCCAGCGACTCGAGTTCGGAGGCCGGACGGTCGGCCGCCACCACCACCTGCTTGGCGCTGTCGAGCAGCATGTTGATGAGGTGGCAGAATTCGTGCTGGATCGACTTGCCCTGCAGGAACTGCATGTCGTCGATGATCAGGAGGTCGATGTCGCGCAGCTGCTCCTTGAGCGTCAGCGCATTGTTGTCGCGGATCGCGGTGGCGAAGCGCCACATGAAATACTCCGCGGTGAGATAGACCACGCGCGAAGAGGGGCGACGAGCCAACGATTCCGCGGCGATCGCCTGCAACAGGTGGGTTTTTCCCAGGCCGACGGAGGCATGCACGAACAACGGGTTGAAGCGGACTGAACCGGTCGCGTTCTCCGCCACGGTGCGGGCGGCGGCAAAGGCGACGCGGTTGGATGGTCCATCGACGAAAGACTCGAAGGTGTAACGACCGTCCAGGGGCGAACCAAGGACGGTCTGGCGGTTTCCGGCGTCTGGTGCGGATCGCGGCTGCGCGGGCCGCGCCGGACTGACAGTTCCCGACGACAGCGCCGCCTGCGCCGCCCGCGGCGAAAGCCGCGGCTTGACCTCATCGACATCCGTCGTGCCGCGGGCCGTCCGCGTCGCGCTGCGCACGACGATCTCGAGGCGCAGCAGGCTTTCGTCTTCCAGCTTCCAGATGTCGGTAATGAGCGCCAGGTAGTGGTTATTGATCCAGGACCGGAGGAAGGCCGTCGGGACCGACAGCCGGACGACCCCGCGCGAAGCCTCCGCAAGCTTCATGCGCCCGAACCAGCTCGAATAGACGTCGGTGCCGAGCCGGGCCTGCAACTGGGCCCGGAGCTTCTCGAAGATCGAGCCCGCATCCGATCCCGTGTCGTCCATCACCGGTTCTCCACCGTCCACAGGGATGAAAGGAAGCGCCGCCTCGGCTCCCGTTTCAATGCCGCCAAACATGTCCTCGTTCCTTCTTGTCGTCGACTTCATCGCAACAGCGTATCCCTCGCGCACCGCATGGCCATGCGCGTTTTCCTCGTATTTCCGCGGCTGACCGCCGCCTTGCGTGCTACTCGACCCCTGCCGATCGCAAGGCGACCGGCGTACCCACTCGCATCCGGCAAAGCCGGTTCCCCGTACCGTTCCCATGACGAAGCCGACAAGAACCGCCGGGCTCTCGCCCGAACGTCCCCATCCTCGCCAAGCTTCGAGGCGACGGCCAACGCCGCACCGAAAGGGAAAAACTCTCCCGCGCACCGGATCGCTCCGGCGTTGCATCGGTTAAAATTTCCTGGGATTTTGGGCCTCGGGCCCTGCCCCTTTCGATGTCTGGACCTTAGAAAAATGGCCTTGGGAGAGCAAGTCCGAGTTTCACGGTTTTTTAAGGAAGCGGGCGCTCCGGAAGGTCGATTCGCGGCATGCCGAACGGCGATTCCCGGTTATCCCTTTTGGAATCAACCCCTTTCGCGAGGGCCGAAAAAATGGGGCTCGCCCTTAAAAATTTTTCCAACTTTCAGCTTGACAGGGGTTATTCCCGCGGCCTGTCGCAGAAGGTCTAACAACCTGTGGACAACCTTCCGCAACTTATTGATTATATTGCGAATTTGGTGACGGCGAAACTGTGGCGCCAGGGTGTGCCGCCACAGCGGGCGAAGGCTCGCGGGCGGAGTCCGGCAAAGGATTGCCGCTGCCGATGCGCAACGCATCCCGAGGCACCCGAAGCAGGTTTGACGGCAAACAAAAAACCCGGCCGCAAGGCCGGGTCATGTCGAGCGAGCATCAAGGCCCTGGTGAGACGTCCTGTCAGACCCCGAGGGCCTTCAGCCGCTGCGCCAGACGCGACACCTTCCGGGAGGCCGTGTTGCGGTGGAGGACACCCTTCGTCGCGGCACGCATCAATTCCGGCTGGGCTGCCCGGAAGGCCTCCTCGGCAGCGGTCCTGTCTCCGGCAGCGAGCGCTTCCTCGACCTTCCGCACATAGGTCCTGACCCGCGACCGGCGGTTCTTGTTGATGGCCGTGCGGCTCGCGATCTTGCGCGTTGCCTTCTTGGCCGAGCTCGTATTGGCCATATCGCCTCTCTCATTCTTCAGACGCACGCACTGCGCGACAGCCGGCAGGCGCGAAAATAAACGGGCGGCCGGGTGGGCCGCCTCAGTGGTCGCGGCTTATAGTCGAGCTTTCCCGCGCCGTCAACGGGAGTCGCATCGCCCACACCCGGAATCGCTTTGCCTTGAGCCGCAGCTACCTGCCGCTCAAGGGCGGCGCTTGAAATGAACCGCCGCCTCCTGTATATCAGGTGCCAATTCTTGGTCGATGGAACAAGAGTGGGCCCACCCGGACCCGCTCTTTTTTGTTACCCGATCGGCCGCAACGAGAGCATTCCAGGGCATGGAAGAGATCCAGGCACAGGCAGACGACCGCATCATCCGCGAAACCGGAACGGATGCGCGCATCGCGCTGCTGATCAGGCCGCTGCTCGACACGATGGGCTATCGCCTCGTGCGTGTGCGCCTGTCGGGTCAGAACGGACTGACGCTGCAGATCATGGCAGAGCGGGCCGACGGCACGATGACGGTCCAGGATTGCGAGGAACTGAGCAAGGCCGTTTCGCCGCTGCTCGACGTCGAGGACGTGATCGACAAGGCTTACCACCTCGAGGTCTCGTCGCCCGGCATAGACCGGCCGCTCGTCCGCAAGGCTGACTTTGCCCTTTGGGTCGGGCACCTGATCAAGCTCGAGACTTCGATGCCGGTGGCGGAGCGCAAACGCTTCCGCGGCAAGATCGCCGAGACGTCCGAAGAGGACGTCGTCATCGAGCGCGACGTCGCAAGCTACGGCGACGAGCCGGTCGTTCGGATCCCCTTCGATGCGATCTCGGATGCCCGGCTGATCCTCACCGACGACCTCGTGCGCGACGCGCTGCGCAAGGACAAGAAGGCTCGCCAGGAACAGAAGAAGCGCCGCGGCGAAGAGCCCGGCGACGAAGACGACACCCAGACTGAAGACTGAGATCGCCGGCCGGCCGTGCTCGGCCTGGGCGATGCAAGGGAGACCACGACATGGCAGTCAGTGCAAACAGGCTCGAGCTTCTTCAGATCGCAGATGCGGTCGCCCGGGAGAAGTCGATCGACAAGTCGATCGTCATCGCCGCGATGGCGGACGCGATCCAGAAGGCCGCGCGCTCGCGCTATGGCCAGGAGACCAACATCCGCGCCGACATCAACCCGAGCACCGGCGAGATGAAGCTGCAGCGGCTGATGGAAGTCGTCGAGCATGTCGACGAGTTTGCCCGTCAGATCTCGCTGCGGGACGCGCGCGACCGCAATCCCGATGCGCAGGTGGGAGACTTCATCGCCGAGCAGCTTCCGCCGATGGACTTCGGCCGCATCGCCGCGCAGTCTGCCAAGCAGGTCATCGTCCAGAAGGTGCGCGAGGCCGAACGCGACCGGCAGTATGACGAGTACAAGGACCGTATCGGCGAGATCATCAACGGCACCGTCAAGCGTGTCGAGTACGGCAACGTGATCGTCGACCTCGGCCGGGGCGAGGCGATCATCCGCCGCGACGAGCTGATTCCCCGCGAGAACTTCAAGTATGGCGATCGCGTCCGCGCCTATGTGTACGACGTGCGGCGGGAGCAGCGCGGGCCGCAGATCTTCCTGTCGCGCACGCACCCGCAGTTCATGGCCAAGCTCTTCCAGATGGAAGTGCCGGAAATCTACGACGGCATCATCGAGATCAAGTCGGTAGCACGCGACCCGGGCTCACGCGCCAAGATCGCGGTGATTTCGCGCGATTCCTCGATCGATCCGGTCGGCGCCTGCGTCGGCATGCGCGGCAGCCGCGTTCAGGCGGTCGTGGGCGAGTTGCAGGGCGAGAAGATCGACATCATCCCGTGGTCGCACGATGCCGCCTCCTTCATCGTCAACGCGCTGCAGCCCGCCGAAGTGGCGAAGGTCGTGCTCGACGAGGATGCCGAGCGTATTGAAGTCGTGGTCCCGGATGACCAACTATCGCTTGCGATCGGGCGCCGCGGACAGAACGTGCGACTGGCCTCGCAGCTGACCGGCTGGGACATCGACATCCTGACCGAGGAAGAGGAATCGCAGCGCCGCCAGAAGGAATTCGTCGAGCGCTCGACCCTGTTCATGGACGCGCTCAACGTCGACGAGATGGTCGGGCAGGTGCTGGCGTCGGAAGGCTTCACCTCGGTGGAGGAAGTCGCCTACGTCGACGCGGACGAGATCGCATCGATCGACGGCTTCGACGACGACACCGCTTCCGAGATCCAGGCACGTGCGCGCGAGTATCTCGATCGCATCGAGGCGGAGCAGGATGCCAAGCGCCGAGAACTGGGCGTCGCCGACGAGTTGCGCGAGATCCCTGGCGTGACGACCGCGATGATGGTCACGCTGGGCGAAGATGGCGTGAAGTCGGTCGAGGATTTCGCGGGCTATGCAGTCGACGATCTCGTCGGCTGGAAGGAGCGCAAGGACGGCGAGACCAAGATGTTCCCGGGCGTGCTGGCTGCCCACGGCGTGAGCCGAGCCGACGCCGAGCAGATGGTGCTTGCGGCGCGCCTGCGGGCCGGCTGGATCTCGGACGACGACCTCGCGGTCGACGAGACGAAGACGGAAGCGGCCGACGCCTGAAGGCCGTGCCGTGGACCGGTCGGGAGGCGCCGTTGGACGACATGGTGGAGCGGACATGCATCGTGACGCGCCGTACGGGCGAGCCGGACGAGATGATCCGCTTCGTCGCCGGCCCCGACCTGTCCGTCGTGCCGGACCTGAAACGGAACCTGCCCGGCCGCGGCTGCTGGGTCACCGCCGAGCGGGGACGGGTGGATGAGGCGGTCCGCAGGAAGCTGTTTCGCCGCGCCTTGAAGGCGGAGGTGACGGCTGATCCGGAACTGGGCGCCCTGGTCGACGCGCTGATGGTCAAGGCGCTGTGCGGCGGCCTTGGTCTTGCGCGCAAGGCCGGCGCTGTGGCATTGGGCTCGGCGAAAGTCGATGCCGCGATACGGTCGGGCAAGGCGCTCGCCGTCTTCCATGCCTTCGAGGCGGCCGAGGACGGCGTGCGCAAAATGACGCAGGCACGCACGGCGACCGTCCATCTGGGCGGTCCGGACATACCCGCATACAAACTCCTTTCGGAAGCCGAAATGGGTTTGGCAATGGGGGGTACAAATGTGATACATGCTGCCGTGCTCGCGCAGGACGCAGGCAAGGCGGCATTCAGGCGCGCGGTTGCGCTTGACCGTTACCGGGGCGGACCCCCGGATGGCCGCGCGGCGGTTGAAGGCGTCCCGGTGACGACGGCGCCTCATAAGGATACGGAATGACGGATACGAAATCAGGCGACGACAAGACGCTGACCGTGAACACGAAGAAGACGCTGACACTGAAGCGCCCAGGGGTAGAGCAGGGCACGGTGCGTCAGAACTTCTCGCACGGGCGCACGAAGTCTGTCGTCGTCGAAACGAAGAAGCGCAAGTTCTCCGTGCCTGGCGAACGGACCGAGGGCAACAGCCAGCAGGTCACGCTCGCGCCGCGGCCGCAGCCGCAGGCGCCGCGACCGGTTGCGCCGACGCAGCAGTTGCAATCCGACCGCGTCCGTCCGCCGCTTCAGACGGAGCGTTCCGGAGTCGTGCTGAACGACCTGTCGGGCGAGGAGATGGAAGCCCGCCGCCGTGCGCTCGAAGGCGCCCGCGGTCGGGAGGCCGAAGAGCGCAGGCGCGCTCAGGAGGAGGCGCAGCGCCGCGCCGAGGAGGAGGAGCGTCGCCGCAAGGAGCGGGAGGACTCCGCCCGCCGCCAGGCCGAAGAGGAGGCTCGCCTCGCCGCCGAGGCCGAGGCCCGTCGGCGATCGGAAGAAGAGGCCAAGCGCCGCGCGCCGCAGATCGACGTCGAACCCGCCGTGGAAGAGACCGAGACGACGAAGAGCAAGGCTCGGCCGGCGGTGACGCCCAAGCGTGCGCCTGCCGTCGAAGTCGCCCGCCCGGCCAAGACGACTCGCGACGAAGACCGTCGCCGCGGCAAGCTGACGCTGACCAGCGCCCTGTCGGGCGACGAGGCGCGTGGCCGTTCGCTGTCGTCGATGCGTCGCCGCCAGGAGAAGTTCAAGCGTGCGATGCACCAGGAGCCGCGCGAGAAGATCTCGCGCGAGGTGACCGTCCCCGAGACGATCACGATCCAGGAGCTCGCCGGCCGCATGGCCGAGCGCGCCGTGGACGTGGTCAAGTTCTTCATGAAGCAGGGCCAGATTCTGAAGCCGGGCGACGTCATCGACGCCGACACGGCCGAGCTGGTCGCGAGCGAATTCGGCCATACCGTCAAGCGCGTCGCCGAGTCCGACATCGAGGAAGGCCTGTTCAACATCGCCGACAAGCCCGAGAACCAGGCACCGCGTCCGCCGGTTGTCACGATCATGGGCCACGTCGACCACGGCAAGACCTCGCTGCTCGACGCCATTCGCGAGACCAGCGTGGTTTCCGGGGAGGCCGGCGGCATCACCCAGCACATCGGCGCCTATCAGGTCGAGAAGAACGGCCAGAAGATCACCTTCATCGACACGCCCGGACACGCCGCCTTCACCGCGATGCGCGCCCGCGGCGCGCAGGCTACCGACATCGCCGTGCTGGTGGTTGCAGCCGATGACAGCGTGATGCCGCAGACGATCGAATCGATCAGCCACGCCAAGGCGGCCGGCGTCCCGATCATCGTCGCGATCAACAAGATCGACAAGCCGGACGCGGACCCGCAGAAGGTCCGCACCCAGCTGCTCCAGCACGAGGTGTTCGTCGAGTCGATGGGCGGCGAGGTTCTCGACGTCGAGGTATCCGCGACCAAGAAGATCAATCTGGACAAGCTGCTCGAGGCGATCCTGCTGCAGGCGGAAATCCTCGACCTGCGGGCCGATCCGGAGCGGACTTCTGAGGGCGTCGTCATCGAGGCCAAACTGGACAAGGGGCGCGGCCCGGTGGCCACCGTCCTCGTGCAGACCGGCATGCTGCTGCCCGGCGACATCATCGTCGCCGGCGACCAGTGGGGCCGCGTGCGTGCGCTGATCAACGATCGAGGCGAGCAGATCAAGGACGCGGGTCCCTCGACCCCGGTCGAGGTGCTTGGCCTCCAGGGCACGCCGCGGGCGGGCGACCGCTTCGCCACCGTGGAGAACGAGGCGCGGGCCCGCGAGATCACCGAGTATCGTCAGCGTCTCGCCCGCGACAAGGCCGTGGCCAAGCATGCCGGCCAGCGCGGCTCGCTCGAACAGATGATGTCGCAGCTCCAGACGTCCGGCATGAAGGAGTTCCCGCTCGTCATCAAGGGCGACGTCCAGGGTTCGATCGAGGCGATCTCGGTGGCGCTGGAGAAGCTCGGCACCGATGAAGTCCGTGCGCGCATCGTTCATGCGGGCGCCGGCGGCATCACCGAAGGCGACGTGTCGCTGGCAGAGACGTCGAACGCCGCCATCATCGGCTTCAACGTGCGCGCCAACAAGCAGGCTCTCCTGGCCGCAGAGAAGGCGGGTGTCGAGATCCGCTACTACAACATCATCTACAATCTGGTGGATGACGTGAAGCAGGCGATGTCGGGCCTCCTCTCGCCGGAACGCCGCGAGACGTTCCTCGGCAACGCCGAAATCCTCGAAGTCTTCAACATCACCAAGACCGGCAAGGTCGCGGGCTGCCGCGTCACCGACGGTCGCGTCGAGCGCGGCGCAGGCGTGCGCCTGATCCGCGACGACGTGGTGATCCACGAAGGCACGCTGAAGACACTCAAGCGGTTCAAGGACGAGGTTCCGGAAGTTCCCGCCGGCCAGGAGTGCGGCATGGCGTTCCAGAACTACGAGGACATCCGCCAGGGCGACATCATCGAGTGCTTCCGGGTCGAGATGGTCACGCGGACGCTTTAACGCCCAACCGGAATTCCTTCGATGCGGGGCGGCGAGCTCGCCGCCCCTTCGACTTTCGATACGCGCGGCGCGGTTCGATCCCGCGCCCGCGATCAGGGATCTTGATATCATGTCCAATTCCGCCTCCGGCCCCTCCCAGCGCATGCTTCGCGTCGGCGAGCAGGTACGACACGCGCTTTCCGACGTGCTCCAGCGCGGGGAGGTCCTGGACGACGTCATCGCGAAGACCGTCATCTCGGTTTCCGAGGTTCGTATGTCGCCCGACCTTAAGATCGCGACGGCCTTCGTCACGCCGCTCGGCGCGAAGGACGGCGATGCGGTCATCAAGGCGCTGGCGCAGAACGCGAAGTTCATTCGCGGCCGGGTATCCGGCGCCCTGCGGCAGATGAAATACATGCCGGAGTTCCGCTTCCGGCTCGACACCAGCTACGACAACATGAGCAAGATCGACCAGTTGCTGCGTTCGCCCGAAGTGGCCCGCGACCTCGATCGCGAGGGCGAAGAGGACAAGGACTGATGGCGCGCCGCGGAAAGAAGAAGGGACGCCCGGTTTCGGGCTGGGTCGTGTTCGACAAGCCGCACGGCATGGGCTCCACCGACGCCGTCGCGAAGATCAAGTGGCTGTTCAAGGCCGACAAGGCCGGCCATGCCGGAACGCTCGACCCTCTCGCGTCCGGCATGCTGCCGATCGCGCTCGGCGAGGCGACGAAGACCGTCCCCTACGTCATGGACGGCGCCAAGGTCTATCGCTTCACGGTGACCTGGGGAGAGGAGCGGTCGACCGACGATCTCGAAGGACAGGCCACGAAGAGGTCCGACCTGCGGCCGTCGGACGAACAGGTCCGTGCCCTGATGCCGAAATACACCGGCGTGATCATGCAGGCGCCGCCGCAGTTCTCGGCGATCAAGATCGCGGGCGAGCGCGCCTACGATCTCGCGCGCGAGGGCGAGACGGTCGACATTCCGGAACGCGAGGTCGAGATCGGCCGGCTCGATCTGGTCGAGTGGCTCGACGAGAGTCGCACGGTCTTCGAGGTCGAGTGCGGCAAGGGCACCTATGTGCGCTCGCTGGCGCGCGACATGGGCCGCGACCTCGGCTGCTTCGGCCACATCTCGGAACTGCGGCGCGTAGAGGTCGAGCCCTTCACGGCAGACGAACTCGTGACCCTCGAGGAACTCGAGGCCGCGGCGGCGCTGGCCGCCCCGGCGGGGGAAGCCGGCGAAGACGGGCGGATCGTCGATCCACGCAGCGAGAAAGAACGTTTCGCGGCCATCGATGCCCTGGTGGTCGACACGGGCGCAGCACTCGACTGCCTGCCTCAGGTGGCCGTCTCGGACGATGCGGCCACCAAGATCCGGCTCGGCAACCCCGTGATCGTGCGCGGTCGCGACGCGCCGGCCGAGGCGGACGAGGCCTGCGTCACGGCGCGCGGGCGCCTCGTGGCGATCGGCGCGATCGAGGCGGGAATGTTCAAGCCCAAGCGAGTCTTTGCCGGGCGCTGACGGGAGCTGTGCCTGCGTGCGTCCGCACGCCTTGACATTGCCGGCCGGCCACCCACCTTGCAGACTTCGAAGAGGGAGACCACGCATGTCGGAACCGCGCAGGACGACCATCGATCCAGCCGAAGTCGATCGCTTTTCGCGCATGGCTGCGGAATGGTGGGACCCGACAGGCAAGTTCAAGCCGCTGCACAAGTTCAATCCGGTCCGCCTGGCCTATATCCGCGACCGTGTCGCAGAGCAGTTCGGCCGCGATCCCCGCTCGAGCAGGCCTTTCGACGGGCTGCGGTTCCTCGACATCGGCTGCGGCGGAGGGCTGCTGTGCGAACCGATGGCCCGGCTCGGCGCAACGGTGGTCGGCGCCGACGCCTCGCAGACCAACATCGAGGTGGCGCGGCTGCACGCCGCACAGAGCGGTGTCGCCATCGACTACCGCGCAACGACGGCAGAAGATCTCGCTGACGCGGGCGAGCAGTTCGATGTCATCCTCAACATGGAAGTCGTCGAGCACGTGTCCGACGTCCCGCTCTACCTGTCCAAGTGCGCGCAGATGGTGAAGCCGGGAGGCATCATGTTCGTCGCCACCATCAACCGCACGCTGAAGGCACTCGGGCTGGCCATCGTGGGCGCAGAGTACGTTCTGCGCTGGTTGCCGCGCGGGACACACCAGTACGAAAAGCTGGTCCGGCCCGACGAACTCGAGCGCGCGCTCTCGGACTCCGGCATGACGATCACCGACCGCACCGGCGTCTCCTACAATCCTCTTGCCGACCGGTGGCAGAAATCGCGCGACCTCGACGTCAACTACATGGTGCTGGCGCAGAAAACTGCTCTTTCCTGACCGACACGGCGGCACCCGTCACGCCGATCGCGATTGCGCTCGCGTGGTCATGGCCACTCCGACGGCGATGATGGCTGCACCGGCCCAGGTGAGCAGCGCGTAATGCTCGTCGAGAAGCAGGGTGCCAGAAACGAGCCCGAGAGCTGCGGCGACATAGCCCATCTGGCTGAGGTAGACCGGCCCGCCGACCACCTGCAGGCGAAAGAAGAACACGAACATGCCGGCGGACGACAGGACCTGTGCGAGGGTCTCCATGGGAACCGCCGCCAGCGGAGAAGGATCGAATCCCCAGGGCAACCAGAAGCCGGCGAGCAGCAGGACGCCCGCGGCGGCGAAATGGCTGCCATAGGCGAGTTCCAGAGCCCCGGCATGGCCGGGCCAGTCGATCGTGCGGTAGATATTGCCGAGCGCCAGGGCAACCGGGATGAGCAGGCCCAGCGCCACCCACGAAGGCGAAGCCGGCTGGCCGAGTTCACCGCGCGTCGTCGCCACCACGAGGGCTCCGGCAAAGCCGACCGCGATGCCCGCAATCCCGAGGCGGTTCGGCCGTCGCAGCTTGAGAAGCATCGACAGGCAGAGCGTGATGACGGGCGACAACGTGAACATGATTGCGGTGAAACCGGCACCCAGATGCGGGATGGCCGCAAAGACTGAACCGCCCCGGGTTTGCCGGAGGCTATTTCGTTTGAGTCACGCCGCCATGGCCGGTTCTTCCAGCATGGCGTAGTAGCGCTCCTCGGCTTCGGCCGGCGGGATGTTGCCGATGGGCTCCAAGAGC
>Ga0208243_1000671_pt1 | contig 16331 bp, 17 predicted proteins | sample Subbio2Aug_QV12A_FD_184826 | JGI IMG/M metagenome (GOLD analysis project Ga0208243, IMG submission 184826) | Serpentinite rock and fluid subsurface biosphere microbial communities from McLaughlin Reserve, California, USA - CR12Aug_QV12A (SPAdes) | ecosystem: Environmental > Terrestrial > Deep...
ACATTACCTCTATATCTTGTGGCCTTTGCTTGATTATATAGGGGTAGGGTCTTGTAGCCTGCAACACTAAATACCGTAGAGCAATGCTCACCATAAGCCCCTGTGTCTGAAAGGGCTTCCATATCTATTGCCTTTATATTACCCTCTAAATCTGCACCCATTCGCACCTTTATTCTCATAGCGTGGCGACTGGTGGTGCAGCTAAAGGATTCCTTTCGATCGTATATGATTTTTGCTGGTTTCCCAGTCTTTAAGGTAACTATAGCTGGGAATACCTCTACTGATGCTGTTTGCTTTCCGCCAAAGCCACCACCGATTCTAGGCTTAACAACCTTAATTTTGCTCTTAGGGATTTGCAGTGCTCTAGATAATATTCTTCTTACATGAAAGGGAATTTGTGTTGAGCTTACAACTGAAAGCCTACCTGCATGATCTAAATAGGTGAAGGCCCTGTAGGTCTCCATCATGGCATGAGCCTGCGCTTGAGTATAATAGGTCTCCTCAACTACAACAGCACTCTCCGCCAGCTCCTTTTCTACATCCCCCACACCCATTTCACAGGTGGAGGCAATGTTTCTATCCTTTACTAAACCTATATCATAATTTGTCTCTAGATTATCCTCCGGATGGACAATCGATTTGTGTCCTTCAGCCTTTTCAAAATCCAATACCGGCTCTAATATCTCATAATCCACCTTAATTAGCTTCATTGCCTGAAGGGCTGTTTTTTCATCTATTGCAGCTACTATAGCCACCTCGTCTCCAACGTATCTAACCCTGTCCTCTAAAATTAATCTATCATAGGGAGATGGCTCTGGATAGGACTGACCTGCCATTGTAAATCTAACATTTGGTACATCCTTATAGGTCAAAATACATTCTACACCGGCTATTGCCTCTGCCTTGGTAGTATCAATTGACTTTATTCTTGCGGAGGCATGGGGACTTCTTAAAATCTTTACCACTAAGGCATTAGCAACCACTAAATCATCTGTGTAGACTGGCTTGCCTGTAGTTGTGTTTAAACCATCTAGCTTTCCTATAGGCTGATTTATAAGCTTCATTTTATTCTACCCCCAGATATTTTTTAATGGCTCTTAATTGTCCAACATAGCCTGTACATCTACATAGGTTTCCTGCCAAGTAATGCTTAATGGACTCATCGGTAGGATTATTTAGCTCCTTTTTCATTGCCAATACCGTTAATAAAAAGCCCGGACTACAAAAGCCACATTGATCCGCACCCTCAGCCACTAAAAACTCTGCGATCTCCCTAGCCTCTGTCTGTAATGCCTCAATCGTCGTTATATGCTTACCTGCCGCTCTGACTGCAAGGGTAGAGCATGAAAGGGTTGGCTTTTCGTCTATCCATACAGTACAGAGACCACAGCTACCAGTATCACAGCCTCGCTTGACACTGTTAAAGCCGTATCTTCTAAGGGTCTCAACTAAAAATTCATCGTACTCAACATCCATTTCAATTCTTTTGTTATTAACGAAAACCTCGATTTTCATTGCAATACCTCCTTTATGCCACGAGCTATTAGTCCTTTACAAATTGCTTGTCTATATTCACGGCTACCCCTCATATTACTTCCAAAGGCCAGCTCCTTAATCGCCGCTGTCACTACTGCCTGTATTACCTCTTCATTAATTTCCTTTGCTGATGAAAGCAGCTCTGAAGCCTCTGCCGCCAGCTCTGCCCTTTGAGGTCTAGCCCCAACTACTATCCTAAAGCCTTCAGTCGACTTTGATATTGCAACATTTAAAAGTGGATAATCTGCTATTGAATTTCTCATCATCTGATAGGAGGCAGTGGCCTCTGACTTGTTAATAATTATTTTGGTTAGTATATCACGGGGGGCACCCTTCTTTAAGAAGCTATCTAGTGTCATCCTCCCAGCATTAAAGAGCTCTACCTCTGTCTCTAGTACTAATAAGGCCGTTAAAAAATCTGAAAAACCGTATCTTGAATAAACTGAAGCCCCTACCGTCACTACGTTTCGGAACTGTATTCCCAAGATACCCCCTACAGCCTTTGGTATAATTCCACTAAAATATTTGTTTAGCGCCTCATTTGTTTCCACGGCTCTAAAGGTTGTCATTGCACCAATCTCTATTGCTTCCTCTGTTTCTATTATAAAGTCTAAGTCGAGCTTGCTTAGATCGATTGCTGTCCCTATTCTTTTGGAGCCTAGCTTCAAGAAGGCGCAGCCCCCTAGAATGGTATTGCTTTTCCCTGCCTGTAGTAAACGATATGCTTCCTCTATTGTTTCAGCCATTACATAGTTTTTTATTGTAAACACGTTACCTTCCTCCTTAGCTCCTTAAATTAGACCACAAAACCAGCATAATACAGCTCTGCTCTGAACCTAGTTCAAATTACATGGCCTTTATATACTGGTCTTGTTTTTTTAATATCTGTATTCTAAACTATTAGTTATGTGCAACAGTCTCTCTAACAGCTGACTCTTCTGGATTTTCCGGTAATATAAGGTTTAATAATAATGCGATGGTACCGCTTACTACTATTCCTGAACCACCGAAGATCATTTTAACAGCCTCAGGAAGATTTACTAATGCCTCTGGTACTGAACCTAAACCAAAGCCTAAGCCTAGGGCTACAGCAACAATTATGCTATTTTTACCAGTAAGGGTTTCCTTTGTGATTAAGTTAATCCCGCTTATTGCTATCATGGCAAACATTACTATAGCAGCCCCACCCAAAACACTTTGAGGCATTACCGCTACAACTGCTCCAACCTTAGGGAATAAGCCCGCTGCAATCAAGAAAACTGCACCTATAGCAACAACGAATCTATTCATAACGCCTGTTAAAGCAACTAAACCAACATTTTGACTGTAGGAGGTATTTGGAAGAACGTTGAATATAGCTGCAAATACGCTTCCAAAGCCATCTGCTATAACTCCACCAGCCAGCTCCTTATCGGTAGCTTCTCTGTTGGCTCCTCCCATAGTGATTCCTGATATATCTCCTACTGTTTCAACTGCAGTTACTATATACATTAAAAGCATTGCTACAATAGCATCCATTTTAAAGGTTAATCCATATTTAAAGGGTGTTGGGATTGCAAACAACCCAGCCTGACCTACTGAAGCAAAGTTTATCATGCCCATCGGGATAGCTACTAAATAACCTACTATTAAACCAATTAGTATTGCTGACTTGCTGGTGATGCCCTTAGTAAATTGCTTGAAGAATAATATAGTTACTAAAACAATAGTTCCTAATAATAGGTTTTTCATAGATCCAAACTGAGGTGAACCAGCTCCACCTGCGAAGTATTTAATACCTGTTGGTAGCAAGGATAAGCCGATTGAAAGAAGCACTGTACCAGTAACAATTGGTGGGAAGTACTTTCTAAGTGGTCGTAAAAAGGCACCTATAATCATTTCGAAGAGTCCACCTATCAAGGAAGCTCCTAAAACACCTGCTAGTCCATACTTGCCTGCTATTGCTAAGCTAGTAGGCACAAATCCAAAGCTAGTACCTTGTACAATTGGTAGTCTAGCACCTATTGGGCCAATAGGATAAAGCTGAATTAAGGTTGCTATACCTGCTACAAACATTGCACATTGAATTAAATATGCTCTCTCGTCAACTGGAAGATTTAAAGCATTTGCGATAATAAAGAGTGGTGCAACATTTCCAGCAAACATAGCTAAAATATGTTGAATTCCTAACGGGATAGCACTTTTCAAAGGTGGCATTCCGTCTAATTGGTATATTGCCTGGTCATTCTTCATAATGTTCCCCTCCGTCTCTCCGTCCCGTGAATATGTCGAACATTTATTCATAGGATCTACTTATGTTTTTATTATACATGATTATCGACAAAAATCGAACTATTTTTTTTGTTTTTATTAAATAATTATCTATAGTACGAACTATCCGTGTTATAAATTTGACTATAGTTCATATTTTTTCTTTTTTTTACTTTCCACAGCATATAATTTTACTAGGCAATCTAGCTATAATATCGAATGTTTTAACAATATTATGCTTAAATAGTCGCCAGTTTTAATAACTAATACATTACCATTCATTATTCCTTACGCATTAGAAAAGCCATGAGGTCACCTTTGACCCCATGGCTGCACTATCTTCCATAGCCTTCTACTATTTGAATAAGCTTTTTTTCACTTGCTGCAGATAAGCCCAGACTTGGTAGCTCCTGCTGCAGTGCTTCTAAGGTTCCGTAGCCCTTTATATAGCCATTGACTCTTGCCGTTGCCGTTGAATTAATAAAATTCTCCATACCACCCAGCAGCTTCTTATACTCCTCTGCTATATTCCTATGGAGCTGCAAATAGTATTTTTGATGATAATCCTCCGCTATATAAAAATTGCCATAGGGCTGAAGCACTGTTGCTACCTTTCTCTTTAATAGCTCCTCCTGCTTATGCTTTGTCTCCTCTGCCACTATTTTTTGCTCCTCATTATGATAAAACAAAATTGACATATACTGCCTTGAATAGGGTCTATCGGCTGCACAGTGATTATTCCAGAATATATCCACCAGCCTATTATAAGTTATTTCCTCTGGATTATATTCCAGCTGAATAGTTTCTGTATGATCTCCTATTTCTCTGTAGGTGGGATTTATGGTTGTACCCCCCGCATACCCTACTCGTGTCCTATATACACCCTTCTGTAGCCCGAACCGGGCATCTGGCCCCCAAAATCAGCCTAAAGCAAAGGTTGCTATAGCTAGCTTTTTTGAGGCTATATTATCTATAATTAAACTACTATTTTCCTGTGACATTTTGCTTCCTCCTATGAATGAACATAAATGCTATATTAATATCATTATTCCCAATATACCCAAAAGGAATTTATCTACTCATAGGCTTATGTCATTTTCACAATCTACTCTGTGGCTGCTTCTAAAGCCAAGAGCCTTAAATGCTGCTTCGTCTTCCTCAGAGGCCTGTAAAGCAATACTATAGCCTGACCTTTCCTTTATGCTATTAATTGCAGCTGCTAGGAAGTCTTCCTCCAGTTCAAAGCCTTGATATTCTTCTCTAGTATACGGTAGAAATAATCCCCATTCCTCTTCACTATGCTGATAAAAGGTGACTGTGGCTACTGCATTGCCCTTTAAATAACCCACAAATATTGCAAGCTTATTTGTATTTATCTTATCTAAAATAGCAGTCTTGTCGATGGTGTCAATTCTATCCTTAAGAAGCAGCCCATCATATCCATCACTTAACATAGAAAGCCAAGCCTCTATATCATCTGAAGTTTTTAGCTCCTTTAGTTGTACTACTACATCAGCCTGACTTCCCCCAGTGAAATTGACTAAAAACTGATACATTCCAATGTACCTATCAGGCAGCAGCTCCTTTACCCATGGAAGCAGCTCTATAAATCCCCTTCTGACCTCTGAATTAAATTCAATAATTGCCTTAGGGCTTCCTACGACTATACCAAACCATTGTACCCCGCCTGCCTCCACAAAGCCACAGGCCTCCGCCAGGCCGGGAGACATTTTGTTTTTCTTTACGATTTGTAGAAAGGGAATTTTTCCGGACCTTATGATTTTACCCGCCAAATCCAAGGTTACATCTATCCCATAGCCTCTTCTTCGGTATTCATCACGAGTATGCATAATTCCCATCGAGTTATCATCATGAATTAATACCCAGCTGACTATTTTATCATCTAAATAAATAGCTGACGAATGCCTGTTTTCAATATCTGCCTTTATTGCTGCTAGGCTATAATTATTTCGATAGGGATAATATTCATCTATAATTTCTGCATCCTTTATATTTACAGGGTTCCCCTTTGTTTTTATGCATTTCGGCTTAAAATTTTCCTCAGGCAAATAGTATAATCTACATAAAGACTCCCAATTTACTTGAACCTTAGCTCTAAGCTTATCTGCTATGCTATCTTCAACACCTGAAAAGCCATAAAAGCCTTCCTCTGTGAAAAAATTATCTACTGTATTATTTATAAAGTCGTCGGATTTCGTATAAATATAGTGGAAATAGTTTTTTCTTAGTATAACCCCATTTGGTTGCTCCTCATTATCAACAAAAATCTCCACATCAGAAACATTTTCCAGTATACCAAGCATATTAAGATTAATGATTAAATCTTTTTTTAGATACTCTATAACAATTTTGCTGTTATTAGTTTTTATAAGCATATCCTCACCCCTGCATGTATTCTATTTTTAATTTTAAAGGTAAAATTATCCATACACAAGCTGAATTTGAAAACTTTAGTCCTTTAATACATATATAAAATATGATGAGAGGCTTTAATACGTATAGAAGCATCTGAAAAAATAATATCTATGATAATGATCTGGTTTTTAAGTAGCCAAAAAGTTTGTTTTCTCTTTATCACCTACCTACAAGCTATAGAATAGGTTGAAGTAGGAGGGAGAATTATGATATGGAAGCATATAATGTCAAAGCTAAGCAATGGGAGTAGTCCGCCGCAAAATGATTATATTCAGCTTCAGCTAGAGGGCTTAAATATACAAATGTCAAGGATTACAGATCCAGCTATACCCCACGAGGTCTCAGTTATTGTTCCACGTGCTGAAATAAGAGAAAGATATGATGAAAATAATAGACTTGTCGAAAGGGAGGTTATCCTAAACAGCATTACCTTGGTTCACGCCCCAAGGCATCCATTGGCTGGTCCCCCAAGCCCACCACCGGAAATTCCAGAGCAGCTTGCTCAATTTATATTAAAAGAGACTTAACCATATAACAAAAGTGAACTCTACTGCCTTTGGCAGTCATTGGGGCTTCGGATAGAGACTCTACTCTCCCTGAGAACTGCAAGTCCACCCACAAATAGCAGTGGGAGTCTAAGAAAATGCATAAAAAGGGCCTACTTATCCGTAGGCCTTTATAATGTTTATATCCAATTATTTTCTGAATCGGCTTTCCCATTTTCCAAACAGCTTAATAAGATTTCATCTAGGTGTCAATTATTAAGTAAACTCCTCAGGCATTACGAATATTAATCCTCAATGTTTTTTGAACGTTCGTGTTAAATCATAGTATACCACAAGACCCCATCTTAAAGTTCGGAAAATCTATTGACTAACCCCTTATTTATATAATATGATAATAGACGTGCCTCGGAGATTTTCTTATAGGCATTGATAATTTAATAAAATATTGTCTATTATAATTCGTGTAATAGGGGTTTTTGTGGATTTATTTGATACCGTTGGAACCCTTGTGGGTGTTGCAGCTAAAACCAACATGCTTGACGAAAATGGTAATGTTCCAAGAGCAAAGGAAGCTTTGTTTGCAGATGCCATAGGAACTACTGTAGGAGCAGTTCTAGGAACTAGCACTGTTACTACCTATGTAGAGAGCGCCGCTGGTGTTGCTGTAGGTGGTAGAACTGGACTTACTGCATTGTCTACTGCTGCTATGTTTATATTTGCTTTGTTTCTGTCTCCAATATTTATAATGATCCCTGCTGCTGCTACTGCACCAGCACTAGTGATAGTTGGCATATCGAGGTTTAGGAAACCATGTACTAGCTGAAGCACACCCTTAATGGCTCCTGCAGGCAGCCATTTATGAATTAAGAGCTCTTTTCCATCCGACATCCTCATTAGCTAGTTTGTCTAACCAAACCCTCTACCTCCCTACGTATATATCCCGATAGTGGCCTTAAAGCCTACTGTCATCAACAGTATTTAACCACTCAACAATTGCTGGAACTATTGACTTGATGCTTCCATCCTCAAATGGGTTTTGTAGCCCAGCCAGCTTTACTAAATCCAAGAAGCTCTTGCTACCCCCTGCCTTACATAGGGTCAAATAATCACCCCATGCAGCCTTCCTATCCTCCTGAGCCTTAACCCAGAATTGGAAGGCACAAACCTGTGCTAGAGTGTAATCTATATAATAAAAGGGGTCCTTGAAAATATGCCCTTGCCTAAACCAAAAACCACCTCTATTAAGGAATTCATTATCAACGTAATCTCTATGAGGCAGATATTTTTTCTCAAGCTCTCTCCACATAGACTTTCTTTCTGCTGGAGTCACATCAGGATTTTCGTAGACCCAATGCTGAAACTCATCAACTAATACTCCATAGGGTATGAATAGTAATGCTCCGCTTAGATGAGAGAACTTATATTTTTCCTCATCTTCTTTGAAAAACAAATTCATCCAAGGCCATGCAAAAAATTCCATACTCATTGAATGTATCTCGCAAGCCTCAAAGGTAGGCCAAATACACTCCGGTGCCTTTATATGACGACTGCTATAGACCTGAAAGGCATGACCGGCCTCATGGGTTAATACATCTACATCCCCTGAGGTTCCATTAAAGTTGGAGAAAATAAAGGGAGACCTGTATTTGCCTATGTATGTGCAATAGCCTCCACCAGCCTTACCCTTTTTAGCCACAAGCTCCAATAGCTGATGCTCCAGCATAAAGCTAAAGAACTCATCCGTCTCCGGTGACATTTCCTCATACATCTTCTTGCCATTGGCTATTATCCAATCAGGTTCTCCCTTTGGTGTTGCGTTTCCGGTAAGGTACTCCAGCGGCTCATCGTAATATTTTAGAGAGGTAAGCCCCAGACGTTTGCTTTGTCTCTCCCTAAGCACAGCTGCCGCAGGAACTATATCCTCCATTACCTGCCTTCTATAGTTAGCCACCATGCTTGCATCATAGTCGGATCTCGTTAAACGGTCATAGCCCAGCTGAATATAATTTTTATACCCCAGCTTCTGAGCAATTTGATGTCTTAGCTTTACAAGCCCATCATAAATCTCATCGAATTCCTTTTCATTAGCCTCAAAAAAAGCTGTTATCGCCCTTTGTGCTTCTTCCCGCTCTTTTCTATCCATAGATTGAGTGAAGGGCTCCATCTGAGCTAGATTCCTTTCCTCACCCTTAAATGAAATCTTAGCTGAAGCTCTAAGCTTCGTGTATTGACTAGCCAGTCTGTTTTCCTTTTGAAGGTCCTCTATAATTTCTGGTTCAAAGGTCTTAAGCTTCAAATCGGCAAAAGCAAACAGCTGCTGGCCCCAAGCTTCCTCCAGCCTTCCCCTAAACCTAGAAGTAATCAACTTTTGATAATAGCTACTTACTAAGCCCTCATATATTGGTCTCACTTCATCAAAATAATCATTTTCTGCTTCATAGAATTCATCCGTAGTATCGCTGGTATGTCTAATTAGTACAATTTGCTCCATTGACTCAAATTCGTTTCTTAAATCATTGATTTTAACCATTACCTCATTTTGCTCTTCAAAGCTCTTCGCCTCTTCAAAGCTGAGGAGAAGCCTTTTAAAATCCTCCTCTAGTCCCTTAATATCTGGTCTTGCGTACTGGTAATCACTAAATACCATAAATAGCTACCCCCTAATAAATTATTGTATATGTTTAATTATCTCCATATTGTAAATATTTTCTATATAAATAAATTATATCATAATAAATACCAATAAAAAAAATAATTCCCCAGTAATTGGGAGAACTATTTTATGAAAGCAGCTGTATTAGCATTGGTCCTAGAAGAATTATTATCACCATTATGGTTGATATCCATATAGTTATTTCTGTAGCTCGACTTACCTTCCCCTTTGCCATTCTATAATGTGAATATAATATGGAGGCCACTGCAAAAAATTTAAAATATTGTTGATATGGAGCTACATGCGATAAAAACGAAAAGCCCACGCCACTAATCCCGAGTGACACCAATATATATGGCAGTACTCAGCAGGCCGATGAAAGCAATGCAGTTAGTATTGCCCCCACATTCAAGGTTCCAGCCTTAAAATCTCTCATTTAACTCTCCCTCCTTAACTGCTTTTTGCATAGCATTACTTAACAAGAGCAAATCCTTCTCTCTTAGTAATTCTTCTAGCTTCTTTTTTAGTCTCTTATAATATACGAAGCTAAACAGAGAATATTCTTCTAAATTTTTTATATATTCCTTTGGGAATAGCTCCCTGTTATCTGCAATCGCTTCAAAAAGCATTATACGGCAAAATATTGAGGAGGTTAGTCGCACCTCTTCATCGAAAAGCATCTGAATACTATTCATTATCCATACGTTTCTTAAGGCCTGAGATATATCATACAAAGCTACATCACAATCAAATTCCTTAGCCTCATGAATAAATTCCTCAGTAACCTTAGTATAATTCTTTTCTGAGAAAAAATCAAAGGCTGTTATTCTATCACCAATAATACTTTTTTCAAAGCTATTTAATAATTCCCTTTTCAAATACATCATTAGCATTAACTGAGGGTACTGTCGCAGCATTAGCGTCATTGCCCATTATATCACCCCTGACCCAGAAGATTACTTGTTAATATTTACGATAATATTGAATGGATGTTTATGGGATTTAATAAAAGTACCCTATAGAAAACCTGTCCTTTTTAAGATATAATATTTAAAAGTAATGAGGTGGAGGTGAGGTTAAGTGGAGGATTTTTGTCAGGAGCTAAAGGGCTTAAAGGTTTTATTGAGGGATGATATTGAGCGTTTAAGACAATATATTAATAAGAAATTTCCTCACTATGATAAGACAAAGAAGGCCCAAATCCTTATAAACTCCATAAAGAGCATCCTCGATCAGCATATGATTGGTCTGCCACCTCAATATAAAGGTATAATCAGAGATAAGCTGCTTAAAGAGGTCCTTATATCTAAATCCGATGGTCTTTTTATGTATGATATTTTCGAAGCCTCCGTCTCTCTAGAAAAGGAGGACGCAAATCTTTCTAAGCATATATGCACATGGGTAAATAAGCATATCAGTAGTCCAATTAGTATTCTACCTGAATTTGAGTCAAAAAATCTTGAATTGAAATCTGCGAGTAATATATATGAGCTAAAGGAGTTTAAGGACATAAAAATTAGCTCCTCTACTGGTCTAACCCTCAAGAAGGCTATTGAAATGAAGCAGCTTAGGATAGCACTTTTTATAGCCTTAATTACTATATCAGCTGGTGGACTATATGGTCCCTTGATAAAATATTTTAGCCCCCCTCAAATTGCTGTTGAGGAGCCTATAGTCTATCTATATCCCCATTTACCTAGTAATTTCTATTACAAGGAGATAGATACAGCAAAGCTTAAAGCCTATTTAAATACTAGAAACTCTATACTTTCTCAAGAGCCTTATTATTCAGCTATAATTGAGACCTCAAAGGAATTTGAGTTAAATCCCTTGATACTTTTTGCAATAGCAGGCCATGAGCAGGGCTTTGTGCCTATAGATCACCCTTCCGCTCTTAAAATAGCTAATAATCCCTTTAATGTATTCCATAGCTGGCAGAGCTACAACACAAATATTATTGACTCTTCTAGAATAGCGGCTAGAACCATTATTAACCTTTCAAAGGATAGACCAGAGGAGATGAACCCCTTCCAATGGATAAATCGTAAATATGCTGAGGATGAAAACTGGTGGAAGGGAATAAATTCAATATATAACCGCCTGGAAAAAGAGGTGGAATAAAAAACCTAGCAGATTACTCATTGTATCTGCTAGGTTTATTTTGTTATTAATAACTATATACTCCTCTATTAAGACCATCTCTAACTGCAGAAATAATCTTTGAAGCTCTAAGAGTTGCTCCAGTAAATGTATCCACTTTTTCAGTCACTATTTCACCTGGCTTATATAGGTCAGTTAGGCTAGCTCTGATGTCCTTGCCAACTAAGTAATCAATTAGCTTTTGGTGTTGACCCTTAACCCCTTGTATTGTAGCACTATCACTGGTTAGATAATTAATGCCTTTATATTGAAGATGTCTAAAGCTTATAGACTTAATTATGTTATTCTCCAGCTTAAACTGAAGATTAACTTGCATTTCATTGCTATCTAGGAAGGCTCCTCTATATGTACCATTTTCATAACTCACTTCATTATCCTTCACTACTGCTGTTTCTGGTTTTTGCCCTACAAAGATAGCATTATTATTTCCATCCCAGGTAACTTCTTTGCCTAATGTCTCTGCTATAAATCTTAGTGGCACATAGGTAGTTCCATTGTAGATGAAGCCTTGAGTATTTGGTGTTTTTTCTACTCCATCAAAATAGTATCTTAAAGCCTGTAAAGATACCTCTACTTTGTTGCCTGCAGCATAAACTGCTCCCGTCATTAACATCATTCCTACTAATAAACCTGCTATAAACTTTTTCAAATTAAACCCTCCCTGTTTTCCTTGATAATGATTTTGCTTTTTAATTGATATTGTATTTCAATATCATAAATATATACTAAATCTTGCATTTCTGTCAATATGTTTTTAGAAATAAATGAAAAAACCACCCTATTAAGAAATTACTCTTAACAGATGGTTTTTATCCTTTAAAATTATTTATACTTTACCTTCATAATAAGAATGATGCAGGCAAATATTAAGGTTACAAAATTTGCTAATATAAGTGGTATATCCTTATTTGCTATTCCATAAACCAACCACATTAAAACTCCTACTGTAAACATACTATACATTCCCAAGGATATTCCAGCCGTATTTTTATCCTTAAGGGTTTTAATCGCCTGTGGTACAAAGGAGAAGGTAGTTAGTGCTGCTGCCAGTAAACCTATATATGCCATGTTCTTCACTCCCATAATAAATGTTCTTATCATTTAAATAGCTTATCTTCTCTTACTCCAATCAACCTCTTTTATACCAGTAGATAATTTCCTTTCTAGTAATCCTGTTGTCAAGTAAACACCAGCAAAAACAAATAACCCACCAAAAATCTGAGCCCCAGTTATACGTTCACCTAAACTCCAGCTTATAATTGCAGTAAAAGCCGGTATTAGATTTAAGAATATTCCTGCTTGACCTGCACCAATCTCCTGTACAGAGAGATTCCAAAAAACGAAGGAGCCTACCGAAGGAAAAATAATCATATAAAAAAGTCCTATTGTAGCAAGCTTACTTATACCTGCAAAGTTAATGCCCTGCACAAGTGCAAAGGGAGTCATAATAAAGGTAGCTATAAGTGCGGCTATTGCTGTTGCAGTAATGGGTCTTATGATGGTTAGCCTCTTACCTAATAGGGTGTATATAGTCCACATAACAACCGCCACCAGCATTAATAAATCCCCACGGTTATACTCTACCACCAAAAGCTCCGTTAGTCTGCCCTTGGTTAGTATTATAAAAACCCCTGTAAGGGATATAACTAAGCCTATTGCTTGTGCCTTAGATATCTTATCCTTAAATACTACCAAGGATGACAATACAATTACCACTGGATTTAATGCACTAATTAAGGCTGCATTAGTCGATGAAGTGTAATCTAAAGCTGAATAAAGTGTCATGTTATAGCCTACTATTCCCACACAGCCTAATATTAACAAAGTAGGCCATACCTTCATTATTGCCTTCAGCTGAGGCCTCTCTAGATAATATGCTATAGCTAATAATATTAATGATGCACCAGACCATCGAATAAAGGTAATCCAAATTGGAGACATCTCTGCAACTACAAATTTTCCAAAAACGTAATTACCTGCCCAAAAAAGATTGCAAATTATCAATAAAAGCCATGCTCGATACTTGTTCATTCTGTTCATCTCCTTCAAACAGCACCCAGACTAAGTATACCAAACAAATTGATTTGTAACAATATGTAAGCCCTTCATAATAATGCAAATAGTAATAATTATTATTAATTATATATACCGGAGCTTATACTTATGTTTATATTTAGGCATATTTCCTTATATAAAGGTTACTATATTAACTATAATTAACACAGCTAAAGACAGGGGTGATTATTATATACACATTTATGTATTTCATGGAGGCCTATAGACTTCCTTGGTTAATGCTTGCTATATTGTCCTGGATTACCATCTATTTTACCTGTAGCTATAAACAATTTACGAAGGCCCTCCCAGCAGCCATATGGACCATGATAGTTGGAGCCATTTTAGAACAGTTCTTTCTTCATCATAAATTCTGGTCAGATAAATACTTATTAATTCCTATTGGGGAATTAGACTTATTTCTAGTGATTGGTCCTTTTTTTACATTAGGACTCCTATTAATTAGATTGCTGCCTAGGAATAAATGGGGCATTTTATCTTCAGTCTTGTTTTTCTCGATCCTGGCTACTGGAATTGAGGTAATTTCCATAAAGTTAAGCTTTCTTAAATATCACGAAACAAAGTGGAACTATCTTCATTCTATATTTGCATATTCTCTAGGCTTGATGAGTACTCTAGGCTTCCATTATGCTTTATGGAAAAAAAGATAGCTCCTGCTAAGTATGCAGGAGCTATTTAAAAGCTTTTATTTTTTTGCTAGTGGCTTCCACTGTACTTCCAGACAAAACCCTTATAAACCTCTTCCTTTGTTTCAATTGTCAATAAATCTGTTGTCCTAGTTATTTCTGGTGGATTATTATAATTAATAATATTAGCTTTGATTAAAAGCTCAGAAACAAACTGTGAGCAAAAGTAATGCTTTTCTCTTTTCAGCTTAATATTCATACCAGCCGTGATTAAACCTATAAAATTATATTTAAATGATTCCTGTTCTTCCAAAAAGGTAGATATTTCTTTTATTAGCAGCTTATACTGTTCTTCACTTATCTTTATTCTATATACAATACACTCACAGTTTTTATTCTTCTTAAAAACCCCTGTTGAGAAGCTCTCTTCAACGAATCCACCAGAAAAAGGATTTTCTGGATTAACCCTTCCAAAGGAATACATCTTTGTCAGATCCTCATCTAAGGCAATCGATACATGTACATATTTTGTTTTAATACAAAACTGCAAAATTCTCGAAAGCCATGTTCCAGTCTTTGAAAAAACTAAATATATAAACATCCTTTGAATCACCATTTCCTTAACTCAGATTATTTGCAAGACTAAAACCTACCTGTCCCTCAAATATACAAGGCTGACATGCATACCTTTATTAAGTATATCACTACCTCGTAAAAAATTCTATTTAATTCATATCCACCTACTGACTTATTACGATTTATTTAGAAATACAATCCTACATTAAAGAAAACTATATATGAGAGCCCCATTCAAGGTCCTTTGCACTACGGTAGGCTTCTTTTTCACTACGAGTTATAACTCTACCCTTTAACCCTTCCAAAGTACATAGCTGTAACTGTATATTTCCCTTACGTATTATTGGGTGCCTTAAAACTCTACCTTGAATAGAGAATATAACCTGTCTTGCCACAGCAATAAATGTAAACTTTTCATCTTCATAGGAAAGTTCTCCTCCCTTAACCTGCCTGTGGAGTCTAGATCGAGCAACCCTCTGGGAAAAATGACACCAATCAGGGGGCTGCAAAGGGCAGGCATCATCATGGGGACATGGGGCTATTGTTTTTGCTCCTTCCTTTATAAGAGTCTCCCTTGCTTCCTTAATTCTACTAAAACCGACAGGAGTTCCAGGTTCAATTATTACTAATATACCACTGGTTAATGACCATAGCTTAATTAATACTTTATTTAACTTTTCTGGAGGTAATTCTCCCAAGGAATAAGAGGCTATAATTAGATCTGACTTTATTCCCTCCCATTCTCCAGTTATATCTGTTTGTATCCATTTAGCTCCTCTAATCTTGGCTTCGTCGGCCTCTAACGCCAGACGCTTACCCAGAGCTATCATGTCACCTTCACGCTCCAGTAGGGTTATCTCTTCTATTGCTGTCCATATATTTGTTGCAGCCCACATTGCTGTACCAGGTCCTGCCCCGATATCCATTAGACTTTTTGGCCTCCAATCCCTATGAACTCCCTTCACCTGCTCTAAGGCGGCTATTACAGCAGCATAGGTGGCGGGCATTCTAAAGGCTGCGTAGGCTGTAACATCCTTTGATGACTTTAAAAAACTCTCGCCCTTTATTCCTAAGCCCTCTCTATACCTTTTAGATAGCTCCTGTGCTATAGTAGATAGCTCCTTTGTCGATAATGACCGCAGCTCCTTATCTATTGCACCTCTCAAGTCCTGTGGTAAATCCATCTCCATACTCCTCTCATCACTAAATGGTTAGTTTTTCCCTTTTCCCTAGCTTTGTATCAGTATTTTTATCTTCAATATAACTATTATGCAGCTATTTATGTAGAAGAGTAAAGTAAAAATCTAAAGCCTAAAAGCATAAATTTTCATGTGCACTTATTATTTTTTACTATTACCACTACATAAGTCCTATTTAAAGCATAAGATATAAATTTCAAGCTAATGTTACTAATTTATTTATCAATAATTCTATTATATAATCCCATCTTTGACAGTTGAAAAAAGAAAAAAGCTTGAAACCTATTGTAAAGACTAGGCTTCAGGCTTTCTT
>Ga0208243_1000672_pt1 | contig 16286 bp, 16 predicted proteins | sample Subbio2Aug_QV12A_FD_184826 | JGI IMG/M metagenome (GOLD analysis project Ga0208243, IMG submission 184826) | Serpentinite rock and fluid subsurface biosphere microbial communities from McLaughlin Reserve, California, USA - CR12Aug_QV12A (SPAdes) | ecosystem: Environmental > Terrestrial > Deep...
GCTCTCATAAATTTCTCTATACCGAAAATTGAGAGAGTACCAAAACGTATTAAATGCAATGACTTTCCACTCCCTGATTTCTCTATACCGAAAATTGAGAGAGTACCAAAACACAACTTGGAAACCACCCCAAACTATTGAAATTTCTCTATACCGAAAATTGAGAGAGTACCAAAACAGTAGTCATTCATGAGTTCATCTACTGCAGATTTCTCTATACCGAAAATTGAGAGAGTACCAAAACAAAAAATATGAAATGACCAATGAGGAAATAATTTCTCTATACCGAAAATTGAGAGAGTACCAAAACGGAAATACAGAAGGCGATAGAGGTTATTACATTTCTCTATACCGAAAATTGAGAGAGTACCAAAACTTGTTGATTGTTTCTCTTAGTAGGTTAATAATTTCTCTATACCGAAAATTGAGAGAGTACCAAAACTAGATAACGGATCATTTGCACTTACTCTTAATTTCTCTATACCGAAAATTGAGAGAGTACCAAAACTGTAACGCACAAGTAACAAACGGTAACACAATTTCTCTATACCGAAAATTGAGAGAGTACCAAAACTTATTTGATGTTGTACTCTAGCTTCCACTGATTTCTCTATACCGAAAATTGAGAGAGTACCAAAACTTATTTGATGTTGTACTCTAGCTTCCACTGATTTCTCTATACCGAAAATTGAGAGAGTACCAAAACCTAAATGCCTTCATAAAAGCGTTTTTGTAAATTTCTCTATACCGAAAATTGAGAGAGTACCAAAACTGTAATTTACTTTGTAAGTAACTTCTTTAATTTCTCTATACCGAAAATTGAGAGAGTACCAAAACATATTGCTTGCGACTTGAATTCAATATTAAATTTCTCTATACCGAAAATTGAGAGAGTACCAAAACCTTATCAAGAGCGTATACGCACGTTAAAGAATTTCTCTATACCGAAAATTGAGAGAGTACCAAAACAGTAAGGAGTTTTGAAGATTTGCGTGTAGTATTTCTCTATACCGAAAATTGAGAGAGTACCAAAACTGTTGAAACCTAGTGCAACCCCGTTAACTATTTCTCTATACCGAAAATTGAGAGAGTACCAAAACGATACTCTGTAAAGAATTATTCAGATATAATTTCTCTATACCGAAAATTGAGAGAGTACCAAAACCATCCCGTTATTTTGGTACTGTCATAAATTATTTCTCTATACCGAAAATTGAGAGAGTACCAAAACCTGTGCTTGTTGTTCCTGCATCATGGCTTCATTTCTCTATACCGAAAATTGAGAGAGTACCAAAACAAAAGCAAAGCAGATTATACTACCGAATGGATTTCTCTATACCGAAAATTGAGAGAGTACCAAAACTATATTCACAAGCTACTAATATTTTCAATTATTTCTCTATACCGAAAATTGAGAGAGTACCAAAACTATCAATCGCATTTAATTCTTTAGCTTCTAATTTCTCTATACCGAAAATTGAGAGAGTACCAAAACTAGATGGTATGCCGTTAGCTTCTAGGTTTTATTTCTCTATACCGAAAATTGAGAGAGTACCAAAACGGTGTCTCAATGGCACTGAATTTCATAATTATTTCTCTATACCGAAAATTGAGAGAGTACCAAAACCAGTGTTGCCGAAGCCCTTCCATGAGTTTTATTTCTCTATACCGAAAATTGAGAGAGTACCAAAACGGAGACACTTCATTATAACCTAGTCCTTGTATTTCTCTATACCGAAAATTGAGAGAGTACCAAAACTGTCTATGCCTATTTCCTTTGCTATTCCTTATTTCTCTATACCGAAAATTGAGAGAGTACCAAAACTTGATGGTGTAAATGTAGTTTATCAGCATAATTTCTCTATACCGAAAATTGAGAGAGTACCAAAACTAGAACAGCTAAAGAATGGGAAAACAGCAAATTTCTCTATACCGAAAATTGAGAGAGTACCAAAACTCCCTTTAGAGAAATGGGTGGGGGTGTATAATTTCTCTATACCGAAAATTGAGAGAGTACCAAAACTAGTCGCCTTCTAGCTGTTTTTATTGAGTCATTTCTCTATACCGAAAATTGAGAGAGTACCAAAACCTGTTATCTGGCCATGCTCCACCATATAAAATTTCTCTATACCGAAAATTGAGAGAGTACCAAAACTGGCTTTTAGGCTATCCCTTGCACTTGTATATTTCTCTATACCGAAAATTGAGAGAGTACCAAAACCTAAATTAAATTCTTTAAACTACGATAAAATTTCTCTATACCGAAAATTGAGAGAGTACCAAAACATTGTGGTTACTGTGACACCGTTTACTTTTATTTCTCTATACCGAAAATTGAGAGAGTACCAAAACACACCTATCAAAGTATGTTCTACTAACATTATTTCTCTATACCGAAAATTGAGAGAGTACCAAAACAGTATGCCTAGTAGTTTTAAATCGTCAACTATTTCTCTATACCGAAAATTGAGAGAGTACCAAAACTTGTAGGCGGTAAATTTACGTTTCTCGGTGATTTCTCTATACCGAAAATTGAGAGAGTACCAAAACGAGCTTTTTGAATCTCTGCTGCTGTTATTTATTTCTCTATACCGAAAATTGAGAGAGTACCAAAACAGACTATGCACAAAAGTACATTGCAGGACTATTTCTCTATACCGAAAATTGAGAGAGTACCAAAACCCTCTGTAATAGCTGTAGTTGTTACTGCTGATTTCTCTATACCGAAAATTGAGAGAGTACCAAAACACTCATGGAATGGCACAATAGGAGTGTTTAATTTCTCTATACCGAAAATTGAGAGAGTACCAAAACCCACTCATATCAATATCAACATCACCTAAAATTTCTCTATACCGAAAATTGAGAGAGTACCAAAACTTAAAACATCTGACATATGAGCGTTATTAAATTTCTCTATACCGAAAATTGAGAGAGTACCAAAACCAAAGGTTGAATGGACACCAAAGGCTCAGGATTTCTCTATACCGAAAATTGAGAGAGTACCAAAACGGGGAACATACACGATAACTGCAAGGACTATTTCTCTATACCGAAAATTGAGAGAGTACCAAAACTTTTTTTCTGTAGGATTAAAGGCTGCATCGATTTCTCTATACCGAAAATTGAGAGAGTACCAAAACTGTGTCCATGATTTTCGCCTCCTTTGATTTATTTCTCTATACCGAAAATTGAGAGAGTACCAAAACACCATCGCTTTCGTGATCTACACACTTTTTATTTCTCTATACCGAAAATTGAGAGAGTACCAAAACCTCAGTTTTATTATAACACATCAATCAGAATATTACGAATAGGACTTTATAAACTCTTTAATATTTGACTCAACCCTAGACGTATCAAGGTTTAGCTTAATGTCAATATGAAATAGGATTACAAAGATAACAACCATTAGCATAGAGTTTTCCCTTGTTAATAACTTAAAGCTTTCGCCTTTATATTTATAGTTATCCACAGCCTGTAATAGGTTAATTTTTGCCATTTGAAACAATTCGTCATCACAGACGAATGGTACTTCGTTTTGTACTTTTCTCTTCAAATTATCAATACATGAAATATTAATTATTTTATTATCGATTAAGTAGTTAGTATTTCCTTTAATGCTTTGCTGTGTTACTATAATGAATTTTATGCCTTTTCCAGTAAATATTTTTACACTATTTAAAAAGTCTGACAATTGCATATCATCAGCATATAATTCAGGAAGCTCTACAATAATTAACCTTTTTTTGTCTATATATTTCTCTGCAAATAAGCTTAATAGTAGCTTTTTGTATTCAATTGGAGTCATTTCCTTATTTATTGGGCTGAATGTAAGAGCATCCCTTATAACATCCAATTTTAATAATTCTAATTTTAAGTCTAAGCCGTATTTTTCAACCCTATGATTCATTAATTCAACTTCATCTATCAATGCCTCCCATACATCTAATATCTCGTGATATATAGGAGAGAGTTCCAACTCATTACATACCTCATCAACAATAAATTTTAAAGGGGATTTCGAATTAATTTTGTCTAGCTGCAGATGTGCATCAAAGGGTATAAATAAGCATTCCCAATCCTTTTTGTGTAAAAGCTGTGTGTCTTCATATATCTTAACTGTTGAAGCCTTGTTTTCAAAAAAATCTTCAATTAGTCTTACTAGCTTATACCATATTATATTTGAACCCTTAAGTATAGTAATATCCCCTACTTCTATTTCCCATTGATAGCTTTCATTCTTTATATTCCACATTATCATAATATCACCATTGGATCCTCTGTAATAGTTTCCTCTTGTATTGATTTTCCACCAACCATTATAAACATCTTTTCATATTGTTTTTCTGTAACCGCCATTATTCTAATGGCCCCCTTTAACGGAATATTTCTTTTAAGCCCTTCAATGTACTGAAATAAGCTTATTCTATTTGGAAATATCTTAGCATACACAGAGAATTGTAGCATATTGAAGCCATTACTAATCAGATACTTTCTGAATTTGGAGTATATTCGACGTTCATCTTTTGTATTCATCGGAAGATCAAAAAACAGTAAAAGTCTCATTATTCTATAGGGTGATACCATCTCTAGGATATACTAATATATCAATGTCTTTGGTATTAATTGCCTTAATAAAAGACTGAATAAATAAATCAATAGCATTTAACACAGTATGATTTTGATCTCCGATATTAACTTTCTTACTAAGATTCCGAATTAATTGTTGCTTCATTCTGATGTCTAAAAATTCTGAATCCTGAACGTTTAAATATACCCATAAATCTATAATTGGTCTAAACACTTCTATGCAGTCATCGACTAAGTTAAATGCATTGAATTGATTTCTATGACCTACTCCATAGGCCGGATGAAGACCATATGCAACTACCGTTCTTGCCATACAAGCCCTTAATACGATATAGCCATAATTTAATGCTGCATTAAATGTGTCAATAGCATCTCTTTCACGCCTAAAATTACTTCCAAATAGTTCATTAAAATACATTTTTGCAGCAAGACCTTCTCGGTTAGTCTCATCTCTAATAAGAACACCATCTGAAAATTCTTTCATTTTATCAATTACGCCCTTGTCCTTATTTAAGTATTTAAGAACTGAGCGTTGATTATCTATTTTTATTTTTACAATTTTTCTCCACATTTCTCCTTTAATTTCATCCTCCCAATTAATCTGCTGATTTAGAACACCATAAACCCTATAATGACTATATAAGCCAAATGAAAACACATTTGGTAAATGTGACTCATCACAAAATATTAGTAAAATATGATACTTTGCAAGTTTATTCATTAATTGCCCTGTTACAACCGTTCTGTAATTATCTACAATTATTGTGTGAATGTCTGATAATGGAATTAATATTTCCTGTTCATCTCTGATAACCTTTAAGTTATCTAGATAGAGTTTGATTTCCTCTGCTTCAGCAATGTAAACAGTTCTCCAGCTCATACTTCCTCCTTTATATTAATAAATTATTATTTTTACGGATAATATTAGGGATTAATTTAACATCATTTAACTTGTTTAATATTAGATTAGAGATGTTTTTAAGGAATGGAAAAAGCCCCGTATAACGGGGCTGAGTTCGGGATAAACCCTTGTTTTGATAGGTTCTCCCAATTTTCGGTATAGAGCGAAGGACGTCTCCCTCGCAAATTAATCATAACCCATTTTACTATATTTGTAAATAGTTTTTGAAATTTTCTTTTTCTATTTTATAAGTATTACCTAAAATATCCATATTATACTTAACTATATTACTTAATTTAGAAATATACAAAAACATCGATCCACGTTCTTCTTGTAACCTTCTCCTATTTACAAAATCAACCTCTATCTTGTGTTGTGTAGGGCTACTATCTCCTATAAAAATCCGCTCATAGTATTCACCATTCTTTACATATGAAAATCTATCATTTTTATATAAGCTAAACAGAAACTCATCTGTATCAGTAATTTTTTTAACACTTTTTTGCTTGTTATATTCATCCATATTAAGTATAAATTGATCCCCCTTTTGTTTAAACCAGCAATAAGGAACACCTAAGCATTTATAGTTTCCTTCTTGGTTTTTAAAAACATCCACACGTAATTTATTGATTGATAGCATTACTACAAAATATTTTGAATTGGGATATTTATGGGTAATATCTAAATGAACACCTAACCTGTCGCCATAGTATTTAAGCTTCTTAACCGGCACCTTTCCATCCTTTAATATATACCCATGTTCTTCAAAATAGGCCCTAAAGGGGTTATCTGAAGTAGAATACTCATTGACTATCTTCTTGAAAAGCTCCAATAATTCAGGATTATATTGCACTATAAGAAGATTTTCGGGTTCTTTATCTATTAGCTTTAATATAGTCTTTAGCTCATTATCATTTTTATTGAGGTGATAAATATTTGAAGTTCTACGTATTAGTCGAGTTTCTCCATCCTTCTCTCGTGTACTATATATAGTTTGATTAGATAAAGATCTATTGATTTTACGGTCAACCTTATGGGAGTATTTTATTTTTGGTTCGTAACTCATTAATCTACGCAGAAAAGCTATATAGCTATGGGAAAAAAACTCATCCTCATCAATAAATATACCTTTATCCTTATCAAAAATAATACCTTCTTCGTTCATATCAAAGTATTTAAAAAATCCTAACACAGGCATTTTACCAATTGCCGCAACGATTAGTGCATCAATAGCATGATGTGCATAATTTTCCTCTCTATCTTTATATAGCTTTGCACGACGCCGAAGTGCTGCAGTAAAAGAGCCTCTTATTGAAAGGATTTTTGTATCTATATTATTAACCTTAAAGAAGGTTCTCAGTGTCATTGACAGACTACGCATTGCATATTGCGTGTCAATTAAATTACGATTTATAAACTCCTTTTGTAATTCCTCATTAAATTCTATATTTCTTAATTCGAGTAAATAATCCTTTTTCTTGCTTGTTATCCTGTTGCTCTTGTATAAATTTAATACCTCTATTTTAAATTGATCAAATGTACGTGGAGCTTTTCCAGAAGCAAAATACTGATATGGCGTTTTTTGACCTTTTCTTTGGTTTTCACCATGATAACAAATAACCTTATTTGCTTGGCTATCGTCAAATGACAATGATATTGGTATAATATGATCTATTTCAAATAAGGAGGGATTTATTATAATATCATGAATATCAATGCTCTTACCTGAATAAATACATTTATAATCTTGAGATTCCCATAGCTTCAGAGCTAAAAGCTGTTTACTACTTAAACGAAGCTCTGCCAAAGAGCTAACCCCTAATAGCTTTGCCATTTCTTTCTCATGTTTGCCAATCTTTTTCTGATAATCGGCATATTGTCTCCTTTTTTCTTCACTATTTTTTTCTCTAGCTGTTTCAATAGCTATAGCTGCTAATTCTCCATGTTTTTTTCGTATTTCATTTATGATCTTAATAGCCTCTCTGTGTGCTCTTTTAGCAACAGTGCTTAAAATAGCATCATCATCAAATGCTATATTTTTGTAGTTGTTATATTTTATTAAGCGTTTTCCTTCAATTCCCCTTTCAGAAAATATTTGCATTTGATTCTTATTTGTATGCCATAACTCTTCAATTATTGAATCAATTGCCTTTTTGGATAGAGAGTGATATCCAGTAAAGCCTGTACTTTCTTTAAAAGCATCAACTATTCTCCTTGCCTCGTTATTATTGTACATACAAAATAATTGTAACAATTGATTATCACGACGTTGGTATGATTTTTCTGATGTGAGTATTTCTATAATGGAGTCTACCATTTCTATGTTATCCAATATTTCTACTGGAAGTTCATTTTCGATGACTACTTTTCTTATTAGCTTGTATCCTTTAAATTCGGTGAAGATTGGTTTATCTGTTTTTAAGTCAACTCTATATCCAGTTACATCTGCATCCTCCGAAGCAGCTTTATACTTTAAGATTTGTGTTAACGTTATGCTTTTTCCTTTTTTAATAAGTTGATTTACAAGATAAGATTTATCCTCATAGGACAGGTATTCACCATTGATTTGGAGTTTGTTTAAATCACCGCTCAACAAATTAAATAAATCAGCAGTGAATGACATTTTTGCCATTCTCATTTCATTATGAAAATAGGTGCACTTTCCCCTCATCTTGTTTATCATAGTTGTAATAACAAGACTTCCTTTTTTATCTAAGTAATAACAACCATACGGAGTTGGAGACTTTTCAGAACCTGGTCCATCATAATATTGTCGCCTTTCCTCTATAAGCTGAATAACTTTACTAATAAAATCTTCAGTGATTTCAGAATGAATCTGCTTTTGATTATTTAAGATAGCCCGTGCTTCGTTAACATAATCTACAGTTCTAAACTGATTTTCATGATTTCTTAATTTTTCATCTTTATTTGCTAGACGTTCCAACTGGATCTCACATACGTACTTGGTCTCTAGTAACTTCTTGTTTATATTAAGCTGCTCTATTGTAGAAAAATCATCTCCACTTTTTCCTTCTTCAGTAGAGTCAAGGATGGTTCCTCTTTTTTTTACTATATGGTATAAGGCTGCTACTAGTTCATCTTTATTTACTTTTCCATATATTCCACGATATCTAACCTCATATGGATTTACTTTACCTATTCCGGATAATGGTAAATCATATTGATTAAATAATTGGCATGCCCGCTCTAGTCGATGTGATTTTCTCCTTTTCAATCTTCTAGAACTACGAAACCCTCGTCTTTCTTCATTTGCATTTCTAGTAGCCTCTTCAAATATCCGTACTCCCGCCTCAATTATTTCACCAGTTTGTTGGTTTATAATACCCCAGCCTACATTTGAAATCCCAATATCTATTCCCAATACCTTTTGCATTATGCGCTCCCTCCTCACTAATTTATGTACAGTTTAATTACAGAATTTATGCTAATTTAAGATCTCATACTTGTATTAATTAAATAATTCAAAAATGATTTGAAAAATCCTTTAAGTTTTTCAAAAAATTTCATAAATACACTCAAGCCTGCTTCCCTGTTTTTTTGAAAGAATTTATTGTTAGTCAGATAATTTTTATCATGACAGACATATCTTTCTGAATAATATGATGAGACAGAGCCACCATTCCGATTTATTAGAGCCAAGGTGTGCATAAAATAGAGCCACCATGGTACTCAGAGAGCCACTATCACTTAACCCCCTGTATAATGAATTTATGCACTGGATTCAGTGTAAATAAATTCATGGGAGGTCATCAAATGACCAAATATCGAGAAATTCTAAGGCTTGATAGCCAAGGAATCAGCCAACGAGGTATAGCAGCTAGCTGCCAATGCTCTCGTAACACCGTAGCTACTGTCTTAAAGAGAGCTACTGAGTGCAGTATATCATGGCCATTTCAGAAAGATATGTCTGATGGTCAACTTCAGGACTTAATGTTTCCTGAAAAAGCTTTATCAACATCAAGAAAGATACCTGATTGTGAGTACATCCACAAGGAAATGGCTAAGAGCGGAGTTACCTTAAGTCTATTATGGAATGAGTACTGCGAAGGATGTAGACTTAATAATGAAATTCCTTTAATGTACAGCCAGTTTTGCAGGTATTATCGTAAGTATGCGAATACTGTCATCGGTTTGGTGGTAGCAATGCTTTCGGCAAGGTCACTCACTATTTTAAGTTTAGGAGAAGAAATTGCAAAGGGTCTGGGGCAACGTACCTTCTGGATAAAGTTTATTGGTTCACTTATCGTTCTGCTTTTAACGGGGTCAGCAGTTTCTGTTGCGGGATCCGTTGGTTTTATTGGACTTGTTATACCACATATTACACGTTTTTTGGTAGGCACAGATTATAGGTGGATTATTCCTTGCTCTGCCATCCTTGGAGGATTACTTTTAGTTTTAGCAGACATTGGAGCAAGAATGATTAATCCTCCATTTGAAACTCCGGTTGGTGCCATAACTGCATTCATTGGTGTTCCATTTTTCCTTTACCTGGCAAGAAGAGACAGGAGGGGATTATAATGGTTATAAAAACAGGTTTCAAGCTATTTCTTAGTATGGGTACTTTGCTTTTATTGATAGTGATTATGTTTTTTATCAGCATGAATACTGGAATTATTCATTTAGAACCATTAGAAGTACTAACAACTTTTATTGGTAATGGAACTGATAAGCAGAATTTGATTTTATTCGAATTTCGCCTTCCAAGAATCATAATCGCATTATTAATTGGTTCCGGTCTTGCCGTTTCAGGAGCTATACTGCAGGGGATTTCAAGGAATGGATTAGCTGACCCTGGTATACTGGGGATTAATGTTGGTGCTGGTCTTGCTGTTGTTCTATTTATCTATTTTACGGGAGGAACTGCTGGCATTTCTTCATCCTATACAATTTTCATCATGCCGTTTTTTGCTTTTATCGGAGCTTCTTTTGCCGCTTTTCTTATTTATATATTGGCATGGAAAGAAGGAGTCACACCAGCAAGGTTATTGTTGGTGGGGATCGCAGTTGCTGCAGGCTTTGGAGCGATTTTGATTATTTTTCAACTAAAAATGGATCCTAGAGATTTCATGCAGGCAACTATTTGGCTTGCAGGCAGCATCTGGGGAACAGATTGGAAATTCGTGATTGCAGTTCTTCCTTGGATTATTCTATTGATTCCATTTGCTATTTACAAAGGAAGGGTTCTAGATGTGCTAAATCTTGGTGATTCCACAGCAATCGGATTGGGAGCATTTGTCGAGCGTGAACGGCGTGTGCTAATTTTCATCTCCGTGGCACTTGCAGGGTCTTCTGTCGCTGTGGGTGGAGGGATAGCCTTTTTGGGGCTTGTAGCGCCTCATATTGCAAGACGATTGGTGGGGCCAAAACACCAGCTTCTGCCTTGGTTGGATCGCTTCTATTATTGGTTGCAGACACTATTGGAAGATCAATTTTAGCGCCATCAGAGATTCCAGTTGGTATCGTTGTTGCAGCATTAGGGGCTCCATACTTTTTATACTTACTAATTAAAACAAATGATTAAAATAAAATGACTTAGGAGGAATAAAAATGAAGTATATAAAAACAATACTTTTGGGTGGTTTAATGTCTATTTTTATTATGGGAATGTTAGGATGCTCTTCTCCAAATAGTACAAATTCCAATCAAAATCAAAATGAACAGACTATACAGAAGAATGACGATAATAAAAACTACCCTCGAACCATTAAGCATGTCAAGGGCGAAACAATAATTCAAAAAAGTCCTGAGAATGCTGCAGCACTTGGCTTTGAGGATGATCTTCTATCATTAAAAATTGAACCTAAGATGATTGCTAGCTATGCAGGGGTAGGTTCACTACCTTATATATCTGAAAGAGCTCAGAAAGCTAAGGTAATTGAGTTCTCTAAGGGTTTTAACCTTGAGCAGTTAATGAGCGCTAATCCTGATTATATTATCATTCCTCATCATTTTGTAAATCAATATGAGCAATTAAATAAAATAGCTCCAACTATTGTTATTGATTCAACAAATTGGAAAGATGCTTTTATGAAAGTTGCTGAAATATATGCAGCGGAAGACAAAGCAAAAGCAATGATAACTGCAATTGAAAAAGCTTCTTTAGAGGTTAAATCTATTGCTGATAAGAAATATTCCGGCAAAAAGTTTATGATGGTACGTGTTCAAAAAGATAATCAATTTTTAACCTATGGGTCTGGCGGTGAAAAAGATCATGATTTAAGCAAGTTGTTATATAAAGAACTTGGACTTACTCCTCCTACTAAATTACCTGCAGAGCGTTTTCATCAAATTACCCTTGAAGGATTATCAACATTTGAAGTAGACCATTTGTTTGTAATAAATGATTATGAGCCTGTGGTATTTGAGGAGATTAAAAAGAGTACGGTTTGGAATAACTTAAATGCCGTTAAGAGTAATCAAATTTTGGTTAATGGAGAGTGGATTGGACAAAGCAGTGGACCTCTTGGCAAGTCTTTAATTATTCAAGATGTAAAATCATATCTTGAAGGAAAGTCAAATTAATGATATCCTAGGGAGGTTTTAAATTATGCCTGAGTTGAGAACGAAAAATCTGACAATTGCTTATGGAGACCTTACAATTGTCGATGACTTAAATATTGCTGTTCCAACTGGAAAAATTACTACGATCATCGGGGCCAATGGCTGTGGTAAGTCAACGATTTTAAAGACTATGGCTAGAGTACTACGCCCTCAAAAAGGAACTGTCTATCTGGATGGAAAAGCGATTCATAAAGAATCAACAAGGGCAGTGGCAAAGAAAATGGCAGTTCTTCCCCAAACACCAGAGGCTCCTGGAGGATTAACCGTAACTGAGCTAGTGTCTTATGGAAGGTTTCCACATCAAAAGGGATTTGGAAAACTTACCTCGGATGATCGAAAAATAATTCAGTGGGCGCTATCGGTTACCGGGATGTTTGAATTTGCCCATAGACCTGTTGATGCTCTTTCAGGCGGACAAAGGCAAAGAGTATGGATTTCAATGGCCTTGGCACAAGGAACTGATCTCTTGCTTTTGGATGAACCAACAACCTACCTAGATATGGCACATCAACTTGAAGTCCTAAAGTTGTTGGAAAAGCTTAACCGTGAAGAAGGCAGAACCATCGTGATGGTACTCCATGATTTAAATCATGCTGCACGTTTTGCTCATCATCTGATTGCCATCAATAAAGGAAAAGTAATTAAAAGAGGTACTCCGACAGAGGTGATGAATGCCGAAGTACTGAAAGAGGTTTTTAACATTGAAGCAGAAATTATTCTAGATAGAAAAACGGGGAAACCAATTTGTTTATCATATGACCTGGTTGATGAGGCATATTCAAAATCGTTAGGAAAAGTAAATTCATTTTAATTAATAATTAATAAGGATTTAGGGCAGCTTAAGAAGCTGTCCTTTTTAACAGTGTGCCCAGTATGGGTGACAGCTTGGTGGTAAAATTCCGCTGTGAGGGTTGATAGCATCAACTACTAGCTTGTCAACTGCAATATTTATTAATCCAAGTACTACATAGATTGTATGACTATACAGTAACAGATATTAGATATATGTTTGTAAATGTTTTTCTTAATTGATTCTTATGTTGACCAGTGACAACCTGTCATTTATAATAATATATAAATGACAGGTTGTCACTTTTGTCTTAAAAGAGAAAGGAGAATAGTTATGCCAAAAGATTTATTCTTTACACTATCACAAGAAAAGCAATCAAGAATTATTGAAGCTGCAATTGGTGAATTTTCAAAAGTAACATATCATGATGTATCAATAAATCAAATAATTAAAAATGCGGAAATATCACGTGGGAGTTTTTATCAATACTTTGAAGATAAGGATGATTTGTATTTTTATATATTAGAAAATATAATTCAATCTGTTGTAAATTCAGGCACTATTGATAATGTTAAACCAATGCCACACTCTATAATATCAGTAAATAGAGAATTGTTATTGTTCAATCTTAAGTTATTAGCTGATGAACATTATAAAAGGCTCTTCAAAAATCTGTATCTTAGCATGAATCAGCAGTTGCAGCAAAAATTTAAGAATATTATCAATAAAACGAAAATGAAAGTATTAAAAACAAAAATTAATATATCTGCTGCGGATTCAGAAAGTGACAGCAGATATGTAAAAGAATTAATGAATATCCTTGAGATGATAAACAGAGATCTTTTGACCATGAAAATAGTCAATAACATGGATGATAATAGCATTTTGGAAACATATGACTTCAGGATTCAAGTGTTATGCAATTTGAGCAAGTATAGGGAGGATTAACTGGGCAGCTAACAATATTGCAAAGCTTAATTTATTCGCTGGAGGAGATCAGCTTTTTTTGCTTGGAGCCTTTGGCATATCTAATTTTTTAACAGGTTTTATATTTATTTTTATGAGCAGAAAGTCGAAGGAACTAACACCATACATTATAGCTCTAATTCCGTTAGCCTATGCTGTTGGTTATATTGGCTTAAAGTTTGCAGGTGTTAATGCTAATGCTGAATTTAATGGAAAATATTTCATGATTCTTTATATGGCTGCTTGCATTTTGATATTTGTTAAATTTCTTTATGATAAAAATATTGAAAGGAAGATAAACCATGGATAATATTATTAATATTATATTCCCAAAAACAGCAGATAACAATTATAAAGGTAGTAAAATTGCATTATGGATATTTACTGTCTTAGCTGTTATGAGTACAATCAGAAGCCTCATTCATTTTTGGGCACCGGATGGCGGTGCCGGAAGTATTGCGGGATTAGATTTATCAAAAGGTGCGGAGAACATTATTTTTACCTTTGGATTATGGGGATTTTCCCAGTTGATATATGCTTTTATTCAACTATTGGTAGTAATTAGATATAGAACGCTTATACCACTGTTCTATTTGCTTTTATTTTTTGAAGCTATTGGAAGAATGATAGTTGGAGGAATTAAACCTCCCATTCTGCTGCGAGGTACTCCTCCGGGAGGGATTGCCAACTATATTTTATTGCCATTAACTATTATTATGTTTATTTTAAGTTTCAGTCTAAAAAAAGGAAGTGAAAAGTAAGGTTTGTTTAGTTGCGTAACTTCAATAATTCATAGAAATTTCTTGTTATAAAGTAAATTAGGAGAAAAAATTCATATGAGTAAAATTTAAAAGTTATATTTAGTGGATTGTTGATGCATTCCAATGGTTATGTCTACGCTGTATCGTAAAAGTATTCATTACGAGCATCAACTAATACCATTCCTGCCACATACTCTGGATATTTGTCGGCAAATAGCCTTGTATAAAGTCCCCCACTAGAATGACCAATAAGGATTACGGGTTTCTTTAGATTGACTTGATCTATGACAGCCTTCAGGTCTTCGAGAACAGTCTGTACGGTTGAATGCCTAGAAGATAATTCACTCCACCCATTTCCTGCACGATCATATGTTAGTACCTTTGTATGCTTTGAAAGCTTAAATGTTTCCTCCATATTACTTAATAGACAAATATTACTCCAATACACTGTGTAGGTCAAAATCCTTCACTCACTCCAAAGATTCTACAGTACGAATAAGCTGTCGGATATTTTCCATTTTGTCATGAATAATGGTTAATTGATTTAGTATTTCCTGAAGCAGGAGCACCTCCAACAATTATTGTTATCATAAATTTGTCCCTCCCCCTATATATTTAATAATGAAATTCATTATTGATTATCTATTGTCATTATAATACAATAAAATATAAAAATATGTACTATTTTAGACAGTTTCTTAATTTTATCCTTCGGTGTTTACTTATTGTAATTTCGAAAGGGGGAATCATTTAATGAACAAGTCAAGACATTTGGAAATTTTAAACAATACAGCTTTTAAAATTACTGGTGTTTTTGAAAAAAAATATCCACCTTATAAAAATCTTTATCTTCGTATAAAAACCCATGCTTTATGTTTTGTTGTATATGGAAAATATAAGGTTTCTTTGGAAGGAAAGGTTTTTACAGGTAACGGGGAGGAAGTATTAGTATTACACCCGGGGATGAGTATTTCAGCCTATTCGGAATCAGAGGTGAAGCTGCATATTATTACTTTTGTATCTGCAGAAAAACAATTTCATATGCAAATGCCGCTTAGAAACGAATTGTGGCAGGACTGCTGGTTGGACATATACAAAGTTTTAGCTGCATTGACAGGTCACTGGAATGGCGAATACAGTATACTGAAGGTGAAATCCGCATTTTATCAGCTTTTGGATTTGATTATTGAAAACCATTATAGAAAGAAAGAAAACGAATGCCTTTACTTAGAGGAGTGCATAAAAGAGGTCGTCCATTATATTGAAATAAAATACATGGAGGACTTAAGTCTAGAAACACTTTCTAAAAAATCCGGTTTAACCCCCAGTTATTTTTCCAAGCTTTTCAAGCAAATTATAGGAATCAATCCAACCAAGTATATAAGCGACTTGCGGATAAAGCATGCTAAGGAATTAATGGTACAACAAAAATGTCGCATAAAAGATATTGCTCGCCAAGTGGGCTATACTGACGAATTCTATTTTAGTAACAAATTTAAAAGTGTTGTCGGTGTTTCACCAACTGTGTATGCAGCAACCCGTAGAAGATTGATTATTGAAGGACTTCCGATTAATCCTCAAAGAGTTTTAGCAACAGGTGCAGGGGTGATTGATACACTTTTAGCCTTTGACATCAAGCCCATTGTTTTTAATGACCATGAGGTTCCTGAATATTTAAAAGTAAAAAGGGCCA
>Ga0208243_1000673_pt1 | contig 16217 bp, 15 predicted proteins | sample Subbio2Aug_QV12A_FD_184826 | JGI IMG/M metagenome (GOLD analysis project Ga0208243, IMG submission 184826) | Serpentinite rock and fluid subsurface biosphere microbial communities from McLaughlin Reserve, California, USA - CR12Aug_QV12A (SPAdes) | ecosystem: Environmental > Terrestrial > Deep...
GATTATAGCACGATGTTTAGTAAAATCAAGGTAAGGTGTCTGTGATTCATCTGAACAATAGATTTGAAATTATCAAAGAACATTCGGGGTGGTTTTTAAACCGTAACCCTAGATTTATCTTACAAGGAGGAAGTAATGTTAAAAAAGTACATCACTAAATTGTTACTAATATTCATGGCTTTAACTTTATTTACCACAGGATCTTTTGCAGATACGAAAGAATTTACAAAATTATGTATTACATCAGATCCTATTCACCCTTATATACACGATCTGATGACTAACCCATCATCTGAAGTAAGATTGATTAATGAAAATCAAGAAGAAATAACTAGTACAATAAAAGAAGAGATTTATAAATATTATTTCAGCGGCAATTACGATCAAGTTATTAAATACTTAGATGATTTAAATTTTACATTCTATAGTTGCGATTCAGATTCAATATCAAATACTTTGAGATCAATTGGAGCGGTACCATTTAGTCATACTGACCCATATAGACACTCAATGTATAATCTAGAAATGATCTATACAATTACAAATCAGATATTTGTCAGTAATGATAGATTTACAGGATATACTGATCCAATATGGACAATCAATTACCAGTCTCCCGCTCCAATTACATTATATTCATTAAGTCTAAATCCGGGCATTATAAATAGTGGATATACTTATAGATTAGGATATTCATTCGTAGTAGGTTTATATCAATATATATATCCTCATTATAGCAATGTAGTATATTATCATTATATTTAAAAAAATGTTGGAGGTAATAAAATGAAAATTAACAAGAGTATAATACTAACTTTAATAGCTCTGGCATTAATTTTTTTCAGTAACTTTTCATTTGCTTCTGAAGATGATGAGATTATGAATCATAAAATAATCAAAATTTTTGATGGAAATGCTGAATATTCAATTGTTGATTTAAATGATATCGATGTAACTATTGAAATTTTGGATAAGTTTGGTGATGATTATAAAATAACTGAAGTTTGCGATTACTTAGCTCAAAAAAACTACAGCATAAAGCAAATTATTGGTTACAAAGATGGCTCAATAGCAGCAAAAGGAATCATAGCAAATAGACACTACGGTGCAACATATTCAAGGAAGGTGTCGAAAGTGCATAATGGTATATTGTATGAAAGAACAATAACTTTTGAAATCTTAGGGGAGTTAGATTTTGACACATCAACCGGAACAATAACAACAGTCTACTATCCAAGTCTTTATATTGTAAATATTGATAATCCTACTAGTATCTCATCAGCACAAGTTAGTTCTGGAACATTGAGCAACAATAATATGACAGTCACTCATATAGCAGTGATAAATAGTAAAATAACTGTGCCAGTTTATGGGAATATTTATGAATGGGTAGATATGCCGACTATTGTACAAAACTTTTCGTATACACCTTCAACATATTAATATTTCAAAAATTAAACTTTCAGTTGTAATCTATAGATTGCTTGCTATTATCTTTTATCAATGAATTATTATGAATTATGAAAATTAACAAACGTTATCAGAAGGAGATTGAAGATGAGAGTAAAGATAAAAGTTTTTATGAGTTATTTATTATTAAGCTTGCTTTTATTCTTTAATACAAGTATGACGTTTTCTGATGTAGATGAAAACATCATAGTAACTGGTGATTTATTACAGTTTGGATCTTATAATGGTTCACCTATATTGTGGTATGTTTATAAAACAGATGAAAACAATAACTTGATGATCATCTCAAGGGACATACTATGCATCAAACCATTTGATGCTGCTGGCGATGAAAAAGCAAAAGATGAATTTTATAGCTATGCTTATTATTATGGTTCAAACAGTTGGGAGGATTCGGCACTTAGAAAGTGGTTAAACAGTAGCGATAAAAAGGTGGAATGGAATAACAACTTGCCCGATAAGAATAATGTTTTTAAAGGAGAAAATGCTTTTAATAGAGAAGCTGGTTTTCTTCATAATACGAATTTTTCTAAGGGTGAATTAAGTGCAATTATTCCTACACACAGAATTTTAGTTAGTGGTGAACCTATTGATGATTTAGTCACACTTCTGTCTTATAATGAGTATCAAGCGCTACAAATGAACAGAAAACTTTATCCTATACAAATGCCTACATTATTAGCAATTAATAATAGCGACTATAAGAATAACAGTTTAAAACCGGGCAATCAGTTCCCTATATGGACGATAGATCCCGTAGATAACCCTTATGCAACGCATGCTGTGAAAGTAGTTGATAAAAGTGGCGAAGAAATGGGAGCACCTGCATCCTCTGGAAGATATGGAGTCATGCCAGTGATAACACTAAATCATGATTTACTAACACGTTACGTTATTGGTGGGGATGGATCAAGTGGAAACCCATTTACCTTTGAATTCATTAGTGCTATATCTATTCCAAAGATATCTATTATCGCAATTTTTATTGTCATAATAGGTGTAACGCTTGTTAATAAAAACAAAATTCGTAGACGTATTAAAAAGATTGAAATTGTCACACTATTTCTTTTGGGAATGCTGATACCATGTATTCTTTCTTATGGCTTACCCGTGAGTGTAGATGGAAATAACTACCTTATTATTCGCGACGATGCCCTTCAAAAAGAGTCGATCATTAACCGCATGCAGAGCATAGCGAATAATAGTTACTTTTTCATATTTGATGAACAAGGGAATGATGTTTCAGAAACTGTCGATAAAAAAGTGTTCGCAAATATGACTAAAGATACTATGGAAGACTTGTTTAGATATTTAGAAGAGAATCATTATTATCTGCTTTGTGGAGGGGACTTTAGAATAACCAACTTTTCCCGAGAAATAGACGGTGTTTTCAATGGTGATCACTATGTTGTTCCTATCGATTATGCTGAAGTTGGATTTCAGGTCATGATGGACAAATCACTTAATGAAATTTTTAAAGCTGAAAATCTCGAAAATTTTAAAACTAAAGACTATGAAGCAATCAAATCATACTTGAAACAGAATAATTTGACAATTAGACACCCTTCAGATACTTCAGGAATTGGAATACCTTCTTTATATTGGGATCTTTGAGTTCCATCTGAATCATCGTGAAATGAATATTCTTCTTTGAAGAATTGTAATCAGAGTCAAGGAAATCATGAGTCAGAAATAAACGATCACTTATACTAGGATCTGATTAAATTAGTTTATCTCTCAACGGATTAACTAAATCATATTCCCCTCTCTTCGACAAGTCAGTAGTTGAATCACTAATCTCAGTTTTGATTTTGAAAGGTAAAACCAGTCATGCAGAATAGCCAAATAGGGGTATTCAACATGACTGGTTACATTTCCTTTTTGAAGCTACAACATATTCAATTTAAATAGTCACAAAATATGATGAATCGATTTAATAAACTGATTCAGTGTATATAAAAAGTATTGAAACCTCATAAATCAACATAATCAGCTCCAGTTTTTCTCATTTAATAGTTCAGCTATTTTAGCCACTTCTGGAAGCTTTTCTGTTTCAAGGACATTTGTTAAATCGAAAATCCTCGATCCCATAGGCGCTCTAGGAGTAATTTTTTTAAAATCAGTTTCATGAAACTTTTCTACAAAGAAATATCTTGTAGCTATCAGCTCATATCCGTAATTCTTCCCATCTTCAATTGCTTTGTCAATTTGAAGTTTTTTCTCTTCAGTCAAAGTCCCCTGCTCAACATTATACTCAAGACCTTCTGGCGATTTAACTGCAGTAATAATTGATTCAATCTTTCCGATCGCTCTTACGCTTTTTTCTTTATATAGTCCAAGGTAATGATGCTCACTAAAGCCTCTATCGATGTTATCATAGTAGAGGTTTTCCTTTATATTAAAATCAAAGGTCGAACCTGCAAGTTGTACCCTCATTCGTTTCCAACCATCTGACACAGTAATCAGTTTGTCTTTATAACAGTAATTCAAGTAATCATCTAAAACTTCGTGCATTTCATAATCTCTATCATCAATAACATCTCTGATTGCCTCGATAATTCTTTCAAAAACAGTGTTCACGTGTAAAATCGGATGAGTTAGTGACACATTGTAATCTTTTAGTTGCTTCTCGAATGCTTCTTTCTTCTTAGGATCCATTGGTTCTGGAGCCAATGTAATCATCACTTTAAACTTCTCATCACCAAAAGAGCTCAAGTGTCGCATCAACTGGTCGGTATAAAACCAGTCAGACATCTTCGTTTCTACCACAATTTTAAAACTCTCTTGAGTAATTGTTGCATCTGGAACACTATCTTTACTTCTCTCCTGTAAATTAAATATTATTTCAGGCTCAAATAAGTCAGAAAAAAATTCGGACTTTAGGAACCGGAAGAACTTGTCAGATGAATACGAATATAGACGCGATAATAGTAACATAGTATTTGCTGTCGCTACATTTTCTTTCTCATGATATCTTTGAAAATAATGAATTTTCATAGTGATTTTTCCCCCTTGATTTGCTTTTCATATTTCTTCGGAAAATATTCTTTACCTAACTGCCAAAGGTATTGATCAATTTGTTTTAGGTTATAATTCTCTAGTCCATAGAAAACCCTGAAATCTTCAAGAATTCGCTTAAAAATCTCGTACTCTTTAAGTTCAATATCTTTAAATGTAGAAAACTCATCTCTAGATCTGAGATACCTTAATACTTCATCTACATAACTATCATAAATTGGATAAGCAAGGGGATTATGATGACTACAATACTTCGTGGCAAATGAGTAAAAGTTCTTTAGTTTACCATTTATCTCAATCGATTGAATGTCTTTAACTAAAGTAACATCACCTGACGCAAGTCGCGAATCAATATTCAGAGAACAAATATGCTTGGCCACTGGATAGATTGAGAAAATGTTGGTACTATAAAAATCGTTTAGTGTTGCTGCTTTAATGAGAATATCGCTAATTTTATCATTTAGAGGGCATAATTCGAAAAAAAGTCTGTCTAGAGCCGATTCCTGTAAACTGTAATTTTCGAGATCACTCCATCGCTTTAGATACATTTCGACTTGTTCTATCGATGGGCGAGGTACATTGACTTTACTCTTTTTCGTAACATCCGTTTTCCGGTGAATATTTTGCTCAAAATTTGATTCTGATGATTCAAAATTGCCACCTGATTCTATGAAAAGTCTAAATCGTCTCAAATGTGCTATGTAATTACTTAAATGGGTTTGTGCGTCTCCTTTTGAATTCGCCTCTAAAGCCATTGTAAGCTCCTTCTTGGCAATTGTCTCAAAATCACTTGAGTTTACCACATGCCAAAAACGCTCTTTACTTGTTTTCCGCCACAAATAGAATGCTTCTGTACACGACGTGTTGATTGTTGACGGTGAATACTTTTTATTCTGTAAATACATCCTATATTTCGTTCTCAGCCTTTCTAGTGATAATTCTATGACCATCTCGCGTTCCATAATCAGCCTCCACTTTGATCGATAACATTTAGTCTATTTAGCCATTTGACAACATAACCACCTTCAATAAAATCATTGAGCGCTCCTTCAAAAAAACGATCAGCTCGTATAGCTCCGAAAATGAGCGCGAGCACACACTGCATATTCAAATTTTCTACATCAACACTTTTCATAGCTTCAGTGTTCCACTCAATACCATTATCAATTAAAATGTCGCGATAATTGCCAAGTTCAAGGTCTTTATTGTTTTCCTCAAGAACATAAGCGTCATGTATGAAATTTCTTAACTCATCAGAGTATTTCACTATCGGCCTCTGCTGCTGCTCATTATTTCCATAATCATCTACCAGAATCATCGGTCCTTTAATCTCTGGCTGAAGGATGTTAATATATTTTGTCAAAATTTCAAATCTACTCATCGTCATCCTCCATAATGTCACTAATTCCAAACAGTAATTCAAATTCATCAAAATTATATGGGTATGAATTATCTCCACTGTACTTTAATGGCCTATGACCATTACTATACTCAAATTCAATCTCCCACTGAGTGCCATCACAAACAACATACCCAAAACGCTCAGTTGAATAAAATGATCTCCACTCCCCGATATGAAGATTTTTAAGCGCAGCAATAAAGGAATCCCTTGTAAAGGGCTCATCGTCTTCATCAAGTACTATTAGTGGTACTTCATCGTCCCAGCCTTTTGAGAAAGCATTGAATCCATCTTTTAGGTAGACAACATAATCACGACTTCCACCAAAGAAGCCTCCAATACCAAATGTGATCTTACTTAAAAAATCTATATTGCTGTCAAAATCAGCTGATTTGAGTTCAGACCTTGAAAGTTTATATACCCCGCCTGCTTCGACATATGCCTGTTTTGCAATAACCAAATACTCGCGGGTCATGTTAATCTGTGTTTTAATGTTTGGATGTATATCAATGTCTAGATCATAGCCACGTTTCTCAGTAATATTTTTTAGACGTTCAAATTCTTTCTTAAGACCGCGAATAGTTCTAAGAATTTCTTCCTTTGATCTTCCTTTTAAAAATTCTTCATAGTAGCCTTCTGGACTTATCATCATAAATTCATTTTCTCCCTCAAAATGTTTCTTCTATTATATGTAACAGTGTTCACCATTTATTTATGAGACTTTAAAGCATTTTATCGAGTTTAATACCGCGAAGCACTCAGGCTATTTCATTAACCTAGATTACTATTTAGATAGACTTCTTTTTTTTGCTCCTCAGTTATTCCTATATATCTAAGAGTCTGAGATTCAGATGAATGGTTACAAAGCGCCATTAACAGCCTTAAGCTGGTGCCACCCATATATGCATGATAGCCAAATACCTTTCTTAAAGTATGGGTTCCTATTTCGCCAGTTAAAATATGATTCTTTTCGTCGCGTTCAACAATGCCAAGTTGTTCAGCTGCTCCATTTAGAATTCGATAAGCCTGCTGCCAAGTGAGTGGCATGTTGTCTCCTTATCTACTAAAAAACACGTACGATTCATCTGTAACTTCATAATACTCCTTTAGATAACCCAGAATCACTTTTTCAACTGTCTTTCCTATATAGAACTTTTCGTCTTCTTTGTTTACTTTTCCGTGATAACCACATATTCTTTTGGAACTTTGCCCATCTTTACGATGTCACCTACTTTGAGTTTGACGATATCGCTAACCCTAAGACCGACATTAATTCCAAGAATATAAAGGAGTTCATTTCGCACCGATTGATTTCTTAAAACTACTCTCATATACTTAATCGTTTTTAAGTCACGTATCGGCTCAACATAATTCATGTAATTTCTATTTCAACAAGCAAACTATAAATAAGAAAATCAAGATTTTTGAATGTGTGATAACCTTTCTCTTATGTTACATTATATCGCTATCTGACCTATTTTGTAACATTCAAAAGTGTTTATAATTCCAGACGCCTGAAAGGTCCGGATTATATAGATTTCTTACTTTGCACCCTGGGGAGTCAATTCTTGTAGTCAAAAACATCAATAAAATCGATTAATGTACTACTTTATATTACCATCTGTACCGCATAATCAATAAGTTTTACTCAATTCTGATTGATGGTAGAATTTCTATGAGAGAAAGGATGCTCCCATACTATCAACATAAAACCGAGGGCTTAGCATAAGAACTCATTACTGTTCAACTATTGAGGACTCATTGCTCAACTTCTGTGTGAGTGGCTCTAAATCTCCATGAAGCTAGAGCTTTAAATCAGTTCAAGTAGAGTTTTGCATCGAAATATACAATGAGCGATGGAATGAAGTGTTTAATGACACCTTGTTAACGGGGTCTTTAGTTGACCGACTTGCCCATTACACACACATTCTGGATATCTCGTTAGAAAAAAGTGTTCGGTCTGGGATACAATCGCATGGCTTAAGTAGCAAAGTAACCAGTCAAGTAGAATTGGCCCTTTAGGTATTTACCCTTTAGGAATTTAACTTGACTGGTTACACTGTTCTCATTATTCGTTTACTATTTAAACTTTCTTTGCCCAATATACCATTTGTACGTTACTAATGATAGAAAAACAAGAATTTCATAAAATTGATTCATACAGTATTATAAATAACATTTTTTAACTGTCCATTATCAATTTCTAACACGGCATCATACAAAGATAATGTTTCACTATCAAGTCTATGAGTCACATGAATTACAGTGTTCTCTAATGATAATAGGTCTTTGTTGATAACGTCAGCCATATTTTTATCCATTGCAGAGAAAGGTTCATCTAATAGCAAAATGCTACAATTACTTGCTTTTGCTCTCGCATATGCAATCAACTGTTTTTCGCCACCACTTAGCTTAGTACATTCATCGATGTTATATAAATAATCATATAAAGGATTATTAAAGTCATATTGCCCATCATAACTTGAAAATAAAGTGATGTTGTTATGAGAGTTATCATCAAAAATATGTTCCCTTTGTTTGATATACATTATTAAAAACGAGATGTCGATATCCTTCAAACATGTATCATTTAATTGTATGCTACCATTCTCAAGTTTAACTTCTTTATATAATGCATTTAATAAGGTGCTTTTACCTGAACCACTATGTCCAATAATTGCATATTTTTTGCCTTTATTAAAAGTAAATGTGAAATCCCCAAAGATAAAACCACCTAATTTTATTTTTACATTTTCACATTTTAACTGATCCACATTATATAAATGTGCATTTAGCTCACTTTCTTTTAAGCTCAAAAATGAAGTGACACGTTTATTAGTTTCTTTTGTGCTATTAATCGAGTTAATGTCATCCAAAATATACCTAATTGGATAAATAAAGCTCTCAACATAACCAAGTGTTGCTACACCAGCTCCAATTGTAATTTCACCATGGAAAAGTAAATATCCTACTATGGCGATTGCAGATAATGAAACCATACTCATTACACCACCATTAAGAACGTTAGTGAAAGTCTTAAATTGTCCAAATTTGAACTTCTTTTCTTCAGTTTCAATCAGTTCAGAGAGAAAAACTTGATCAAATTGATCACGTGTTCTGATATTAACTTGGGAATGCCCTTCAAGTAAGTCTTTTAACTTTTCTGTGAACTTTCCTTGTTTCTCCAGATGCGCACGTTTTAATTTACTAAGTCTTTTAGCTGTAAGTTTAGGAATAAAGACTGCAAACACTGATGCAACTAAGATAACGATCGCTATTCTTATATCAACAAAAACAAATAAAAATATTGAATAAACTATAATTTGAATGATGGCCTTAAAAATATCAATCATTGGTCCGATATATTCCAAATTTAAGGTTCTAATATCATTTTCCATCATAGAAATGTAATCACCAATAGAATTTTTTCTGAATTCTATATTATCGAGTTTATTAATTGCTTTATTAAGATCAAATTTAACATCTATATTAAACTTCTTTATCACTTTCCATTCGTATACTTGAGATATATACTGAAATACTGAAGTACTCATCATTGCAACTACATAAAGGCCTAACAGCATTATTAAGAACGTAAAACCTCGTGAAACATTCGTGTCAAAAAGAATCATATTTAAGTATGGAATACAAGCCATTGCTATAGTATCCAGCAAAGAAAAAAAGATTTGAATTAATATCAAGCCCTTCATACCATTCAGATAATTATTCATTAATATATTACCTCATCTCAGATTTACTTTATCTTCATTCAGTATACTTCATAAAAAGAGTATGGCAATAGCCATACTCTTCATACTATGCTGCTCTTTTTTCTTGCAAATCTTTCTTTTCAGATTCTTCATCAATCGTAATTTTGTAAATATTATCCGGACCATTACATGCTCCTTGTTTGCATGCATATACTTTAGAAGCTTCTCCGTATACTATTGTTGGTTTTACATAACTCATACATTAACCTCCTTTCCAAAACATTTATATCTCACCTCAGCTATTCTTTTGGCTGAAAAAGAGCATTTTAAAAAGGAATTGTTCTCACCAAATGATATTCCGGGACAAAAACTACACCAAACATTATATATACAATCATTACAATCATTCAACTGTTCATTAGTCATATCTTGAACTTCTCTCAGTTTACTACTTTCAAGCCAAATATTTTTTAAAGAATCATTAAAAATATTCCCTACCTCGTAAAAGAATGAATTGCAAGGGAACACTTTTCCAGAACTATCAATAGCTAGGCTATATTGTAGTGATTTACAGATCCTTTCTTTTTTATTAAACACAATGGGAAAAGAATCATTATCTTTCTCTCTAAAGCTGGTGATTATTCTACTCAGCTGCTCGTTGGTAGTTAAATGTTCTAACGGCTCAACACCCTTATCCTTTCTCGGAAAAATAACAGGTGAAGAAGCACAAGTAAAACCATGTTGATTGCAATACTCTTCAATCAAAGAGTAATCATCCCCATTGATATTTAACAAGGGAACTTTCACACGAGTTGGTATTTTATATTTTTCTAAAAGTTCTAACGACTTCATTATTTTATGTGTTGAACCCCTACTTCTAGTTATAAAATCGTTCTTCTCATTGTCAAGAGAGAACAGGGTTGTTGAAAATTCACTTATATATAAGTTAGAAAGAGATTTTACAAAATCCTCAGTAAGTAATGAAGAGTTAGACATCAGAGAGACTCTGATATGTTTTTCTCTAGCATATGTAACAATTTCTAATATGTCATCTCTTAATAAAATTTCGCCTCCAGTAAACAATATATCAAGCACTCCTAAATCTCTGGCTTCATCGATTATACCAATAATTGTTTCATATTCTAAAAAATTATTACTTGATTGATCTACATAGCAATGTCTGCATAAAAAATTACAACTCGAAGTCACCTCAATTGTTAAAGATCCTAGCTGACGCGCTTTGAATGCTTCATTATAAAATGATGAAATATCAACACTATTACTCATTATCAATAATCTCCTTTGTAAACAGATCGTTTATTATATCGTTCTTATCTTGAGTTGCTTCAAATCTGCTTACATTAAAATTCTCTTCAATGTAACTAAGATACTCTTCACTCAAATTCTCACATACACATTTTTTCCATATATCAGCTGAAAGACCCTCCAACTTCAAAATATCATTATTTCTTTCATCAAAAATGAAAACAATCTTGTTAACTTCCTGCCAACTAACGTATTCTTTTATTTTCATACATTCTCCATTTGGTTATATTTTCATTCTCTTGTAGAAACATTGTATGTAATTTATACATAATAGAAAAACAATATTATTTTTTTGTGCAAAATAATAATATTTTATCGATATACTGTACCATTTGCTTTAAAAAACGATCTAGTTTGGAACTTTCCATTCTTAAATATATTAAATATTGAAAATGTGCATTTACCATAAACTAATGTAGTATTCTTTGTAATTATAAAGTTTTGACTAATAGTTTTTCACCTAATTGATGTAGGGTTTTATAAAATCTTCTTCCAAGTATCACCTAACAAATAGTTAAATAATAAAAACACATCTCCTTAAGAAGGCTATAAATAGAGTTATATTGTTTTTTAAACTCTTGAATTTTCAATCTCCTCATCTTTTTCATGTTTCGATTTAATGAGGATACCAGACGCTGATGACATACTTTTGAAAATGTTTCAATTTGATCATACATTGTCATTAAACTTTTAATTTTTTCAAACAAATTATACATTTTTTCTTTCAGTACTTTTTTAGGATCAATATTTTCTTGGGTTAACAACTTTCATTTTATGACCAGTATGTGTGCAATCCTTGACACCAATTTCATTGTTTATTTCTACCTTTTTTTTTTCAGATGATTCGGCATTATTCTCTTAATCTCTTTGAAAAGTGACTGTTATTGAGTTGCGAAAGACTTATCTAGTGATAAAAGTGTATCCAGTCAAGTTAAATAGGCCATTTGGGAAGTCACTTTATATGGACAAAAACAGTATTACTTGTTTTTAAAGTTTTATAAGTTGAGGATACCTCATCTACTTATTTTACATATACACCCACTTTAATCATTTACTTAACTACAGTTTTTATATCGCATTATAAAAGTTGTTATGTTATATTCAAATTGTATGAGCGCTTCCAAACGGCTGAAAGGCTTGGAAAATAGAGAAACCGAATGTTACACAATGTGATTGTGTTACATTCGGTCTCTTTTATGCTTCGAAGCTAGCAACGAACTCAGTAACAGGTTCGTAAGCTAAATCTTTGGCCTTATCATCTTCGACTCCAAAATGGACTAGACTTTCATACAGACAGTTAGGTCCAGCACCTACGTATCCGTTTGTGAAACTATCAAAAACGATAACTTCGTCCTTTTCAAATACAAATATCGTTCTCGGAAATATCTGCCTAGCGTCGTCTGTTAAAAAGTTATTGGCATGTCTTACTTCCTTTAATTTACCTAAGTTTACAGCAGCTTCTATTAAAGCTTGTTTTGCATTTCTAGATCCTGATACTCTGATTTCCATTTTCTACCCCTTTTTTTTATGTCATTAATTTTTTTAAACGTTTAACGGCTCACTTAAGCAACTTTGGTTTGGAATAGTAGTAACCCTGTATAATATTGCAACCTATGCTATTTAAAATTTCCACCTGCCTTTTGTCCTCGACACCTTCAGCAACGATATTCAGATTAGAGGCTTTCCCTACATCAATTATGGCCTTAACAACTAATTTAGTTTGCTCATGGTAAATCTGATCAATGAACGATTTATCAATTTTTAAAGTATTAACTGGAAGCTTTGTTAGATATTGAAGCGATGAATAACCGGTCCCAAAATCATCGAGTGCGAACCTTACCCCTTTTTCTTTTAAATCTAGTAGCTGATTGATACAATGGTCTATATCATTTACGAATACATTTTCAGTTATCTCAAACTCAATTTTACTTAGATCAACAGAATACTTCTCTGCTACTTCTCCAAGCCAATCTTTCAACTTCGCACTACCGAACTGTTTCGGTGAGATATTAATAGAAACCACAATGTCTTTTCCGTATTTTTCTTCTATGAAGTCCATGTTTTTTAGGACTGACTCAATTATTACGTTGCCAAACCCTACAATGTTATTAGATCCTTCAAGAATTGGAATAAAGACATTAGGTGAAATAATACGGTCATTTCTCTTAAGTCTTGCAAGTGCTTCAAGACCAACGATCTTATTAGTCATTGAGTCTACTTTCTCTTGATAAACTACATAATAATTACCTAAACTAACTGATTCTTTGACATACTTAGCCAGCTCATCTTTTGAATTCTCTACTTGCTGTTGAGTTTTGTCAAAATACAGAAAATCACTTCTTCTTGATTTCAATCTCTTTAACATGACCTCAGACTTGATGTAAATATCGTTCAGTTTGCTAAAGTCTTTATTTATCGGCGTGGCCACAGCGCGTAGATTTAGTTCAAAATGGCCTCTTAGTACAGTCATTACTCTCTGCTTTACTTCAGAAAAGAAAGAATAAGCATCATCGTAGTTTAGTGAATCTTTTTTGTATATCCCAAAACGATTGCAGCCAAAATATCCAGTGTAGACATCACCATCAGCTTCAGATTTGATGGCAGATCCAATAGCCGACAATACTTTATCACCAATTTCGTATCCGAATTCTACATTCACTCTTCCAAAATCACAGATATCAAATATGAAAATCGTTCCGTACTCATGCTTTTTTAGTCTTTTATTAATCATCTGATTAAAATGCTCTATATTAGGGAGTTGTGTTACTCGATCTAAATGTTTCTTAGTTTCCATTTCGATTAATCGAGCAATTATGTCATCGTATTTCAAGTACATATGCTCTAGATCACTTTTCATTTTATTGACGAGCAAACTCTCATTAAAATAGTTGCTTACATGATTCACTTTCATTCTCCCTTAAATACACGACATTGACAGTCGTTATTTCCAATAGTATAATTTAACTAACTTAAATTATTATTTTTTCAGCACTGCGCATTACCGACAAGGATCTTGTTTCTTTTAACAATGATGCTTGTTTTATTTTTTTGGTATGTATGCCTAGATTTTTCAATCTAGGCTTAATTTATTTTTCAAATTGATAATATGTTAGGTCATGAATGTTTCCGGTTAACTCAATTGAAGTTGTGCTCGATGTAGACATTGCGCCTTTATATGCAGTTATGGTTATGGTGTATGCTGCTTTCCTTCTAACATTCGAATAATCCAAGGTCCAGTCCGCCAGTGGTAATACATACTGGACTGAGTAATTAGTACCGTTTGTTGTTCCCATCACAAGAGGAAATGTTCTTACAGGATATCCAAAGTCAATATCATGTCTGTATACCGTCCCTTTTGAGTTTGTATATACATAATTTGTTAAGCTCGGGCTCATTGTCACTTCCACGCGATCAGGACTTCCCACAACAGTAACTTCAATATGGATATTCTCATGACTCATAAATCTATGGGGATTGCTTAGAAGCACTTGTCCAGTAATCTTATCAACACTACCATCCCAATGATTCCAATCACCCCAAATGTTAGTTGAGGATATTTTTAAATGCTGTAGATTAAAATTTTTGTCTAATGTCTCAATATTTCCATTTGGAGTTCGCGCGATGAATCTTGCTAAGTAGATGCCTTCAGGTAATGTTAGTGCATTCGGCCCTGTGTAGGATGCTCTCCATGTCTTTGTAGTACCGTCGCTTGATTCTAGTGTCATCGCTAATGTTTGCGACTGCGCGGTTCCTCTGAACACTTCACACGTGACTTGATTTGCGTAAATTGATGTTGTTGCATAGATTATATTGCTTTCATTTCCGACCAAAGTTGTGAAGCTGGACGCTAGATTAATTGGTGTCTTAATCGTAACTGGAAAGTCGATAATATTGAAAACACTTGCATTTGATGTATCAAAAGCAGTAATCCTCATGTTATATAAACCATCAGGCACTGTTGATGAGACTGGATAGGTGATATTGTGCCATGTAATATCGTTGCCCGATTTAGTTCCTGTCGTTCCGCTTACATATGCTGTATTTCTTAAAACGTCTACTCGTGTTCCAGACAAATTGTAAAGCGCCGTTTCTAGACGAACTCCGTAAGGATATCTCGTCCAGGTATTAAAAAATTCAACGGATTCAGATGCTGGTAATGCAGCTAGACTAAACTTCGAATCTAATGTTCTAAGTTCTGAAGCCATTTGTATTGCAGGTGCGGTAGAAAGGGTGAAGTTATAAACCTTTTCATCAGACCATGCACCTTCGATGTCCTTAACGATGTATCTCAGCTCGTATGTTCCTGAGGTCAGGTTATCAGGAATCGCATAAACCCAAATATTATCGCCACTGGTTTTACGGTACATGATTTTCCGGTCCACGATTCCCTTTTGTGGATCAGAATACTGATGGTCCAGGTCGTAGGACTTATCAACCCATGTGGTTTTATACGTGGCCGATGCCGTGCTGTAATCCCAATCTAACGTAAAATCAGCGATTGGTTTTCGGTGAACATAAATGTCCAGTTTAGGGATGTTTGATTCTTTCGTATAGGTAGCATTAGCAACCGGTACATCTTTAATTTTCCGGTAGATCGAGTATTTACCTGGTTTGGAGAAGCTAGTTTTTAGGGCTTGAGAAAAGGTGCTATTTTCTTCCGTATAAGTACTAATTGCTCCCGGTTCAAGTCCAGTGGAATTATCGTAGTAGTTAGCATTATGAACGTACTGATAGCCTAAGTCGGTGATAGGATCGCCCTCTAGGTCATAATCGGCCTTTTGAAGATTGAACGTTTCGCCTACTTGTACTAGCTGCGTGTTGTTCACTGGATTTACCGATGCGATCAGCTCATTAATTTCAGTCATGATATCAACGAGCGGTTTTGATGAATCGATATAATAATCATGTGTGAGCTGGGATTTAGTCGCTTGTTTTCCTACTAAAATTACTTTTACAGTACCTTTATTTTTAATGGCCTGAATATCCGATAGGTTATTGATATTCGAGTCAGCAAAGTACACGAGGTATTTATCGCTACTTACTCTGAAGGTTGGGGTAAAGGATTGCTTAACGTTTTTATAGATCGTTCCTGAATAATACCCCGTGTAGTCATCGTACCACTGCCAGTTAGATTGCCATACCTGCGTCTGCTTAGAGACAGTTCCAGAATATGCCGCATAAAAGGAATAGGTGTACCCGATATGAACGCCTTTTGAGTCAAATAATGAAGACGCACTATAGCCAAGCCACGATCCAGTTTTGTAAAGCGTTCCAGAAAAACCACCCGATGAATA
>Ga0208243_1000674_pt1 | contig 16216 bp, 11 predicted proteins | sample Subbio2Aug_QV12A_FD_184826 | JGI IMG/M metagenome (GOLD analysis project Ga0208243, IMG submission 184826) | Serpentinite rock and fluid subsurface biosphere microbial communities from McLaughlin Reserve, California, USA - CR12Aug_QV12A (SPAdes) | ecosystem: Environmental > Terrestrial > Deep...
CGGCGGCACGCACCACTTCGCCGGAGCACCCGACACGAGCTGGGCCGACTTCGCCCGCGCGATCATGGCCGCGGCGGGCCTGTCCTGCCGCGTGGAGGACATCCCGACGAGCGCGTATCCGACAGCGGCGCGGCGGCCGCTGAACTCGCGGCTCGACTGCGCGCGCTTCGAGAACGGCTTCGGCGCCGCACGACCGGACTGGCGGGAAGGCCTCGCCGACATCGTCTCCGAACTGGGCCTGAGGGATTGACGCTCCCCGGCCGTCGGGCCGGCTTTTCCTCGGCGGGAGACTGTGCCATCCCTGCGGCTCGCAGCCGGACCGGCGCCTGGGCCTGCCTCATGCCGGAGGCTGCGGCAGCATCAGGGGCGCGCTTCCATGATTCCAACCCGCGGCTACCACGAGCGGATCCTGGTCACGGGAGGCGCGGGCTTCCTCGGATCGCATCTGTGCGAACGGCTGCTCGAGCGGGGCGCGGAAGTCGTCAGCGTCGACAACTACTTCACGGGATCACGAACGAACATCGGCCACCTGCTCGCCAATCCGCGCTTCGAGGCGCTGCGGCACGACATCACCTTCCCGATCCACCTGGAGGTCGACCGGATCTACAACCTCGCCTGCCCGGCCTCGCCGGTGCACTACCAGCACGACCCCGTCCAGACGACGAAGACCTCCGTGCACGGGGCCATCAACGTGCTGGGGCTCGCCAAGCGGCTGCAGGCGCCGGTGCTGCAGGCCTCGACCAGCGAGGTCTATGGCGACCCGACCGTGCATCCCCAGACCGAGGACTACTGGGGCAACGTCAACCCGATCGGGCTCAGGGCCTGCTACGACGAGGGCAAGCGCTGCGCCGAGACGCTGTTCTTCGACTATCACCGCCAGCATGCGGTTCCGATCAAGGTGGTGCGCATCTTCAACACCTACGGTCCGCGGATGCATCCCAACGACGGGCGGGTGGTCTCGAACTTCATCATGCAGGCGCTGAAGGGCGAGCCGCTGACGATCTATGGAGAGGGGCAGCAGACACGCTCGTTCTGCTATGTCGACGACCTCGTCGACGGCATGATCCGCTTCATGGAGACGGGACCGGAGCACACCGGGCCGATCAACCTCGGCAATCCGGTCGAGATCACGATCCTCGAACTGGCCAAGAAGGTGCTGCGGCTGACCGGCTCCCCCTCGCCCATCGAGCGGCATCCGCTTCCGGCCGACGACCCGAAGCAGCGCCGACCCGACATCAGCCGGGCGAGGTCGATCATCGACTGGGAGCCAAGGGTTTCCTTCGAAGACGGGCTGGAACGGACCATCCACAGTTTCCGGACGCGGTATTTTTCCTGATCCTGGCTCACGTCGATGCAGCGGTACGGGATCCGTCCCACGCAACGGCTAGTGACCAAGAAATGTCCTGATCAGGTATGTTTTTGTTCGCCAACTCGTGAGCGCGGCGTGCGGTAAACTCATGAGGAACGGGCGAATCAGTCTGTATCTCGACCGCCTCTTTCTGCGCATGTACGGGATCAGTCGATCGATCCCCTGGATTGCACTCGAAATCGAATCGCCATCCCTCGACCTGGCGGCATTCTTGTAGTTTTCGACGGCGTGGCGGAAGAACCGCGGAGCGATGAGGTCCCGGGCGTAATAGCGGGACCGGGGAACATCATCAGGAAACGTCTCCAACAACTTCTGAGCATACAGCACCGCCGACCGCGCCATCACGGGACTGTAGGACGTCGAGCCGTGGTGGATACGCCAGCCGGAAAGAGGCCGATCGACGTAGTCGTTGGTGAAACCGGCGTGAAACAGCCGAATAAAGAGATCGTCATCTTCATATCCCCGCAGACGCTCGTCGAAGCCCCCGATGGCGTCGATCGCGGTCCGAGAAACCAAAGCCGCAGACGGGACGACGTACATGTCCGCCCAGAGAGCGTTGTGCAACGTCCGCTTGGGGTGCTCCGTCTGCATACGACCGAGCATGTTCCTCGTGACGAGACCGCCCTTGACGTCATACTCGTCCACGTCGCTGTAGACCCAGCCGAAATCGGCAGGGTCCAGTTTCATGGCGGCTTTTTCGAGTTCCTCCAGATGCTCCGGATACCACCAGTCGTCCTGGTCGAGAAACGCGACCAGGTCGGCCTGCGTATTCTTCACGCCGAGATTTCGAGCCGAGGACTGCCCTCCATTCGATTTCGACAGGAAACGAACGTTTCCGTGACCCGACGCGATCGAAGCCGCCAGCTGGACACCATCATCGTTCGAGCCGTCATCGACGATGATCACTTCATCCGCCGGCCGCGTCTGGTTCAGCACGCTCGGAAGAGACTTTCCGATGTAATCCCTGCCATTGAAGAGAGGAATTATCGCGCAGATCGTTCGCTTCATCCCGATTCAAGCCCCCGTTAAAACCATGCCTCCGACAGGAAGCGTCCTTCCTCGAGCTGCAGAAAGAAGAGCCCGGGCCCGTCCTCGCAGATTGATCATTCCACGCGCGCACCATGAGACCGGCGCTTCCCTCGTCCGAACGTGAGCACGTCCCGAACCTGGCCCAGCCAACGACAATGTCCCCCGGGCTATCGGGCGATGACGAAACCCGGTGCTTGCCTCGACAAACTCGGCGAGTAGAACGGATCGGCGGCAAGTTCGGCCGCCCAGCGTTCCTTCATCGCCGCGATCTCGCTTTCGAACCGCGCCTGCTTCTCCGGCGTGTCGTCGGCGCCGCGCGACGGGCTCTCGTGGTGGTAGAGTTCGGCGAAGGGCGTCCAGACGTTGTCGTAGCCGGCCGCGCGGACGCGAAGGCAGAAGTCGACGTCGTTGAACGCGACCTTGAAGCGGACCTCGTCGAGCCCGCCCACCTCGTCATAGACGGAACGGCGGACCAGCAGACAGGCGCCGGTCACCGCGGACAGGTTCTGGAGGACCCGCGCGCGCGCGAAATAGCCGTTCTCGCCGCGCGGCAGATGCCTGTGCGAATGTCCGGCCACGCCGCCGAGGCCCAGGATCACGCCCGCGTGCTGGATGGTATCGTCGGGGTAGTAGAGCTTGGCGCCGACGCAGCCGACACGGTCGAGCTGTGCCCAGGAGACCATCTCTTCCAGCCAGTCCGGATTGATGACCTCGACGTCGTTGTTGACGAGGCCGATGATCTCTCCGCGCGCGTGGCGCACGGCCTCGTTGTTGATGGCCGAATAGTTGAACGGGTGCGGATGGCGGACGACGCGAAGGTTGGGGTGGCTGCCGATCTCGTCGAAATAGGCGAAGGTCTCGGCCTGCTCCGAGTTGTTGTCCACGACGATGATCTCGAAGGGCCGGTAGGTGGTCCTTTCGAGGATCGAATCCACGGCGACCCGAAGCAGGTCGGCGCGGTCGCGCGTGGGGATGATCAGGGTCACGAGCGGCGCCGGCTGCCGGATGGCATGGCGGACGCGGTAGAATGGCAGGCCGGGGATGCGGAGCGCCCGCGCATCCGGCGCCGTACGCGAAAGATGGTCTTCGAGCGCACGCAATCCGTTCCGACAGGCGTGATCCTTCCCGGATCCGGCCAGCGCGGTGGATCCGCTCGCCGACCGCCGGTGATACAGGACCTTCGGGACGTGCACGATCTGGCCGGGAGCGACACGCTCGACGATCCGCAGGACGAGGTCGTAGTCCTGCGCGCCCTCGAAGCCCGGCCGCCAGCCGCCGACCGCGCGGACGAGATCGGCCCGGCAGACCGTCAGGTGATTGAAATAGTTCATCGACCGCAGAAGCTCGGGCGAGTGGTCCGGCTTGAAGTGCGGATCGAAGCGGCGGCCCGATTCGTCGATCCTGTCCTCGTCGCTGTAGATCAGCGCGGCATCGGGGCGCCCGGCGACGGCGAACGCGATTTCGGCGAGGGCGTTCGGTGCGAGAACGTCGTCGTGATCGAGCATCGCGATCCAACGGCCGGTTGCGAGCGCGAAGGCATCGCTCGTCGCACGGCTGATCTGCCCGCTGCCGGCGCGATGCACGACCCTGATGCGCCGTTCCTTCGCCGCCCAGCGATCGAGCTGCTGCCGGATGTGCCTGCTCTTCGAGCCGCCGTTGGCGATGCAGAGTTCCCAGTCACCATACACCTGGGCCAGAACAGACCGGATCGCCTCGTCGAGACGGTCCGGGGGCGTTTCGCAGACCGGCATCAGAACGCTGATCAGGGGCTTCGACGGCAAGGCGGCGACGCGACGGGTCAGGGAAGGACGGTCGTGCTCGTCGTCGTAGTCGAACCGCTCGATCCAGCGATCGTAGCCGACCGTCTTCTCCTGTCGCGGCCAGAAGCGGGCAAGATCGATGAAATCCCGAGCCCGTTTCAGCCTGGCGTAGTCCCGCCACAGCGCAACGAAGGGCGCAACGCGCCACTCCGCCCGATGCAGCGCGGAGAGGAACAGGCCGGAGAAGCGCCGGTAATGGGGAAGCCTTTCGATCCTGATCGACGTCCAGCGGATCCCGTCCGACCCGCAGGCCGACCGCAGTCGGATCGAATCGAAGGGCAGACGCGCGAGAAACCGCCCTTCGTAGACGGTGCCGCTGCCGATGCGCGCCAGGCCGGCCGATTGCTGCCGGGTGAATGCGCGGTCCCGTGCGACGAAGATGCGCGCGCGGACGGGCATGTCGGAGCCGAGCCCGGCGACCACCCGGTACCATCCCGACGGCAGCGTCGCGATATCGAAATCCGCCTCGCCCGCGTCTCCCGGGCGCTGCCCGGCCCGATCGCCGGGAGAACGGGAACCGGTTGCGCGCGGCTGCACGAGGTCGAGCACGAGGACACGCTTGCGGCGCGGATTGCTGCCAGGGGTGCTTCCCGAACCTGCGGAAAGACCGTTGCCGCCTGCACCGGCACCGGCACCGGCTTGCGTCAAGACTTGCTCCCATGCGATGAAGCCGACATGTCCATGCGTCCGTTGATCGAGCCGGGCCGAAGCCGTAGCCGAACCCGCGGATGCCGACAAGATCGGTCCTCCGCAGCAGGAACGACGGACGGCGCGGCGCGGCAGCATGCGCGCAGGCCTCCCGTTCCTGCAACCTTTTCGGGCATCTTCCGGATGGGCACCGGTTGCCTTGGCGGGCATGATCTGCAAAGGCAAGGGATGAACATCCGGCAGTCCGGCACACGACAGCGCCGGGTCGACGGATGACGATTTAGCGCGTAGCGGAGTCGATACCGTTGAAAGACTTTCTGCAACGGTTCCTGAGGATCGAGAACACTCTGCTCGTCCGGCTGTTCCGGGACAGTTTCCGCAAGCAGTTCAGATGGTATGCTCTGGCCATGGTCGGCATGGTGGTGACGGCGGCGATGACGGCCTCGACCGCCTACATCATGCGCGAGATCGTCAACGGGGTCGTGGTCGACCGCGACGTCATGAAGACGATGGGCGTCGCCGGAGCCGTCGCCCTCATCTTCGTCGTCAAGGGGGCCAGCACCTACCTGCAGACGGTGTTCCTCAGCCGCGCCGGCAACCGGATCATCGCGGACAACCAGCGCAACGTCTTCGACCGCATCATCCGCAGCGACCTGACCTTCATCCAGAGCAAGGCGACCTCCGACCTGCTGCTGCGCGTCACCCACGCCGCGCAGGCCGCGCGCAGCGTCATCGACACGATCGTCCTGTCCTTCGTCCGCGACAGCCTCACGATCGTCGGCCTGGTGGTCGTGATGATCATCCAGCAGCCGCTCCTGTCGACGGTGGCCCTCATTCTCGGCCCGCTCGCGCTGGTGGGGACGCGCTTCCTGATCTCCAGGGTGCGCAGGATCATGGAAATGGAGATGGCCTCGCTCGGCGAGATCATCCGCGTCGTGCAGGAGGCCACCACCGGTTTCAGGGTGGTGAAGTCCTACGGCCTGGAACCGGTGCTGACGCGCGACATGGACAGGTCGATCAGAGCCGTCGAGACGCGGGCCAATGCGATCACCCGGATCGAGGCCGCCACCTCGCCGCTGATGGAGACGCTCGCCGGCATCGCGATCGCCGGGGCCATCGCGCTCAGCGCCATCGCGGTCATCCAGAACGGCAACACGCCGGGCGAACTGGTCTCCTTCATGACGGCGCTGCTCCTGACCTACGAGCCGGCCAAGCGGCTGGCCCGCATGCGCGTGCAGATCGAGGCCAACATGGTCGGCGTCAGGATGCTCTTCGAGATCCTCGATCATCCGATCGAGCTGAAGGAGGCGCCGGATGCCGCCGACCTGCCCGAGGGGCCGGGCCTGATCCGGCTGGAGAAGGTCGGGTTCTCCTATCGCGGCGGGCCGGAAATCCTGAAGGACCTGGACATCAGCTTCGAACCCGGCAAGGTCACGGCCCTGGTCGGACCGTCCGGCGCAGGAAAATCGACCATCATCAACCTGATCATGCGGCTCTACGACCCGGACGGCGGACGGGTGACCGTCGACGGCCACGATATCGCCCGGGTGACGTTCAGGTCGCTGCGCCGGCGCATCTCCTATGTCGGCCAGGACCCATTCCTCTTTGCCGGGACCATCCGGCACAACATCGCGCTCGGCGACGAGGAGGCGAGCGAAGAGGAGATCGTGGCGGCCGCAAAGGCGGCGAGCGCGCACGGCTTCATCATGTCGCTGCCCAACGGCTACGACACCGACGTCGGCGAGAACGGCCGCAACCTGTCCGGCGGCCAGAAGCAGCGCATCACAGTGGCCCGCGCCTTCCTGCGCAACGGCGGGATCCTGATCCTCGACGAGGCGACGAGTTCGCTGGACTCCGAATCGGAGGCAGGCATCCGCACGGCCATCGAGCAGCTGGCCCATGGCCGCACGACGATCACCATCGCCCACCGCCTCTCCACCGTCGCCAGTGCGGACCACATCATCGTCATCGAGGATGGCCGGGTGGTCGAGCAGGGACCGCCCGCCGAGCTGCTGCGCACCGACGGCGCCTATCGGCGGCTCTACACCTACCAGCTGCTGCCCGACGCGGGGCCGGTGGCGAGCCTGACGGGAGTGGCGGGAACGTGACCGGGACGCGACGGGATACCACGCGCCGGTTCCCCGCGAGGCGCCAGGCAGGCGCCCGTCGCGGACATCCGCTCCGGGGCCAGCGGCGATGACGGGCGGCGGACCAGCCGTGGCCGACCGGGTGACCATCGTCTGCGTCACGCACGAGAGCGGCGAGGTGATCGGCGAGCTCCTGTCCAGCGCCGCCGGGCGCTGCCCGATCGTGATCGTCGACAATGCGGGGTCGGACATCGCCCTGGTGGCAAGGCTCGCCGAGCAGGCCGGGGCGACGCTGATCGCCAACGCATGCAACGTCGGCTTCGGCGCGGCCTGCAACCGGGGCAGCGCCACGACGTCGACGGAGTTCGTCTTCTTCGTGAATCCCGACGCCCGCCTCGTCGACGGCGCGCTCGAGGAACTGCTCGCCGCCTTCGACCGGCATCCCGCCTGCGTGGCGGCGAGTCCGCGGCTCGTCGACCGCGACGGCCGCTCGCTGTTCAAGGGACGCAGCGTGCTCCTGCCGCGCTCGCAATGGATGGGCGAACCCCGCCGGGACGACGTCGTGCCGGTGCTCAGCGGTGCGGCGCTCTGCGTCCGGCGCGAGGCGTTCGAGGCGGCCGGCGGGTTCGACGAGCGCATCTTCCTCTACCACGAGGACGACGACCTCAGCATCCGGCTTCGCAAAGGAGGCGCGGAACTGAGGCTCGTGCCCGATGCGGTCGTCGTCCATGCGGGCGGAATGGGATCGGGCCGCTCGGTCGCGATCGCGAGGCAGAAAGGCTGGTGGATGGGCCGGTCGAGGGTCTATGCGGCGCGCAAGCACGGCGTGCCCCGCGCCGTGACCGGGGCGATCGCCACGGCAGTGCTCCAGTGCCTGAACCCGGAACTGCTGTGGTCGCCGGTCAAGCGGGCCAAGCAATGCGCCTTCCTGCGCGGCGTGATCAGGGAGGCAAGAGACGGGACGGGCGCAGCGCGCGGGAACCGGGGGGCCGCATGATTCCCGACCGACGAAAGCTGCGGCGCGAGTTCGACCGGGTGCTGCGCCAGCTGGCGGCCGTTCCGGCCGTGGTCGGCGAGTACCTGCTCGCGACGCGCCGACACGACCGGGATATGCGCCCCGCGCAGGTCCGCACCGCCGGCGCCGTCGCGCGGACGGACAAGGCCGCGGTCTACGTGGTGTTTCCGCGCCACGGCGTCCGGGCCGGCCATGCCGAGAGCCTGCGCTACATCGCCTCGCGCGGCTACTCGCCGGTGACGGTGAGCAACCTGCCGCTCGACCCCGCCGACCGGACCGCGCTCGCGGAGCTCAGCACGGTCCTGATCGAGCGCTCCAACTTCGGGTATGATTTCGGCGCGTATCGGGAGGGGGTCCTCTCGCTCGCGGACGACCTGCCCCGGCTCCGGCGTCTCGTGCTCCTCAACGATTCCTGCTGGTTCCCGCTCCCCGGTTCGCGCGACTGGCTGACGCTGGCCGAGGAGAGCGGGCTCGACTACGCGGGCGCGGCGAGCAACTACGCGATCGACCCGCCCGACGTCGCGCGGTTCGAGAGCATCGAGTGGCGCCAGGACAAGAGGAGGCGCAGCTTCCACTACTGCTCCTTCGCGATCTCCCTGTCGTCTGCTCTGATCTCGGATCCCGATTTCCTCCGGTTCTGGCGCGGCTTCCGCCTCTCGGACGTCAAGTCGCGGACGGTGCGGCGCGGCGAGATCGGACTGACGCAATGGGCGATCCGGCGCGGCCACCGGCACGGCTCGGTGTTCGACGTCGACCACCTCGACCGCGATCTCGCGCGGCTCGACGACGCGGCGCTGCGCCGCCATGTCAGCCAGGTCATCATTCCCGAGCATACCGTGCTGCGCGACATGTTCGCGACGATCCTCGCAGACGACCTGGCGGGCAAGGTGCCGCGGCGGACGCTGGAGAAGCTCTTCCTCATGGCGGTCGCGCGGCAGGGAATGGCCTACACAATTCCCGCCTATCTGCACGAGACGGCCGGCTACCCGTTCCTCAAGAAATCGCCCGTCCGGCTCGACACCGTCGCGCGGCAGAAGACGATCCGGTTCGTGGAAGGATTCGGCGCCGACGGCGCGGAGATGCTGGCGGAGATCGGGGCGATCGGCCTCGGAACCGAGTAGGCCGGATTCGCGAACGGTAACCGCCGCGCATGAAACCACCGTTCAGCCCGGCAGGACCACAGCCGCGCGAAGCCCGGGCGCGCGGGGCGACAGGATGATGTCGCCGCCGTGCTGGCGGGCGATGGCGCGGGCGATCGAAAGACCGAGCCCACTGCCGCCGGTTTCGCGCGAGCGCGAGCCTTCGAGCCGGAAGAACGGGGCGAAGACGTCCTCGATGCTGTCGATCGGAATGCCGGGGCCGTCGTCCTCCACCAGGATCTTCACGCCGGGCGCTTCCGCAACCAAGCTCACGTCCGCGCCGCCCGCGTAGCGGACCGAGTTCTCGATCAGGTTGCGGATCACGCGTCTCAGCCCGTCCGGCCGGCAGCGATAGGTGATGCGCGCGCTCGGCCGGAAACGGACCGGCTGGCCGATTTCGGCGAGGTCGTCGCACACGCTTTCGACAAGGGCGGTCAGGTCGATCGTGCGCGTCTGCTCGGTGCCGGCTTCCTGCCGCGCGAGCGCGAGCGCCGAATCCGTCATCGCCTGCATCTCCTCGATCGTGTCGAGCATCCGCGCCTGGAGTTCGGCGTCTTCGACGAGTTCGGCGCGCAGCCGCAAGGTCGTCAACGGCGTGCGCAGGTCGTGTCCGATGGCGGCGAGCATCCGCGTCTGGTCGGCGACGAAGCGGTGGATGCGCTCCTGCATGCCGTTGAAGGCGATCGTGGTCCGTCGGATGTCCTCGGGTCCGCGCTCCCGGAGCGGCGACACCGCTTCACCCCGCCCGAGCGTCTCGGCGGCCTGCGTCAGCTGACGCAGCGGGCTTGCGATGCGGCGGGCCGTCAGCAAGCCGGCGAGCGCGACGAGAATGGCCGTCAGCGTCAGCGCCAGCGGAAGATGCGTGCGCCAGATCGAGGGCGAGATGTGCTTGTAGAACGCAGCGTTGAGGATGCGCCCATCGGCCAGCGGCACGACTACTCCGGCGCCGTGTCGCTTGGCGAAATCGAGATACTTCGCCATGACGGGAACGTCGTCCAGGCCCGGCGGCGGCGGCGTCCATGTCGCACCGGAGAGGAAATAGTGCGGATCGGCGCCGGCCGGGAGACGGCTCTCCTCCGACAGGCCGGCAGCGGTTGCTCCGTCCGGGTCCGCCAAAAGGTCCGCCAGCGGAACCTCGAACTGGGCGAATGCTTGCCGGACCCAGTTCTCCAGCGTCACCGGCCCATCGTCCGACACCCAGAACCGCGAGGTTTCGGTGCTGCTGATGCGGATGAGGTCCCGGCGCATGGCCGGAGGGGTCGTCTCGACCAGCCGCGACACGGCTGCCGCGCGGCTACTGATTTCCGCGCGCGCCGACCGGCGCACGTCGGCCTGCAGATAGTCCCAGAGAATGGCGAGGCTGATCGCCTGCGCGGCGAACAGGGCGATCAGCATCCAGGACAGGAGCTGTGCCAGGAGGCTCTTCTGCCAGAGCGCGGGCAGCGACCTCATTGCGCGTAGACCTCCGGCATGAACGAGTACCCGCCGCCGCGATGGGTCTGGATGATGGTCGGGTTCTTCGGGTCCAGCTCGACCTTGCGCCGCAGGCGGCTGATCTGGTTGTCGATCGACCGGTCGAACGGATCGGCCTCCCGGCCGACGGTGAGATCGAGAAGCTGGTCGCGGCTGAGCACCATGCCCGGGTGGTCCACGAAGACCTTCAGCAGCCGGAACTCAGCGGTGGACAGCGGAACGCCGACCCCGTCGTCGCTCTGCAGCTCGCGCCGGGCGAGGCTGAGCACCCAGCGCTCGAAGCGGACCGAGCCCGCCCGACGCGCGGCGCGCTGCGGCGGCAGGCTGTTGACCCGGCGCAGGACCGCCTTGATCCGCGCCAGGAGTTCGCGCGAGGAGAACGGCTTGACCAGATAGTCGTCCGCGCCGAGCTCCAGCCCTATGACCCGGTCGGTCTCCTCCGCAAGGGCGGTCAGAAAGATGATCGGGATGGCCGGTCCGGGACGCGCGCGCAGCTCGCGGCAGAGGGTCAGCCCGTCCTCGCCCGGCATCATGATGTCGAGGACGACGAGATCGGGCGCGCCCCGTTCGACCAGCCGCCTCAGAGCGGTGCCGTTCTCCGCCGTCGTGACGCGGTAGCCCTGCTGCTGCAGGTACTTGCCCACGAGATCGCGGATCTCGCGATGATCGTCGACGACGGCGATGTGGGGGACATGCTCCATGACGGGTCTCGTGTCCGTGACGCGATCCCTTATAGCGCCGTCCTCGGACGACGGCCTGCGCAAAACTGTAACCGTTTGTATCAGGATCACCGGGTCCGAAGGCCGCAGCCATCGCGCCCGATACAATTCGATACGGTTCGCGACAGCGCCGGCACAAGGCGGCGACGCAGCCGATCTAGCCTGATCCTCGAAACAGCGGGGTCTTCCCGGATGTCTGGCGGCGTCGCCGGGCCTCCGCCCGCTGTTTCGGGAGCGTGTCGGGCGGCAGCCCGCGCCTCCACCACCCGTCATCGACCGCGACCGGTGCAGGGGATCCTGCCCGGTGCGCGCAGCCTACAGGAGCCCGCCATGGTCGCCTTCACAGTCAACGACGCTCCCGCCGACGTGGCCGTCGACCCCAGCAAGCCGCTGCTGTGGGTGCTGCGCGAGGATCTCGGGATCCTCGGACCGAAATACGGTTGCGGCATCGCGCAGTGCGGCGCCTGCCGCGTCCTGATCGACGGCGTTTCGACGCCGTCCTGCGGCGTGCCGATCGGCAGCGTCGAAGGCGCATCCATCGTTACGGTGGAAGGCCTCGCCGACGCCGACGGCAACCTGTCGGTCGTGCAACGGGCGTGGATCGAGGAACAGGTGCCGCAATGCGGCTTCTGCCAGCCCGGCTTCCTGATCGCGGTCACGGACCTGCTGCGCCGGAACCCCGATCCGACCGATGCCGAGATCGACGAGGCCGTCACGAATATCTGCCGCTGCGGGACCTATCCGCGCATCCGCCGCGCCATCCACCGCGCCGCCGCTCTCGGCCGCGCCTGAAGGAGCAGACCCATGCCGAAGATCCTGTCCCGCCGCACTTTCCTCCTGACCGGCGCCGCCCTCGGCGGCACGGCACTCGTCGCCGCTGTCGGCGGCGTCGGCTTTCTCTCCATGGTCGACGTCGATGGCCTGCAGGCCGGCGCGGTCGATGGCGACGAGGCGACCCTGAACGCTTTCGTGGTTCTCCATTCCGACGGCAGCGTCGTCGTCAACGTGCCCCGCACCGAGATGGGGCAAGGCATCCACACCGGCCTGGCCATGGTCGTAGCCGAGGAGATGGACCTGCCCTTCGACAAACGGATCAAGGTGGAGTTTCCGACCGAGGCGCATCCGGCCTACTCGGCCTGGTTCAACGCGCTGCAGGTTAGACCCGAGGAAGCCTCCGGCGCCGTCGTGTGGCTGGGGCGGCGCGTGCTCGGGCAGATGGGCTTCATCGCCACCGGCGCTTCGGGTTCGACGATGGGGCTCTGGCACCCGATGCGGGTTGCCGGCGCTGCGGCGCGACAAATGCTTCTGGCCGCGGCCGCCGAACGCCTCGACGTGCCCGCGCGCGACCTCGCGACGCGCGACGGTGTCGTGCATCATCCGGCCTCGGGGCGGAGCCTCGCCTATGGCGACCTCGCTCAGGCCGCGGCGCGGCTGCCGCCGCCGGACGCGCCCGCGCTGAAGGCGCGCTCCGACTGGCGCATCATCGGCCGCCCGCAAAGGCGCGTCGACATTCCGGCGAAGGTGCGCGGCGAGCCCGTCTTCGGCATGGACGTCGTCCTTCCGGACATGCTGCATGCCTCGATGCGCCACGCGCCGGTGTTCGGCGCAGGGCTGGTGCGAATCCGCAACGAGGCGGCGGTGCGCACGGCGCCCGGCGTCGTCGACGTCGCCGTCATCGACGGCTGCCACGTCGCGGTCGTCGCCGCGAGCTGGTGGCAGGCCGAAGAGGCGGCCTGGCTCCTCGATCTCGAGTGGACGCGAACGGAAGCCGACGGCGAGAACAGCGAGACGCTCGGTGCCCGCCTCGCGGCCGCGCTCGCGTCCGACGAAGCCTACGGACACATCGACGACGGCGATGCGGCGGCCGTGCTGTCCTCCGGCGGCGCCGTCGTCGTCGAGGCGGACTATCGTGTGCCCTTCGTGACCCATGCCTGCATGGAAACGATGAACGCCACCGCCATCCTGCGCGATGGCGCGGCGGAGGTGTGGGCGCCGTCGCAGAACCGGGTGACCATGCAGGCGGCGGTCGGCCGAGGCATGGGCTGGGCAGGCGTCAGCCCCGGCGAAATCACCTTGCACGTGACCATGAACGGCGGCGCCTTCGGGCGGCGCAGCGACCAGGACGTGATCGCAGAGGCCTGCTTCCTCGCCGCCCGCCATGCCGGCCGTGCCGTCAAGGTGATGTGGTCGCGCGAGGAGGATATCGGCCGTGGGCTCTACCGAAGCCAGGCCGCGGCACGGCTGCGCGCAGCCCTCGGCCCCGACGGGCTGCCGATCGCCTACGACGCGCTCGTCGCCTCGCAGTCGATCTTCAACTCGATGGGCGCACGCAACATGCCGTTCACGCCCGGGCCGGACGGCGACTACCTCATGATCGAGGGCCTCGACAAGCTGCATTATGCGGTTGGAAGCCGCCGGACGCGGAGCCGGCACGTGCCGACCCACATGCCGATCCATTTCTGGCGCTCGAACGGCTACTCCTTCAACACCTTCTTCACCGAAAGCTTCATCGACGAGTGCGCAGCGGCGGCGGGTGCCGATCCGCTGGCGTATCGCCGCGCCATGCTGCGCGAGAGCCCGCGCCATCTCGCGGTCCTCGACCGGGTCGCGGGACTGGCCGGCTGGGGCAGCGCGCTGGCACCGGGGCGGGGCCGCGGCATCGCGATCGAGGAGTGCTACCGCAGCGTGGTCGCTCAGATCGCCGAAGTCACGGTTGCCGATGACGGCGAGGTGCGCGTCGACCGAATCTTCTGCGCGATCGACGCCGGCCTCGTCATCAACCCGGATCAGGTGATCGCGCAGATGGAGGGCGGCATGCTCTTCGGCACGACCACCGCGCTGATGAGCGAGATCACCGTGCAGGACGGCGCCGTGGTCGAGACCAACTTCCACGACTTCCAGGTCCAGCGCCTCGCCAACGCGCCCGATGTCGTCGTCGCCATCGTCGAGAGCGACGAGCCGCCCTGCGGCGTGGGCGAGCCCGGCATCGCGCCGACCGCCGCCGCCATCTCCAATGCCATCTTCGCCGCCACCGGCCGCCGCCTGCGCTCGCTGCCGCTGGCCGTCACCGAGACCACCGGCGAACGGCGGACGAGAACGGTGCTGAGAGCCTGAGATCGAAGGTCCCACCTCGACCGACCGAACACGAGGAACGCATCATGAAGTCACGTTGGACGCAAAAGGACATCCCGCCGCAGCGCGGACGCATCGCGGTGGTGACCGGCACCGGCGGACTTGGTTACGAAGATGCGCTTGCGCTGGCACTAGCCGGCGCGGACGTGATCATCGCCGGCCGCAATCCGCGAAAGGGTGCCGAGGCCGTACGCCGGATCAGGGAGGCCTATTCCGCGGCACGGGTCGATTTCGAACCGGTCGATCTCGGCAGCCTTGCATCGATCGCCGACTTTGCCCGCCGAATCGCGACGCGACGCGACCGGATCGACATCCTCATCAACAATGCCGGCGTGATGACGCCGCCAAAGCGGCAGGAGACCGCGGACGGGTTCGAGCTGCAGTTCGGTACGAATTACGTCGGCCATTTCGCTCTTACCGCGCAGCTGATGCCGCTCCTGCAGACATCGGCGTCTCCCCGCGTCGTGACGCTTTCGAGCGTAGCGGCACGCAGCGGCCGGATCGACTTCGAGGATCTCCAGGCCAAGCGGAGCTACCGGCCGATGCCCGCCTACAGCCAGTCCAAGCTCGCCTGCCTGATGTTCGCCCGCGAACTTCAGCGCAGAAGCGATGCGGCGCACTGGGGCATCGAAAGCATCGCCGCGCATCCCGGCATCGCGCGCACCGACCTCCTGCACAACGCGCCCGGCCGAGACAGCATGCAGGGGCTCGCCCGGACGTGGCTCTGGTTCCTGTTCCAGCCGGCGGCGCGCGGGGCGCTGCCGACGCTCTATGCCGCCACGGACCCTTCGGCGCGTGGCGGAGGCTACTACGGACCGTCCGGCCCTGCGGAAGTCCGCGGGTATCCCGCAGAGGCGAAGGTTCCGGAGGCCGCGATGGACGCGGAGGCAGCCCGCAGGCTTTGGATGGCGACGGAAGCCCTCGCCGGTCTGACGTTCGACGAATTCGCCGCGGCGCAGCGCGCGCCGGCCGGCGCCTGAGCGAATTCCCGTGCGGCGCTCGTCGCGGCGCTCGCGAACGACCTGCGTGGTCGCGATCGCTGCCCGCGGGGACGAGTGCGGATGTTCTGACGATTCGACGTCCGGAGTCGGGCTCCGGAGCGATGCCGTCACCGGTACCGACCATGGCCTGCAGGACCCGCCGCGCAGGTCCCGAAACGACGAAAGCCGCGGTGAACCGCGGCTTTGATCGTGACGAGAAACTGGAGCGGGCGAAGGGATTCGAACCCTCGACCCCAACCTTGGCAAGGTTGTGCTCTACCCCTGAGCTACACCCGCTCGCGCGGCTCGTCGCCGCAAGTGACGGCTATATGGCCGAACTGTTCGGCGATTGCAACAGGGAAAAACAGGGCTCCGTCGGGTTGCCGGCGCATTTTTTCGGCGGGCGGCGATGACCCTTGGGAAGGAGCGTTCCGGCGGTTGCGAGGAGTGCCGGCCGTCGCGTTTCGCCCGGACGTGCGGTCTCGACGGGGGCGATGGGCCGGGGACTGTTCTGCACCGGATCGCCTGGCGGAGAGGGCGAGGCGGTGCAGAAAGGCGGCGGCGTCCGCGAACTCGGGCGCCGTCTCGCTTGCCGGCGACGCGGAGGCATGGATCCCGGATACGTCGTCCTTCGCTTCGCTCGGACGTCGTTCCGGGATGACGACGGTGAAAGGGCGCTCCGCGGGATGCAGCCACCCCGACGGTTCTCATCCTGAGGGTCCGAAGGACGGGCGAGACCGGTGGCGCGCCCCGAAAGCGGAGCGAGCCTCGAAGGACGCACGACGGGGCCGGCGGCGGCTTCACG
>Ga0208243_1000675_pt1 | contig 16214 bp, 13 predicted proteins | sample Subbio2Aug_QV12A_FD_184826 | JGI IMG/M metagenome (GOLD analysis project Ga0208243, IMG submission 184826) | Serpentinite rock and fluid subsurface biosphere microbial communities from McLaughlin Reserve, California, USA - CR12Aug_QV12A (SPAdes) | ecosystem: Environmental > Terrestrial > Deep...
AGTAGCGCTTGCCCGGGTAGCCCTCGGCATACTTGTTGGTCATCACCGAGCCCTGCGCCTCCATCACGGCGCGGGAGACGATGTTCTCGGACGCGATCAGCTCGATCTCGTGGCGCTGGCGGCCAAGTTCCTGCGTCACCGCCCCGAACAGCTCGGGGTCGCGCGAGGACAGGGGTTCGGTGAAAAAGCCGGTGTCGCGGTGGGGGGCATTCATGGGCGGGCTCCTATGGGTCAGCCGGTCCAGCCAAGGCCGGAGGCGATGCAGGTCATGGATTGCATGAGGGGGACGGTGGTGCCGCCGGTGCCCTGACGGGACTGGCGGAGAAGGTCGATCTGGAGACGGTTCAGGCGGTCGAGCTGCGGGCGCAGGTCCTCGCAGCGGGCCTGCATCCTGGGAAAACGGTGCCCAACTGCGGTACCGGTGATGTCGCGCAAGGCCGCCAACGCGGTGGAGTGTTCTGTCTGGATTCGGGACAGGATCGGCGTACGGATCGCGTCGTTCTCGACCAGGGCCGCATAGGCGGCGGCGATGTCCATGTCGGTCATCATCAGGGACTTTTCCACCTCGTCCACCATCAGGCGGAACAGGGGGTGGCGAGCGAACATGTCGGACAGGAGCCGGTCGGCGGCGGGACCGCGGACCTGGCGGAAGGCGCGGAGGGCAGAGCCGAAGCCGTACCAGCCGGTGATCATGTGGCGGTTCTGCGACCAGGCGAAGACCCAGGGAATTGCCCGCAGGTCACCCAGGGACCGTGCCCCGAACCGGCGGGCGGGACGGGAGCCGATCTTGAGCATCGCCAGTTCCTCGACCGGGCTTGCCTGCTGGAAGTAGTCGAGGAAGCCGGGCATCTGGAGGAGGGAGACATAGGCCGTCTGCGAGAGGCCCGCGAGGGCTTCCAGAGCGTCGATGTGTTCGGGGTCGGCCGCAGGCTGGACGCGGACGGGCAAGTGGCTCAGGACCGAAGAAGCGAGGAGTTCCAACTGGTTCTGGGCCGTTCCCCGGTTGGCGTACTTGGACGAAACGACCTCGCCCTGTTCGGTGATCCTGAGGCGGCCCTGCACGGTGCCCACGGGCTGAGCGGCGATGGCGCGGCCTGTGGGTGCGCCGCCCCGGCTGACGGAACCGCCGCGGCCGTGGAAGAACACGGGGCGCAGCCGGTGGCGGCCGAGCGACTGGGTCAGGCGGCGTTGGGCCTTGTCGAGCTCCCACGTGGAACAGAGGAAGCCGCCGTCCTTGTTGCTGTCGGAATAGCCGAGCATGACCTCGACCGTGCCGTCGCGGGACCGGAGCGAGCGTTCGGCCAGCGCGACCTTCAGCACGGCGTCGAAGACTTCGGGCGCGCGGCGGAGATCGTCGATGGTTTCGAACAACGGGACGACCTGGAGGTCCAGCTTCTCGGCGCCGAAGCCGGCGTGGCGGGCCAGGAGGTAGACGCCGAGGATGTCGTCGGCAGTTCGGGTCATCGACAGGATGAAGGGGCCGATGGCCTCGGGGTCCTCGGACATGCGGGCCTGACGCATGAGGGCGAGGAGTTCGAGGAGTTCCTTGGCTTCCGGAGAGAGCCGGTCGCGATCGGCGTGAGTGAGGTCCGGGCGCGAGAGATCCTCGCGCAGGCGGCGGGACCACTCGGGGGTGCCAAAGGCGGGAGCCTGGCCGGTGAGGGACCAGATCTCGGCGACGACGGCGGTGGTGACGGTGGAGTTCTGCCGGACGTCAAGCGTGTGGGTCCGAAAGCCGAATACCTCGGCCTGCCAGCGAAGCGGCGTGAGATAACGGGCGGCCAGACGCCTTGCACCTATCGTGTGAAGCCCGTCCTCCAGCGTACGGAGATCACTGATAAAATGACTGACCGAGGTGTAGCCGCCCGCGCCACCTTCCAGCATCGCGCGGAGGCGGTCGCCGACAGCGGTGAGAGCCTGGCGGAAGAGCTCGCCCGGGTGGCGGGTCGCAAGCGACTGCGCCCGTGAGGTGGCGGCGGTGATGCCGTCGATGCGTTCGGCAAGGTCGGCCGGGAAGGCCACGATCCGCGCGGTGACGCTGAGGCGCGCGGCGGCGGCGGTGACGGCGTCAAGGTAGCGGGTCAGGATCGCGTGACGGGACCGGGCCAGTGCGTCCCGGGTGGTTTCCGTGGTGACGTTGGGATTGCCGTCGCGGTCGCCGCCGATCCAGGAGTGTAAGCGGATGCAGGGGGTGGTCTTCATCCCCTCGCCGAAGCGGGCGGCGGTGGCGGTGACGAAGCGGTCGAAGACCTGCGGGACGGCGTCGTAAAGTGCGTCGCGGAAGAACTGGAGGCCCCATTCGATCTCGTCCGCGAGGCGCGGGCGTTCGATGCGCAGCTCTCCGGTCATCCAGAGGAGGTCGATCTCGGATTCGATGTCGGCCAGGATGTCTTCGCGTTCGCGCGGGGTCCAGCGCTGGGTTTCAAGCGAAACAAGGAGGCGGTAGATGCGCCGGTGAATCTCCAGGACGGTGACGCGCTTCGCCTCGGTCGGATGGGCAGTGAGCGTGGGGCCGACGGAGAGGCGGGTGGAGAGCTGGGCGAACTCTTCGCGGCTCATCGCGGGGTCGAGGGCGGTCAGGGCCGCGGCGAAGGAGCCTTCGACAGCCCCAGGCCCGTCCATTGCCTCGACCATCCGGCGGGCGCGCATGGCGGCGTTTTCGTCAATGATCTTGGTCAGTTGGAACCATATGTTCACAGCCTGCATCAACGCGATGGCGGCATGCGCCGAAGGGTATGGCGCGTCGGGGTCGAGGGCGGTTTGCAGGACATGGGGCGCTCGGCGCTGGATGACGATCACCCAAAGGCGGCGCAGGTCTGAGCGGAGCGCGGCGACATAGGCATCCTGGTCATCGGCGGCGGCCGGGTCGGTCAGCAGGGGCGCAGCGAGCATCTCAGGCGACCCGGTCCCGCGGGGTGCGGCCGTCGAAGAAGGCGGTGAGGTTTTCGAGGACGCGGAAGCCCATCGCCTCACGCGTCTCGCGGGTGGCCGAGCCGAGGTGCGGCAGGAGGACGAGGTTGTCGGCGTTCAGGAGCACGTCCGGGACGGAAGGTTCGCGTTCGAAGACGTCCAGACCCGCGCCGGCGATGGTGCCGAACCAGAGCGACTGGGCAAGCGCGTGTTCGTCGACGACCTCGCCCCGGGCGGTGTTGATGAGGAAGGCTGAGGGCTTCATCAGGTCCAGCCGCCGGGCGTTGATCAGGTGGCGGTTCGCCGCGCCGCCGGGGCAGTGGAGCGAGACGAAGTCGCATTGGGGCAGGAGGTCCTCGATGGTCGGAACCTGGGTGGCGTTGTAGCGGGCGAGGACCTCGGCCGGGACGGGAGAGCGGTTCTGGACCACGATCCGCATGCCGAAGCCGAAGTGCGCGCGCTGCGCCATCGCCTGGCCGATGCGGCCGAAGCCGATGATGCCGAGCGTCGCGCCCGAGACCTTGGTGCCGATCAGGTGCGTCGGGCGCCAGCCTGTCCAGCGGCCTTCGCGGAGTTCGCGCTCGCCCTCCCCTGCCCGGCGGGCGACCATGAGGAGGAGCGTCATCGCGATGTCGGCGGTGCATTCCGAGAGCACGTCCGGCGTGTTGGTGACGGCGATCCCGCGTGCCTTGGCGGCCTGGGTGTCGATATGCGAGAAGCCCACGCCGTAGTTGGCGAGGATCTTCGTCTTGGGGGTTCCCGCCTCGAAGACCGTGGCGGGAAGCTTGTCGGTGACGGTGGGGAGGATGGCATCGTAGCGGGTCATGGCCTCGCGGAAGTCGGCCTCGGTCAGCGGTTTGTCCGCCTGGTTGAGGTCGACGTCGAAGTTGGCCGCCATCTGCGCCTCGACCGCTTGCGGCCAGCGCCGGGTGACTAGGACCTTGGGCTTGTTCATCATCCCCCCCTCCCCTTTCAGGCGGCGCGCTTGGCCATGACCTTGGCGACGGTTTCGCCAATCACGCTCGGGTTCTCGGCCACGGTGACGCCGGCGGCGGTGAGGATTTCCACCTTTTCCGACGCGCTTTCGCCGAAGGCCGAGATGATCGCGCCCGCGTGGCCCATGGTGCGGCCCTTGGGGGCGGTCAGGCCCGCGATGTAGGCAATCACGGGCTTCGTCATATGGTTCTGGATGTATTCGGCGGCTTCAGCCTCTTGCGGGCCGCCGATTTCGCCGATCATGCAGACGATATGGGTGTCGGGGTCGGTCTCGAACCGCTCCAGGATGTCGCGGAAGGACGAGCCGTTGATCGGGTCGCCGCCGATGCCGACGGAGGTCGAGATGCCGATGCCGCGGTCCTTCAGCTGCTGGGCGGCCTCATAGCCGAGGGTCCCCGAGCGGCTGACGATGCCGACGTTGCCCTGCAGGTAAATGTGGCCGGGCATGATCCCCAGAAGTGCCTTGCCGGGGCTGATGGTGCCGGCGCAGTTCGGGCCGGTCAGGACCATGCGGCGTTCGCGGGGGTAGCGCATCATGTAGCGCTTCACGCGGATCATGTCCTGCGCGGGGATGCCGTCGGTGATGCAGACGCAGTAGCGGATGCCCCCATCGGCGGCTTCCATGATCGAGTCGGCGGCGAAGGGCGGCGGCACGAAGACAAGGCTGGTGTCGCAGGAGGTGGCGGCGACGGCTTCCTTCATCGTGTTGAAGACCGGGATGCCCATGACGGTTTCCCCGCCCTTGCCGGGCACGACGCCCGCGACGACCTGGGTGCCGTAGTCGAGCATTTCCTTGGTGTGGAACTGCGCCATGCGGCCGGTGATGCCCTGCACGACGACACGGCTGGAACGGTCGAGAAAGATGCTCATCACACGGCCCTCATCAGTTGCTTGCGGTCATTCTTCCAGGCGATCACGGCGCGCTCTGCAGCCTCCATCAGCGTGTTGGCTCGGATGATCGGCAGGCCGGACTGGGCGAGGATCTTCTGGCCTTCCTCGACATTGGTGCCCGAGAGGCGGACGATGACGGGTACGTCCACCGGTTCGGCGCGCAGCGCCTGGACGACGCCCTCGGCCACCCAGTCGCAGCGGTTGATGCCGGCGAAGATGTTCACGAGGACCGCCTGGACGTTCTTGTCGGACATGACCAGGCGGAAGGCCTTGGCCACGCGTTCGGGGGTCGCGCCGCCGCCGATGTCGAGGAAGTTCGCGGGCTCACCCCCAGCGAGCTTGATCGTGTCCATCGTCGCCATCGCCAGGCCCGCACCATTCACGATGCAGCCGATGTTGCCCGAGAGGCCGATGTAGGCGAGGCCCCGGTCGGCGGCCCGGCTTTCGCGCGGATCTTCCTGGGACTTGTCGCGCAGCTCCGCGATCTGCGGGTGACGGAACAGCGCATTGGTGTCGAAGGTCATCTTCGCATCAAGCGCAAGGATGCGGGTGTCGGCGGTGACGACCAGCGGGTTGATCTCCACCATCGTGGCATCGAGGTCGCGGAAGGCGCGGTAGCACCCCTGCAGCGTGCGGACCATCTGCTGGGTGAGTGCTGCCGGGATGCCCAGCTTGTAGGCGATCTCGCGGGCCTGGAATTCCTGGAGACCCACGGCGGGTTCCACGGTGGAGCGGACGATCGAGTCCGGGCGAGAGGCCGAGATTTCCTCGATCTCCATCCCGCCTTCGGAGGAGGCGACGATCATCACCCGCTGCGACGAGCGGTCAAGGACGAAGCCGAGGTAGATTTCGCGATTGAAATCAACGGCCTGCTCGACGTAGACGCGGTAGATGCCCTTCCCTTCGGCGCCGGTCTGGTGCGTGACGATCTTGCGGCCGAACATGCCTTCGGTCGCTTCGTGGATCTCATGTTCCGATTTGCAGAGCTTGACGCCCCCCGCCTTGCCGCGGCCCCCGGCGTGGACCTGGGCCTTGACGATCCAGCGGTCGCCCCCCAGTTCCCGCGCCCGGTAGGCGGCTTGTTCTGGGCTGTAGGCCAGCGCGCCTGCAGGCACGGTGACGCCGAATTTGGCAAGGATTTCCTTGGCCTGGTATTCGTGGATGTCCATTGGTTCCTCCCGTTATTCGGCGGCCAGAGCGGCGGCGTAGTGGGTCTCCAGCGCGGCAAGCGCCTTGCCCACATCGACATTCGCGCCCATCGCGTTCATCTCGGCGGCGAAGCGCGTCACGATGTCGGTGATCGCGGCTTCGGAAAGCTGGTTCAGGATGCCGATGCGGACCTGAACGGGTTCGGAAAGCGTCGGCCAGATGCCGAAGCCCTTGGCGCGGGCCGAGGCGACCAGTTCCTTCTCGCGGCCCGCCAGCGCGCCCGGAAGGTTCAGGACGACGAGGCTGGTCATGTTCGAGGTGACCTCGCAGCCAAGCGCCTGCACAGCTGCGCGAAGAGCAGCCTCGTGGTGAGCATAGTCGGCGGCTTTCTGCGCGCGCCCGTGCTGGAGGTTGATGCGCAGCGCCTCGTGGAATGCGGCGACCGCATAGCCCGAATGGGTGCGGTGGTAGGTCCCGGCGGCAGTGTCCTTGCCGTCGACGATACCCCAGTGGCGGGCCTCGAAGATCGGGTTGTGGACGTAGGAATAGCAGCCATTCTCGCGCAGGTGGGCGATGTAACGGTCGGTGAAGCTGACGGGCGCATAGGTCAGCGGCAGGCAGAGGACGCCCTTCTGCGGGCAGGAGGCCCAGGCGGCCACGCCGGGGAAGTCGTCGATGGCGAAGTCCTCGATCCCGAGGGAGGAGACGGCATCGACAAGGCCCATGACGTTGTGGCGAAGGCAGGCATCCGAGAAGCCCTGGATGTCGTTGATGCGGCCCGAGCCGGTTTCCCAATGCGCCATCGTGGCCCACATGGGTTTGTGTTCGGCCAGTGCCTTTTCGACGATCTCACCCGTGACCGACTGGCCGTGCGGGACCTGGATGACGGTCACGTTAGCGGGCTTGGGGTCAAGCGCGTTGGCTTTCAGGTCCTCGCGGCTGGCGGCCCGCGTCCGGACGGTCAGGGCGTCGATGCCCGAGAAGGTGCCGTTGACGAAGCAGACGACCGTGTCACCGGGCAGGATGGCCGAGAAGAGCGCGTCAAGCCCGCTCCACCCCGTGCCGGCGACGCCGAAGGTGTAGGTGTTCTTCGTGCCCCAGACCTTACGCAGCATGTGCTTGCATTCGATCATCCCGCGCAGCACGTCGGCCTGCATGTGATCGGAGAGGCCCGCGTTGGCGAAGGCGGCAAGGACCCGCGCATCGGTATTGCCGGGTCCCGGGCCTGCGGCCAGGGTCTCGGGGATCGAGAGCTGCGGGAAAAGTTCGGTGTCGGTCATGCGGCGCCCCTCCCAAGGCCTTCATGGATGTGGACTGTCGTCTTTCAGTGGGCGACGCTTCCGGGTGCAGCGGAAGAAAGTGTCGGGCCTGCCGTGGACTTGGTCCTTGCCGCACAGGAAAGAGGCAATCGACAAAGGTCACAACATTCCTATATCCTGCTTTCGGATATCTATTTGGATGGTATTAGGCCCACCCGAAACGGTTGGAATACGGTTGCATACCGAATATGACCCACCCGTTCGGGTAGGTAGGAGGGGTTCGATGGCGCTTTGGGACGATCAGCAGAAGGTGGTAGCGGTAACGTTGATGCTCGCGGACTCCAATCCGCTGATGTTGACCGCGATGTCGGAGATCTTCGAAAAGGACAGGCGATTCTCTCTGGTAGCGACCGCCGCGACCGCAGAAGGCTTCCTTGGCATGGTGATGCGGATGCCGGTGCAGGTGGGGGTCATCGACTGGAACCTGCCCGCGCTTGGCGGCGCGCGGCTGATCGACGTGTTGCGCACCCAGTCCAATGCCCCGCGGCTGGTGGTCTATGCCGAGGATACCGGCGACATCCCGCGGAAGGCGATGGCGGCAGGGGCGGCGGGGTTCGTGTCCCGCTCCGAATCGGTGGAGCGGCTTCTGGACACCTGCGCGGCGGTGGCGAAGGGGCAGATGGTGTTCCCCTTCCTGGACATCCGCAGCCTGAAGCAGGACCCGATTGAATCCCTCTCCCCGCGCGAGCGGACGCTCCTGGAGGCGCTGTCGAAAGGGCTGACGAACCGCGAGCTTTCGAGGGAATTGGACATCAGCGAGAACACGGTGAAGTTCCACCTGTCAAACCTGTTCGAGAAGCTGGACGTGAAGAACCGGGCGCAGGCGATTGCCTTCTTCTACGCCAATCGCGCCTCGCGTGGCGAAATGTGATGCATTTTCGGGCTTGACGCGGGGGGTCGGCGTCGGGGATGGGTAAGACGGGTGCAGCTCCTACTTCCTTGGCAGGAGCCCAAACATGTCTTTCCACGTCATCACGCAGGCCCCCGCGCGCCTGAACCGCAGCGAGCTGGCCGTTCCGGGCAGCGCGCCCCAGATGTTCGAGAAGGCCGCCGCGTCGGATGCGGATGTGATCTTCCTCGACCTTGAGGACGCCGTCGCGCCGGACGACAAGGCGCAGGCCCGCAAGAACATCATCAAGGCGCTGAACGAGCTCGACTGGGGCAAGAAGACCATGTCGGTGCGGATCAACGGCCTCGACACCCACTACATGTACCGCGACGTGGTGGATGTGGTCGAACAGGCTGGCGAGCGGCTGGACCTGATCATGATCCCAAAGGTCGGGACGGCGGCGGATGTCTATGCGGTCGACATGATGGTCACGCAGATCGAGGACGCGAAAGGCTACAAGAAGCGGATCGGGTTCGAGCACATCATCGAGACGGCGCTGGGGATGCAGAACGTCACCGAGATCGCGGGAGCGTCGAAGCGCAACGAGAGCCTGCACTTCGGGGTGGCGGATTATGCGGCCTCGACCCGCGCAAGGACGACGATCATCGGGGGGGTGAACCCGGATTACTCGGTGCTGACCGACAAGCTCGAGGATGGGTCGCGGGCCGTCCACTGGGGCGACATGTGGCACTATGCGCTGGCCCGGATGGTGGTCGCGGCGCGGGCGAATGGGCTGCGGCCGGTGGATGGTCCGTTCGGGGACTTCTCGGACCCTGACGGCTACCGGGCGGCAGCGAAGCGGGCGGCGGTTTTGGGCTGCGAGGGGAAGTGGGCGATCCATCCCTCGCAGATTGCGCTCGCCAACGAGGTGATGAGTCCGTCGGAGGCCGAGGTTACCCGGGCGAAGCGGATCCTGGAGGCGATGGCGCAGGCGGCAGCCGAGGGCAAGGGGGCGGTGTCGCTGGACGGGCGGCTCATCGACTACGCGTCGATCCGGCAGGCCGAGGTACTGGTCCAGAAGGCGAAGCAGATCGCCGGGGCCTGAGTCTGTCCACACAGGACGGGGCTGGACGCCTGAGCGATTCCAAGGGGTTGCGCTTGGGCGTTCAGGATTGGTTGACCATGAACTGCCGGTGGGGAGTCATTCGCACCGGCGGTTCTTTCAGCCTTCGGTCGGAGCCTCCGGCGGGGATATTTGGGCAAAGACGAAAGGTGGGCCGTTCAGGCTCAATCGACCGGGATCAGCGCCACGGCGACGCGACGGCCTTCGCCGAGGAGGACGTTGTAGGTTCGGGCGGCGGTGGGGGAGGCCATGACCTCCACCCCGATCCCCTGCCCTTCCAGCGCCTCGCGGAAGGCCTGTGGCACATGGGCGACCGCAGAGCCGGTGCCGACGAAAAGGACATCGATCTTGTCCACCAGCGACAGCGGCGCGGCTGTGTCATCGAACCCTCCCCAGGGACCGGCATCCCAGGGGGTGATCAGGCAGGGACCGCGGAGCACGTGGCTGGCCACGCGGAAGAAGCCGGGGCCGTAGCCCTCGATCGCCTTGGCCGCGCCGTAGGTGACCTCCGTCAGCCGCATCAGGCGTCAACGTTGGCGAATTCGCCCTTGCCCGGCTTCTTCGTCTTGTCGCTGCGGTCGATCCCGAGCATCAGGACGATGTTCTTGGCCATGTAGAGCGTGGAATAGGTGCCGAGCACGACGCCCAGCAGCATGGCGAAGACAAAGCCGCGGATCACGTCACCGCCGAAGATGAACAGCACCATCAGGGAGATGAAGGTGGTGGAGGCGGTCATGATCGTCCGCGAGAGCGTTTCGTTCGCGGTGAGGTTCATCATCTCGCGCAACGGCATCTGCTTGTACTTGGCGAGGTTCTCGCGCAGGCGGTCGAAGATGACGACGGTGTCGTTGACCGAATAGCCGAGGATCGTCAGCAGCGCAGCGACGATGGTCAGGTCGAACTTGATCTGGAAGAGCGCGAAGATGCCCACGGTCACCAGGACGTCGTGGACGAGTGCGGCTACCGTGCCCACGGCGAACTGCCATTCGAAGCGGACCCAGACATAGGCAAGGATGCCGATGGCGCCCGCAAGCACGGCGAGGAGCGCGGAGGTGATGAGCTCCTGGCTGACCTTCGGACCGACGGATTCCACGGATGGGAACGTGATCGCCGGGTCGACGGCGGTAAGCGCGGCCTCGACCTGGGCGATGACCTCGGGAGTGACGGACTCTTCGCCCTCGCGGGCGGAAAGGCGGATCATGGCGACGTGCTGGTCGTCGCGGAACGAGGGGTCGAAGACCTGGGTGATGGACACGTCGCCCGCGTCGATGCTCGAAAGCGCGTCGCGGTAGACGCCGACATCAACCGGGGCGGTGGATTCGGTTCGGATCGTGGTACCGCCCCGGAAGTCGATGCCGAAGTTCAGCCCCATCGTGAAGATGAGGGCCAGCGAGGCAAGCATGGCAAAGATCGAGCTGCCGAAGGTGACCCACTGGATGGCGAAGAAGTTGATGTTGGTCTTTTCGGGAACCAGCCGCAGGCGCCAGGCCATTTCCATATCCTCCGGTCAGACCACGAGCGTCTTGGGACGCTTCCAGTCGATGTAGGTCTCGACAATCAGGCGGGTGACGTAGACGGCGGTGAACATCGAGGTGATGATGCCAAGGCCAAGGGTCACCGCAAAGCCGCGAACCGGGCCGGAGCCAAGCCAGAACATGATGACGGCAGTCAGAAGGCCGGTCACGTTCGAGTCCATGATGGCCGAGAAGGCGCGGTCGAAGCCCTGCTCCACCACGCGGCGCGGGTTGGCCCCGGCCCGGATTTCCTCGCGCATCCGTTCGAAGATCAGGACGTTGGCGTCGACCGCCATCCCCATCGTGAGCACGATGCCGGCGATGCCGGGCAGCGTGAGAGTTGCTCCGATGGCGGACAGCACCGCCATGATGAGGCCGATGTTGATGGCAAGCGCGATGTTGGCGAAGACGCCGAACATGCCGTAGCAGGCGATCAGGTAGATCGTGACCGCGACCATGCCGATCAGGGCGGCGGTCCGGCCCGCATCGATGGAGTCCTGGCCAAGTTCGGGACCGATGGTGCGCTCTTCGAGGAAGGTCATCTCGGCAGGAAGCGCGCCGGCGCGCAGCAGAACAGCCAGGCGGGTCGATTCCTCGACGGTGAAGTTCCCGGTGATGATGCCCGAGCCGCCGGGAATATGGCTCTGGATGACGGGGGCCGAGATCACCTCTTCGTCGAGGACGATGGCGAAGGGCGCGCCGATGTTGGCGGCGGTGTAGTCGCCAAAGGCGCGGGCGCCCGTGGTGTCGAAGCGGAAGCTGACGGCGGGCTGGCCGTTCTGGTCGAAGGAGGGCTGGGCATCCACCAGATCCTCGCCCGAGACGACGGGGGTCTGTTCGACGATGTAGTAGACCCCTTCCTCGTCCATCGACGGGAGAAGCACGTTGCGGGGACCGGGCGTCGCGCCAGCATCGGTGGTGCGACTGATGACGGCGTTGAAGGTGAGCTGCGCGGTCTGGCCGATCAGCGCCTTCAACTCCTGCGCCGAGCCGATGCCGGGCACCTGGATCAGGATGCGATCCTCGCCCTGGCGCTGGATCGTGGGTTCGCGGGTTCCCGCCTCGTCCACGCGGCGGCGGATGATTTCCAGCGACTGCTGGATGGTGCGCTGGTCGGTGGCCTGCTGTTCGGCCTCGGAAAGCCGGACGACGATGTCGTTGCCCTCGGCGGTGACGTCGAGGGTGCTTTCGCCCACTCCGGTCAGGGTGACGACGCTGGAGCCGAGCGCGCGGACGGCCTCGAGCGCGGCGGGCATGCCTTCGGGGTTCGAAAGGGTCACGCGAAGGACGTCGTCGGGCGACGGTGCGCGGCGGACGGCGCCGACCTGGTCGCGCAGGTCGCGAAGCGCGTCGCGGACCTCCGGCCAGAGGCCGTCCATGCGGGTCTTGTAGACGTCCTCGACCTGGACTTCGGCCAGAAGATGCGCCCCGCCCCTGAGGTCGAGGCCGAGGTTCATCAGGGCCGAGGGCAGGTAGCCGGGCCATTCGGCCAGGGCGGCCTCCTGGTCGGGCGTCGCGGTGCCCCCGGCGGCCTCGATGGCGGCTGCGGCATCGTTATGGCGTTCGACCTGCGCGTAGAAGAGGTTCGGGATGGCAGCAAGGATGCCCCAGCTGCAGATCAGCAGGATGAGAACGCGCTTCCACAGCGCCATCGATTCCATGATGTCAGACTCAGTTCGTGGCCGGTTCGGTCTTGTTCAGGACGGTGGTGATCGTGTGCTTGATGACCTTGACGCGGACGCCGTCGGCGATCTCGACCTCGACCTTGCCATCGTCCTGGACCTTGGAGACCTTGCCGACGATGCCGCCCGAGGTCACGACCTCGTCGCCGCGGCGGAGCGCTTCGACCATCGCGCGGTGTTCCTTCATCTTCTTCTGCTGAGGACGGATCAGCAGGAAGTAGAAGATCACGAAGATCAGGATGATCGGGAGGAACTGCGCGAAGACAGCGCCGGCGGGCGGGGCTTCGGCGGCGGCCTGGGCGAAGGCGGGGGTTACGAACATGGTGGTCCTTTCCTGCGGGGCCGAGGGGTCAGCGCCCCCCTTTGCGATTGGGGGGTGATGTAAGGCCTTTCACTGCACTTTGCCAGAGGGACTGCGATGGGCGGTGCCTTCCCCCCTGCGCGGATATGGGGCATAAGCGCCGGCGTATCTGTCAACGAGGCGCAAGACCATGCACGACATCCGCTTCATTCGCGAAAACCCGGCCGCTTTCGATGCGGCCCTCTCGCGTCGGGGGCTGGCGCCGATGTCGGCGGAACTTCTGGCCATCGACGAGGCGCGGCGGGCGAAGATCCTGGCGGCGGAGACGGCGGCGGCCGCGCAGAATGCGGCGTCGAAGGACGTGGGGGCGGCGAAGGCGCGGGGTGACAATGCCGAGTTCGAGCGGCTGCGGGCGCTGGTAGCCGAGAAGAAGGCCGAGGGCGCGCGGCTGACCGAGGAAGCCGGAGCCGAGGATGCGCGGTTGCGCGACGCGCTGATGCGGATCGCCAACCTGCCCCTGGACGAGGTGCCCGAGGGGCCGGACGAGAGCGGGAACGTGGAGATCCGGCGCTGGGGGACCCCGCGGCAGATGGACTTCAAGCCGTTGGAACATTTCGATATTCCGGCAGCGAAGGATGGTTTGGACTTCCCGACGGCGGCGAAGCTTTCCGGGAGCCGCTTCGTCGTGCTGCGCGGCGCGGTGGCGCGGGTACACCGGGCGCTGGCCCAGTTCATGCTGGATATGCACACTGGCGAGCACGGGCTGGCGGAGACCTGGACTCCCGTCCTGGTGAAAGAGGATGCCATGTATGGCACCAACCAGCTGCCGAAGTTCGCCGAGGACAGCTATCAGACGACGAACGGCTGGTGGCTGATCCCGACTTCGGAAGTGACGCTGACCAACTCGGTCGCGGGGGACATCCTGGAGGAAGGCGCCCTGCCGATCCGGTTGACCGCGCACACGCATTGCTTCCGGTCCGAGGCGGGCAGCGCGGGCAAGGACACCACTGGGATGCTGCGGCAGCACCAGTTCGAGAAGGTCGAGATGGTGACGATCTGCACGCCGGAAACCGCGCTGGCCGAGCATGAGCGCATGACGAAATGCGCCGAGGCGGTGCTGGAGCGGCTGGGGCTCCCCTACCGGACCATCGTCCTTTGCACTGGAGACATGGGATTCGGGGCGCAGAAGACGCATGACTTGGAGGTCTGGCTGCCGGGGCAGAACACCTTCCGCGAGATTTCGTCGGTTTCGACCTGCGGCCAGTTCCAGGCGCGGCGGATGAATGCGCGCTACCGTCCGGCGGGCGGCAAGCCCGAGTTCGTGGCGACGCTCAACGGCTCGGGCCTTGCCGTGGGCCGCTGCCTGATCGCGGTCCTGGAGAACGGGCAGGAGGCAGACGGCTCGGTAACCTTGCCGGCCGCGCTAGTGCCCTATCTTGGCGGGAAGAGCCGGATCACCGCCGAGGGGCAGCTCGTCTGAGGCGGAACCGGCCGGAGGGTGGCGGGTTTCCCGTACCCTGTTGTTTTGGAGGCCGGAATGTCCCGACCCTTTGCGTTGATCGTGCTTGTCGCCGCCATTGCCTTTGCCGTGGCCCCCTTCGTCACCCCGCCGTTCACCGGCTATGAGCCGGGTCAGTTCCCGGTCGAGGTCCCGCGTCCGGCGATCCAGCCTTCGGGCTATGCCTTCGCGATCTGGTCGGTGATCTATCTGTGGCTGATCGCCCATGCGGGCTATGGGCTGTGGAAGCGGCAGGACGATCCGGCCTGGGTCCGGGTGCGCCCCGCGCTGACGGTGGCGCTGGTGCTGGGCACGGTCTGGCTGGCCATCGCCGGGGCGAGCCCGATCTGGGCGACGGCGGTGATACTTGTGATGGCGGCAGCGGCAATCCTGGCCTTCCTGCAGGCCCCGACAGAGCCGGATCGCTGGATGCTTTCCGCGCCGCTTGCGATCTTCGCGGGCTGGCTGACGGCGGCCTCGCTGGTGTCGAGCGGGATCCTTCTGGCCGGGTATGGCTTTACCGGGAACGAGGAAGCGGCCTATGACATGCTGGGCGTCATCCTGATCCTCACGCCCCTTGTCCAGTCCCGGAAGCCCCGGATGCCGCTCTATACGCTTACCGTTGTCTGGGCGCTGGTGGGCGTCGCGGTGGCCAACTGGGGTAGCGGCAGCTACGTGGCCTGGGTGGCGCTGGGGATCGCGGCGCTGGTGCTTCTGGCGGCGGGGTGGCTGTGGCGGCGGGGACAGCGGAATTTTTGAAGATTCCGCATCGGAGCGTTCAAAGGCTCCGGTCCGATTTCTTCGAAGAAATCGGCCCCAGCTCAGTCGCCGGTGTTCTTTTCCTTGTGCTTCCGCAGGCGCGAGGGCGTGTGGAACTTGCGTTCCTTCCACGGGTTCTGGTCGCCCTGTGAGCGCAGGAATAGGCGGATCGGCGTGCCCGGCATGTCGAAGTGGTCGCGCAGGCCATTGACCAGATAGCGCTTGTAGCTTTCCGGAAGCTCCTCGGGCCGCGAGCACTTGATGACGAAGCCCGGCGGACGGGTCTTCGCCTGCGTCATGTAGCGCAGCTTGATCCGGTGGCCGCCGGGGGCTGGCGGGGGATGGGCCTCGGTCATCGCGCCCAGCCAGGAGTTCAGCTTGGCGGTGGGGATGCGGCGGTTCCAGACGTCGTGGGCTTTCAGGATCGCGTCGTGCAGGCGGTCGAGGCCCCTGCCCGTCTTTGCACTGACGGTGACAAGCGGCGCGCCGCGCAGCTGGGGAAGGAGCCGTTCGAACATCTCCTTCAACTCGGCGAGTTTTTCCTGCTTGTCGTCCTCAAGGTCCCACTTGTTGACGGCGACCACCACGGCGCGGCCTTCGGTTTCGGCGAAGTCGGCGATGCGGAGGTCCTGCACCTCGAAGGGAATTTCCACGTCGAGAAGGACGACCACGACCTCGGCAAAGCGCACGGCGCGAAGGCCGTCGGCGACGGAAAGCTTTTCAAGCTTTTCCACCACCTTGGCCTTCTTGCGCATGCCGGCGGTGTCCCAGATGCGGATCGGCGTGCCCTGCCAGTCGGCGCGGACCGAAATGGCGTCGCGAGTGATCCCGGCCTCGGGCCCCGTGAGCATCCGGTCGGTGCCGAGGATCTTGTTGATCAGCGTGGATTTTCCGGCGTTGGGACGGCCGATGACGGCAATCTGGAGAGGCTTCGCGGCTGTGGGCCGGTGGGCGTTCTCGTCCGCTTCAAGCTCGGCGTCTTCCTCCGAGATGTCGGTGTCGGTCTCGGGCAGCATCTCGGCTTCGCGGGGGGCGAATTCCTCCTGGAAGGGGCGGAGCGCGTGGTAGAGATCGTCGATGCCTTCGCCATGTTCGGCCGAAAGGCGGATCGGTTCGCCGAGGCCGAGGGAGTAGGCTTCAAGTGCGCCGGAATCCCCCGCCTTGCCTTCGGCCTTGTTCACGCCAAGAAGGACGCGGGCGGATTTCTTGCGCAGGATGTCGGCGAAGACCTCGTCCGAGGGGG
>Ga0208243_1000676_pt1 | contig 16212 bp, 15 predicted proteins | sample Subbio2Aug_QV12A_FD_184826 | JGI IMG/M metagenome (GOLD analysis project Ga0208243, IMG submission 184826) | Serpentinite rock and fluid subsurface biosphere microbial communities from McLaughlin Reserve, California, USA - CR12Aug_QV12A (SPAdes) | ecosystem: Environmental > Terrestrial > Deep...
AACCCCGGCAGCCTTTCCCGCGTTCCCAGCCAGAAAGGCATGCCCATGTCCCAGCAGCTCTTCGCCCTGTCCTTCGGTCTCGCCGCCGTCCTCGCCGCGACCCAGGTCGCCCATTCCGCCCCGCAATGCGACAGCCGTGAAGCCGTGACCGCCCTCCTCGCCGACCGCTACGGCGAGACCCGCCGCGCCGTCGGCATCGCGGGCCAGTCCGCGGTGATGGAGCTCTACGCCTCCGACGCCACCGGTACCTGGTCGATCACCATGACGCTGCCCGACGGGGTGATGTGCCTTATGGCCTCCGGCTCGAACTACGAAACCGTCACCGAGGAGTTGCCGACCAGGGGCGACCCCGCCTGAGGGTGGCACCGCTTGCAGGCCCGGAACCCCGCCGCCACGCAATCCTCGACCGAGCCCCGGAACTCCACGTTCCGCCTGAAGGGGGTCCGCGCCGCACAGGTCAACCGGCAGAAGATTCCCGTGGTCCTGACGCAGACGAGGACCCCGGGAAATCGCCCGTCCCGTGCCGCAAGGCTTTCATAAAGCGCATCCGCATCCGCCAGCATCGCCAACCCTCCAAGGCCTCGACCGGGCTCCCACCCGCATCCCTTCCCCACTGCGGGACAGGGAATGCGTGAGGGGCAACCCAGCCACGATCCTCGCACGATACGGCAGAAAGACTGCCCACCCGCCCCCGGAACCCGCAACTTCCGGGTCAGATGATCCCCCTGGCCCCGTCCCAGATCAGCTTCAGGGAAATCAGCAGCAGCGCCCAGACCACCAGCCGGAAGAACAGCTTCTCCGGCATCAGCTGCACCAGCCGCACGCCCGCGAAGACCGCCACCACCGCCGGCACCGCCAGCACCGCCGCCGCTTTCAGATTGCCCGGGTTCAGCTGGCCCAGCGCATAATAGGGAATCAGCTTCACCGCGTTGATGATCGCGAAGGCAATCGTCGTCGTCCCGGCGAACACCGCCTTCTGCATCCCCAGCGGCAGCGTATAGACCTGGTACGGCGGCGCCCCCGCATGGCTGACAAAGCTCGTAAACCCCGCGAGACTTCCCCAGAACAGGCCCGGAGCCACCTCGGCCCGCTTCGGCTCCACCACCACGGGCTTGCGCAGAAGGATGTTCAGCGCAAAGGCCAGGCCGATCACGCCCACGACCAGCGTCACCGCTTCCTCGCTCACCAGGCTCGCCGTCGCCCAGCCCACCCCGATGCCCACGATCGCTCCCGGCACCACGATGGACAGCACCCGCCGGTCATAGGCGTGCCGGTAGGCATAAAGTCCGAAGACATCCGACACGACATAGACCGGCAACAGCATCCCCGCCGCGACGACCGGGTTGATCGCCAGCGCCAGTACCGGCACGCCCAGCATGCCCACCACCGGAACGCCGCCCTTCGACATCCCCACCAGCGCCGCCGCGACCACGGCCGCCACCCAGAATCCCAGATCTTCCATCGCGTCCTCCGCCCTCGTTACCGCTAACCCCTTCCTTCCCGGCCCGAAAGGCGGATTTTTTCGCATACAATGGTATACCAAACCCGTCCGAAGGCTGGACAGACGCCGCTTTAGCCGCTACCCAAACCCCCGATTCATCCCAACAGGAGGCTCCCATGGCCAGACCCAAGATCGCCCTCATCGGCGCCGGTCAGATCGGCGGCACGCTTGCGCACCTGCTCGCGCTCAAGGAACTGGGCGACGTCGTCCTGTTCGACATCGCCGAGGGCACCCCGCAGGGCAAGGCGCTGGACCTCGCACAGTCCGGCCCGGTCGAGGGCTTTGACGCTTCCCTCACCGGCACCAACTCCTACGCCGACCTCAAGGGCGCCGACGTCTGCATCGTCACCGCCGGCGTCCCCCGCAAGCCGGGGATGAGCCGCGATGACCTTCTCGGTATCAACCTCAAGGTGATGAAGTCGGTCGGCGAAGGCATCAAGGCCAACTGCCCGAACGCCTTCGTCATCTGCATCACCAACCCGCTTGACGCGATGGTCTGGGCGCTGCGCGAATTCTCGGGCCTGCCGCACAACAAGGTCATCGGCATGGCCGGCGTCCTCGACTCGGCCCGCTTCCGCCACTTCCTCGCGGTCGAGTTCAACGTCTCGATGAAGGACGTCACCGCTTTCGTCCTCGGCGGCCACGGCGACACGATGGTCCCCTCGGTCCGCTATTCCACCGTCGGCGGCATCCCGCTGCCGGACCTCGTGGCGATGGGCTGGACCACGCAAGAGAAACTGGACGCCATCGTCCAGCGCACCCGTGACGGCGGGGCGGAAATCGTCGGCCTCCTGAAGACCGGCTCGGCCTTCTACGCCCCCGCTGCCTCGGCCGTGGAAATGGCCGAAGCCTACCTCAAGGACCAGAAGCGCCTCCTCCCCTGCGCCGCCCACGTCAAGGGCGCCTACGGGCTGGACGGAATCTACGTCGGCGTCCCGGTCATCATCGGCGCGGGCGGGGTGGAGCGTGTGGTCGAGGTGAAACTCGACGCCGCCGAGAAAGCCATGCTCGACAAGTCCATCGACGCCGTTAAGGGCCTTGTGGCCGCCTGCAAGGGCATCGACCCGTCGCTGGCATGACGTAGGTCGGGGTTCACCCCGACTCTCCCAGGGTGCGCAATCATCGCGCACCCTTTTTTCATTCTCACGGGCCGCAAATCCACCCCGTCAAACCGCCCTCCCGCGCAGCAGCAGCGTCCCCGCGACCAGCGCCACCGCCAGTTCCGCCACCATCGCCGCAATGATCCCGCTCACCGGCCAGCCCGAGACCACCACCGAATAGACCCGCGCTGCGCCATAGGCCCCGAAGTACAGCGCCGCAACCCACAGCGCCTCGCGCCGCCAGCCCGCCCGCCAGACCGCCAGCAGCAGGAAGGCACCCACCACCTGCAGCACCGCCCCTTCCGCCCGCAGCTCGCTCAAGAGGCTCGGATCCTGCGGCAGGCTCACCCCGGTGCTTGCATAGAACCAGCCGGTGGCAAAGGTGATCGACACCCCGATTGCCAGGCTGACCACCCCCGCCGCCATCAGCGTCACTCGGCCGATCTGATCCATATCCGCGTCCTTTCCTGCAATGACGGGTTGCGCTCGGCGCCCCGGATTGACACAATGTCAAGCAGCCCCTTCCTACGGATCACTTGACACGGTGTCAACCGACTCTTCCTCGACCCGCGACCGCATCCTCGACGCATCGCTTGCGCTCCTTACAAGCGACGGCGGGCTCGTCCGCATGGGCGATGTCGCCCGCGCCGCCGGGATCAGCCGCCAGGCGCTCTACCTCCACTTCCGCACCCGGACCGAGCTTCTGGTCGCCACCACCCTGCATCTGGACCGTCTCAAGGACCGCGACGGCCGCCTCGCCCCGGTCCGCGCCGCGCCGACGGGCGAGGAACGTCTTCGCCTCTGGGTCCGCGCCTGGGCGGCCTATATCCCGGAAATCCACGGCCTCGCCCGGGCGCTCATGAACCAGGCGATCCACGACCCCGAGGCCGCCGCCGCCTGGTCCGAGCGGATGGAGGACGTGCATCAGGGCTGCCGCGCCGCCGTGACGATGCTCGCCGCCGAGGGCCGCCTGGCCGCACCCCTCAGCCCCGAGCAGGCCACCGACCTCCTCTGGACGCTCCTGTCGATCCGCAACTGGGAGGCGCTGTGCCTGGACCGGGGCTGGAGCCAGGCCGACTACGCCACCCACATCGAGGCCATCGCGACCCGCATCCTGCTGTCGTAGGCTGCGCTACAGCGCACCAACACCGTAGGTCGGGCTTCAGCCCGACTCCCGAACATCAGCCGCTCTGCCCGGGTTCCGAAAGGTTAACACCACCCTAACAGAAAATCCCAACCCGTTGAAATCGCTCACCTCCAAGCGTTTGTCCACCGTGGACACGTCCCAACCCCCTTGCCCCGCCGCGCCAAATCCGGCATCCCCATTCCAGACCCAAAGCCCCGGAGGGCCCCCCATGGACTACTCGAAATCCGGCAACCCCAAGGGCGCCCGCAGTACCCTTCGCGGCCCCGACCACGCCCAGAAGGGCGCGCCCAAGGCCGTGAAGCCCCCGCGCGAGACGCCGGAACAGCTCCTCGCCCGGATGAAGGCCGCCGCCGCCGCGAAGAAGGACCCCAAGGCCTGACCCGCCTTTCCTCCCCCTACCTCGCCCCCGGCTTCTATGCGGACGCCATCGCCAAGGGCCGCCACCGCGACATCGTCGGCGGCCGCTGGGACGAGACGGGACGGGTCCAGATGGCCGCCCTCCTCGCCGCTGGAATGACCCCGCAGGATCACCTCCTCGACATCGGCTGCGGCTCGCTCCGGCTCGGCCACAAGGCCGTTCCCTACCTCGACCCCGGCCACTACTGGGGCACCGACGCTTCGCTGACCCTGATGCGGCACGGCCGCCTCACCGAACTCCCCGACCCCGGCCGCCTTCCGCTCGACCACCTCGTCGAAGACGCCACCTTCGCCTTCCCCGGCATCCCCGACAGCATCACGCTGGCCATCGCCTTCGGCGTCTTCACCCACCTCCCCCACGCCGACCTCGCCACCGCCCTTCAGAACCTCCGCCGCTTCCCGAACCTCCGCGCGACCCTCTTCACGGTCTTCCTCTCCGACGCCCCTACCTCCACGCGCCAACCCGACGGCGTGGTCACCCACCCCGACCGCCCGCCCTACCACCTCCCAGAAACCACGGTCGCCCAGACCGTCCGCGAAGCAGGCTTCACCCCCACCCGCCTCCCAACGCTCCTCCCCCGCGGTCAGGTCCTCTGGTCCGCCACCTGACGGCTTTCCCCACCTTGCGCCGCGCCCTCGGCACCCCCAAACTCTCCTGAAAAGGAGGCCCCCATGCGCACTCTTGCCCTCGCCCTCATCCTTGCCACGCCCGTCGCGGCCGAGACGATCTCGGAAGAGATCGCCCGCACCGGCCTCGCCGCCACGGAAACCCGCCTCGCTACTGTCGCCTCCCCCACCAACGAGGAGCTCTTCGCCCTCGCAGGCCTCCGCTTCCTCGGCGGGGTCGAGCAGGCCCTGCAACTCCGCTGGAAGACCGGGGTCAAGGCCGACTGGTCGGAGCTCCCCATCCTCCGCCTTCCGATCCCGGAGAACCCGAGCGCCATCCCCTTCCAGGCCGCCGACTTCACCGCGCTGATCCGCAACCTCGACTCTGACATGGACGCCTCCCGCGCGGCCCTCACCCAGCTCGGCGACAAGCCCTTCGCCCTCCCGATCCGCGTCGCCGACCTCTGGTTCGATATCAACGCCAACGGCACCCGCGAGGCCGGTGAAAGCCTTGCCGAAGTCACCGGCATGGCCCTCGGCGGCGGCCGCGGCATGGGCGTCGCCGTGGAAGACCCAGTCATCACCTTCGACACCGCCGACGCAGCCTGGCTTTCCGCCTACACCCATTTCCTGTCGGGCTTTGCCTCCACCGCGCTGGCCTACGACCCAGAACCCGCCATCCAGCGGGTCATCGACAGCTCGAAGGAAATCTACGCCCTCTGGGGCACCACGCCGCCCAACAACGCGATGGACATGATGTTCGGCCGCCAGGTCGACCGCGCCGCGATGGTCCTGATCGCGCTGTCGAAAACCCCCGACAAGGCGCTCGCCCAGGACGCCTACACCCACTTCCTGTCGATGATCGAGGAGAACCGCCGCTTCTGGTCCCTCGTCGCGATGGAGACCGACAACACCGGCGAGTGGGTCCCGAATGACCAGCAGACCTCCGGGCTCGGCCTGATGATGCCCCCCGGCACCGGCGAACGCTGGCAGGCCGTCCTCACCGACGCCGAAAAGGCCCTCAAGGGAGAACTCCTGATCCCGCACTGGCGCTTCGGGGCCGAGGCCGGGATCAACCTGAAGAAGGCCTTCGAGAACCCGCCCGCCGTCGACCTCGTCACCTGGATCCAAGGCGAGGGCCTCTTGCCTTACGCCGAGAAGGGCCCGCAGATGTCCGGCCAGGCCTGGCGCGACTTCGAGGACATCGTCCAGGGCGACGCGATGCTCTTCGCGGTCTTCCTGAACTGACCGGGCCGCGATTTCTTCGAAGAAATCGCACCGGAACCTTCAAAGGCTCCGCACCGGAGTTTTCGAAAACTCCGGCGCTCAGCCCAATCCGTTCAGCACCGTCTCCAGCGTCGCCACCAGCTTGTCGGCGATCTCGTCCAGCTCTCCGTCCGTCGCGTTGAACGGCGGCGCGAGGATCACCGTATCCCCCGCCGCCCCGTCGACATGCCCGCCCGAGGGATAACAGATCAGCCCGCGCCGCAACCCTTCCGCCCGGATACGCCCATTCACCCCCAGCGAAGCATCGAACGGAGCCTTCGTCTCCGGGTCCGCCACCAGTTCCACGCCGATGAAGTATCCCCGCCCGCGAACATCGCCCACCTGCGGGAGATGCGCCATCCGGGCCCGCAGGTCCGACCGCCAGCGCGGCCCCTTGTCCCGGATGCGCGCCAGAAGCCCCTCTTCCTCAACGATCTTCTGCACCGCCACCCCGGCCGCAAGACAGGCCGTGTGCCCGGTATAGGTATGCCCCGTCAGCGGCCCGCCATGCCCCGCGGCCATCACCTCGGCGATCTCCTGCGTGTAGACCGCCGCGCCAAGCGGCAAATACCCCCCCGACAGCGACTTCGCCACGGTGATGATGTCCGCCGTGATCCCGTCCTCCTCGGACGCCCGCCAGACCCCGGTCCGGCCCGAGCCGCACATCACCTCGTCGCAGATCACCAGCACCCCGTGCCGCCGACAGACCTCGGCCACCGCGCGCCCGTAGCCTTCCGGAGCCGGCAAAGCCCCCCCAGCCGCGCCCACCACCGGCTCGAAGATGAACGCCGCCACCGTCTCGGGCCCAAGGCGCACAATCTCCGCCTCCAGCTCCGCCGCCAGATGCGCGACCAGCCCCTCCCGCGTCACGCCCGAAGGCAGCCGATAGGCATTCGCCGCACTCACCCGCCCGACCACCGGCAAGGCCCCCGCGAAGGCCCGCTGCCGGTCCTCGAACCCCGAAAGCGCCGTCGCCATCAGCGTGTTCCCGTGCCACGACCGCTTCCGCGCGATGAACTTCACCCGGCCCGGCTCGCCCCGGTCATAGTGGTACTGCAGCGCGATCTTCACGGCGCTTTCCACTGCCTCGGACCCGGAGGTCGTGTAGACCATGTCCGCCAGCCCCGTCGCGTCGCGCAGCATCGCCGACATCTCCTCCAGCGGGTCGCTGGAGAACAGATACCGGTAGCCATAGGCCACCTTCTCCATCTGCCGCGCCACCGCCTCGTTCACCCGCGGATCGCCGTGGCCCACCGAAAACACCGCGGGCCCGCCCGAGCCGTCGATGTACTGCTTGCCCGTCACGTCCCACAGATAGACCCCCCGCCCGTGGCTGATCTTCGGCAGCACATCCTGGGTGATATCATTCGCACTCGGGCGCGGCATGGTCGTCTCCTTCTGTCCGGCTACAGCCTTCGCAATCGCCTCGAACCTTGTCAATCTGACCACCCGAGGGGTGATTCGCGGCCTGATCTGGCGTTACCGCCACCATGTGATCACAATTTTCCATCGTGTGATCACACGTTTCCACACCGTGATCACATCCCGCATTTTCCCGGCATTTTGCCCGCATTACAGGCATTTGCCGTTTGGCGCGGAACCCGTCCCGTGCCAGAACGCCGATGACCAATTCCCGGCCGACATTCAAGGGGCGCCTTCCATGAACATCCACGAATACCAGGCGAAAGCACTTCTGCGCAGCTACGGCATCCCCGTGTCGGACGGCCGTGTCGTCCTGAGAGCCGAAGAAGCCAAGACCGCCGCCGGGGAACTCGACGGTCCGCTCTGGGTGGTGAAGTCGCAGATCCACGCCGGGGGCCGCGGCAAGGGCAAGTTCAAGGAACCCGAGGCCGGCGACAAGGGCGGCGTCCGCCTTGCGCGCTCCGTGGGCGAAGCCGCCGAATTCGCCCGCCAGATGCTGGGCCGCACCCTTGTGACCGTGCAGACCGGCCCGGCCGGCAAGCAGGTCAACCGCATCTACATCGAGGATGGCAGCGACATCGACCGCGAGTTCTACCTGGCCCTCCTGATCGACCGCCAGACTTCCCGCATCTCGATCGTCGCCTCGACCGAAGGCGGCATGTCGATCGAGGACGTGGCCCACGACACGCCCGAGAAGATCCACACCTTCACCATCGACCCCGCCACCGGCCTGCAGGACTTCCACGGCCGCCGCGTGGCCTTCGCCCTGGGTCTCTCCGGCCAGCAGGTCAAGCAATGCGTCCAGATCGTGAAGAAGCTCTACCAGCTCTTCCTTGACAAGGACATGGACATGCTGGAGATCAACCCCTTCTGCGTCCTGAAAGACGGCTCCCTCCGCCTCCTTGACGCCAAGATGGGCTTCGACGGCAACGCGATCTACCGCCACCCCGACATCGCCGCCCTGCGGGACGAGACCGAGGAAGACCCGAAGGAACTCGCCGCGTCGAAGTTCGACCTGAACTACATCGCGCTCGACGGTGAAATCGGCTGCATGGTCAACGGCGCGGGCCTCGCGATGGCCACGATGGACATCATCAAGCTCTACGGGGCCGAGCCCGCCAACTTCCTCGACGTCGGCGGCGGTGCCACCAAGGAAAAGGTGACCGAGGCCTTCAAGATCATCACCTCCGACCCGAACGTCAAAGGCATCCTCGTCAACATCTTCGGCGGCATCATGCGCTGCGACATCATCGCCGAGGGCGTGATCGCCGCGGTCAAGGAAGTCGGCCTGAAGGTCCCGCTGGTCGTCCGCCTGGAAGGCACCAACGTGGAACTCGGCAAGGACATCATCCGCAAGTCCGGCCTGAACGTCATCGCCGCCGACGACCTGAAGGACGGGGCCGAGAAGATCGTCAAAGCCGTGAAGGGCTGACCGATGCTCAAACTCGCCCCCCTTGTCCTGACCGCCGCACTCCTGGTCGCCGCCTGCCAGCCCACGGCATCCACCGGCACGGGCGCGGCTCCGTCCACCCCGGCGCCCGCGGCCAGCGCGAATGCGACCCAGTCCGCCGTGGCGGCCTTCGTCGAGGCTTGCGTCAAGACCGCCGGGAACCCGGACGCCGCAGGTCCAACGCTTGAATCGCTCGGCTTCCGCAGGACGGGCGGCAGCGGCGCAGGCGGGAGCTATTCCTCGTCTTTCGCCAGCGCGGTGATCTCGGTCGACACCCGCAGCGGTCGCGCGGGGCAATGCGTGGTCACCCCGAAATCCGCGTCCTTCGGCGATGTCGTGGCCCAGTTGAGCGCACAGCTTCCGGCCTCGGGAGTCCCGGCGATGAAGCTTGGTGGCGAAGAGGCATGGATCCTTGGAAGCAGCGGATCCGTGGCGCTGGTCTCCCGGTCGAAAGGCGCCATGACCCGCACCCAGCCCGGCGTGTTCGGCGGCTAGACCCTAACCCAGGTGGACCCCAGAAAGATGGACTTCCTGACCTTCGAGGATCGCGAACAGGACCTGCCGGCGCTGATGCTGCTGGCAGTCAGCCTCTATCGCGTCTCGCCGGGGTCCCGCCTGCACGTCCCTGCCCGCGACCTTGGGGCCAAGGCGCTGGACTGGCTGAGCCACCAGCCGAACGTCGTCCTCCACCGCGACCTCTGGGCCGAGGACACGTTCTGGAACATCAAGCCCTACCTTCTCGAACAGATGCTGACCCGCGGCCTTCAGCGCATCACCTGGCTTGACGCCGACCTGATGCTGACCGCCGACCCGGCCGCCTTCTTCCAGGCCCTCTCCGACGACACGATCCTCGTCGCGCAGGAAGGCTTCCGCAGCCGCTTCGCCGGGACCGGCGGGCGCACCATCTCCATCGGCCGCACCATCGCGCGCGAGCTTGGCTATACCGTCAACTCCTGCGTCGTCAGCGTGACCCCACGGCACGCGGCCCTGCTTGACCGCTGGAAATCGGTCCTGCGCTCGGACCTCTACCAGTCCGCCGACCGCCGCTTCATCGTCGGGGATCAGGACATCCTTGGCGGCCTTCTCGGTTCGGACGAATTCGGCCAGGTTCCGGTCGCGGCACTCCGCACCGGGCGCGACATCGCGCATGACATGCTGCCCGGCGACTTCGGCGTCTTCCAGCGGTTCGCCACTCTGGCACAGGGCGAGCCGCACTTCGTCCACGCCCAGGGCCGCAAGACCTGGCGCTATGCGCAGGGCTCCCCGGACGCCACGGCGCTCCAAAGCCAGCTCAGCCTGCACCGCCACTGGGCCAAGACCCACCGCGAAGACCTGCCCGCCGACCAGACCGCCTGGATCACCCAGGACGGGGCGCTCTCCCGCCTGATGCTCCGCCTGTTCCCGAAAAGCCCTTCGCTGCGCGGACTGCCCATCGGCCTGATCGGCAGCGCACTGAACCTCGCCTACATCCTGCGCAACCTATTGCGGCGCAATCCGACCTTCCGGGTCGGCCAGACGCCGGACAGCGGCTCGCCCGCTTCCCTCCCCTGACTGTCACAAGGAAAGCCCCATGTCCGTCCTCGTCAACAAGGCAACGAAAGTCATCTGCCAGGGCTTCACCGGCTCGCAGGGGACCTTCCATTCCGAACAGGCCATCGCCTACGGCACGCAGATGGTCGGCGGCGTGACCCCCGGCAAGGGCGGGACCGAGCATCTGGGCCTGCCCGTCTTCGACTCGGTCCACGATGCCGTCGCCAAGACCGGCGCCGATGCGACCGCGATCTACGTCCCCCCGCCCTTCGCCGCCGACTCGATCCTCGAGGCCATCGACGCCGAGGTCCCGCTGATCGTCTGCATCACCGAAGGCATCCCGGTCCTCGACATGATGAAGGTGAAGCGCGCGCTCATCAATTCGAAGTCCCGCCTCATCGGCCCGAACTGCCCCGGCGTCCTGACCCCCGGCGAATGCAAGATCGGGATCATGCCGGGCTCGATCTTCTCCAAGGGGTCCGTGGGGGTTGTGTCGCGCTCGGGGACACTTACCTATGAGGCCGTGAAACAGACCACCGACGTGGGCCTCGGCCAGACCACCGCCGTCGGCATTGGCGGCGACCCGATCAAGGGCACCGAACATATCGACGTGCTCGAGATGTTCCTGGCCGACCCCGACACCCACTCGATCATCATGATCGGCGAAATCGGCGGCTCGGCCGAAGAAGAAGCCGCCCAGTTCCTTGCCGACGAAAAGAAGCGCGGCCGCTGGAAGCCCACCGCCGGCTTCATCGCCGGCCGCACCGCCCCTCCCGGCCGCCGCATGGGCCACGCCGGCGCCATCGTCGCCGGTGGCAAGGGTGACGCCGGATCGAAGATCGAGGCGATGAAATCTGCCGGAATCGTCGTGGCCGACAGCCCGGCCGGTCTCGGAGAAGCAGTTCTGAAAGCAATCAAGGCGTAGGTCGGGGTTCACCCCGACTCACTTTCCCGGCGGGGGACGCCCCGCCCCACAAGGAAGCCCGTCATGACCGACCAATCCCCCACCGCCGCCTTCGCCGCCTCGTCCTTCCTCGACGGGGCCAATGCCGATTACGTCGACCAGCTGGCCGCCCGCCACGCGCAGGACCCGTCCAGCGTCGACCCGCAATGGGCGGCCTTCTTCCAGTCCCTCGGCGACAGCGAGGTCGACGCCAAGCGCGCCGCGCAAGGGCCGTCCTGGGCCCGCGCCGACTGGCCGCCGACGCCCGCTGACGACCTGACCGCCGCGCTGACCGGCGAGTGGGCCGCCCCGCCACCCGCCAAGGAAGCCAAGGCCGCCGGCCAGAAGATCGCCGCCAAGGCCGCCGAGGCCGGGGTCACCCTGACCGACGAACAGATCCAGCGCGCCGTCCTCGACTCCATCCGTGCGCTGATGATCATCCGCGCCTACCGGATCCGCGGCCACCTCGCCGCCGACCTCGATCCTCTGGGCCTGACCGAACGCGGCAGCCACCCCGAGCTTGACCCCGCCTCTTACGGCTTTGCCGAGGCCGACCTCGACCGCCCGATCTTCATCGACAACGTGCTGGGCCTGACCCATGCCTCGATGCGCCAGATCATCGACATCCTGAAGCGCACCTACTGCGGCACCTTCGCACTGCAGTACATGCACATCTCCGACCCGGAGCAGGCTTCGTGGCTCAAGGAACGGATCGAAGGCTACGGCAAGGAAATCGCCTTCACCCGCGAAGGCCGAAAGGCCATCCTCAACAAGCTGGTCGAGGCAGAGGGCTACGAAAAATTCCTTCACGTCAAGTACATGGGCACCAAGCGCTTCGGCCTTGACGGCGGCGAAGCGCTGATCCCCGCGATGGAGCAGATCATCAAGCGCGGCGGCGCGCTGGGGGTGAAAGAGGTCATCATCGGCATGCCGCACCGCGGCCGGTTGAACATCCTGGCGAACGTGATGCAAAAGCCATACCGGGCGATCTTCCACGAATTCCAGGGCGGCTCCTACAAGCCCGAGGACGTCGACGGCTCGGGCGACGTGAAGTACCACCTCGGGGCCTCGTCGGACCGCGAATTCGACGGCAACAAGGTCCACCTCTCGCTGACCGCCAACCCCAGCCACCTCGAAGCCGTGAACCCGGTGGTTCTCGGCAAGGTCCGCGCCAAGCAGGACCAGATGAACGACGCGGCGGAACGCATTGCCGTTCTGCCGATCCTCCTCCACGGTGACGCGGCCTTTGCCGGCCAGGGCGTCGTGGCCGAATGCCTGCAGCTTTCCGGCATCAAGGGCCACCGCACCGGCGGCTGCATCCACATCATCGTCAACAACCAGATCGGCTTCACCACGGCGCCTGCCTTCAGCCGCACCTCGCCCTACCCGACGGACATCGCGCTGATGGTCGAAGCGCCGATCTTCCACGTCAACGGCGACGACCCCGAGGCCGTAGTTCACGCCGCCAAAGTCGCCACCGAATTCCGCCAGAAGTTCCACAAGGACGTGGTCATCGACATCTTCTGCTACCGCCGCTTCGGTCACAACGAAGGCGACGAGCCGATGTTCACCAACCCGGCGATGTACAACCGCATCCGCAAGCAGAAGACCACGCTGCAGCTCTACACCGACCGTTTGGTGGCCGACGGCCTGATCCCCGAAGGCGAGATCGAGGACATGAAGGCCGCCTTCCAGGCCCGGCTCAACGAAGAGTTCGAGGCCGGCAAGGCTTTCCTCCCGAACAAGGCCGATTGGCTCGACGGCCGCTGGAAGAACCTGCAGACCAAGGACCTGAACAACTACCAGCGCGGCGAAACCTGGATCAAGGCCGAAACCCTGGCCGAGGTCGGGGCGGCGCTCACCCGCGTGCCCGAGGGGTTCGATATCCACAAGACCGTGGCCCGTCAGCTGGAAGCCAAGCGGGAAATGTTTGCAAAAGGTCAAGGCTTCGACTGGGCGACCGCCGAGGCGCTGGCCTTCGGCTCGCTGCAGGTCGAAGGCTTCGCCGTCCGCCTCTCCGGCCAGGACTGCACCCGCGGAACCTTCTCGCAACGTCACTCCGGCTGGATCGACCAGACCACCGAGGAACGCCACTACCCCCTGAACCACATCCGCCCCGGCCAGGCGCGGTATGAGGTCATCGACTCGATGCTGTCGGAGTATGCCGTCCTCGGGTTCGAGTACGGCTACTCGCTGGCAGAGCCCAACGCGCTCACCCTCTGGGAAGCCCAGTTCGGCGACTTCGCCAACGGCGCGCAGATCATGTTCGACCAGTTCATCAACTCGGGCGAATCCAAGTGGCTGCGGATGTCCGGCCTCGTCGTCCTCCTGCCCCACGGCTTCGAAGGCCAGGGCCCGGAACACTCCTCGGCACGCCTCGAACGCTTCCTGCAGCTTTCAGCCGAGGACAACTGGATCGTCGCCAACTGCACCACCCCGGCGAACTACTTCCACATCCTCCGCCGCCAGCTGCACCGGACCTACCGGAAACCCTTGATCCTGATGACGCCGAAGTCGCTTCTGCGTCATCCGATGGCGATTTCCCGCGCCGAGGACTTCACCGACGGCTCGACGTTCCACCGCGTCCTCTGGGACGACGCGCAGAAGGGCAACTCCACGCTCAAGCTCAAGGCCGACGAGAAGATCAAGCGCGTCGTCCTCTGCTCGGGCAAGGTCTACTACGACCTCCTCGCCGAACGCGACGCGCAGGGGCTGGACGACGTCTATCTCCTCCGCGTGGAACAGCTTTACCCGCTGCCCACGATCTCCCTCGGCCAGGAACTCGCCCGCTTCCCGAAGGCCGAGTTCATCTGGTGCCAGGAAGAGCCCAAGAACCAGGGCGCCTGGCTTTTCGTGGAACCGGACATGGAGCAGATCCTGACCAAGGTCCGCGGCAAGACCACCCGCATGTCCTACGCCGGCCGCAAGGCCTCCGCGTCGCCCGCCACGGGCCTCGCCTCCCGCCACAAGCATGAACAGCAAACCCTCGTCGCCCAGGCCCTGGGCCTGAACTGACCGAAGACCGGAGAACAGAAATGACTGACGTGATGGTTCCCGCCCTTGGCGAATCCGTGTCCGAGGCCACCGTTTCCACCTGGTTCAAGAAGCCGGGCGATGCGGTGAAGCAGGACGAGATGCTTTGCGAGCTCGAGACCGACAAGGTCTCGGTCGAGGTCCCCTCGCCGGTCGCGGGCGTGCTGGCCGAAATCCTGGCGCCAGAGGGCACCACCGTGGCGGCAAATGCCCGCCTTGCCATCGTGACCGAAGGCGCTGCCGCCGCCCCCACGGGGCAGAAGCCCAAGACCGAGGACCCGAAGATCGAGGCCGCCACCGCCGTCGGCTCCCCCGGTGCGGGGACCGAGGAAGTCACCCCCCGCGCCGACGTGGAAAACGCGCCCTCCGCCAAGAAGGCCCTGGCCGAGGCCGGGCTTTCCGCCGATGAGGTCAAGGGCACCGGCCGCGACGGCCGCATCATGAAGGAAGACGTGGCCAAGGCCGTTGCCGCCCCGGCCGCCGCCCCCGCAGCGGCCCCTGCCGCCGCTCCGGCCCCGGTCTCCGTCCCCCGCGCCCCGATCCCGGCCGAAGACGCCGCGCGTGAGGAACGTGTCAAGATGACCCGCCTCCGCGCGACCATCGCCCGCCGCCTGAAGGACGCGCAGAACACCGCCGCGATGCTGACGACCTACAACGAGGTCGACATGTCCGGCATCATGTCCCTCCGCAACGAATACAAGGACGCCTTCGAGAAGAAGCACGGCGTCAAGCTTGGCTTCATGTCCTTCTTCGTGAAGGCCTGCGTCCACGCCCTGAAGGAAGTCCCCGAGGTCAACGCCGAGATCGACGGCCAGGACATCGTCTACAAGAACTACGTCCACATGGGCGTCGCCGTCGGCACCCCCTCGGGCCTCGTCGTCCCGGTGGTGCGCGACGCCGACCAGATGGGCTTCGCCGCCATCGAGAAGAAGATCGCCGAGCTTGGCCTCCGCGCCCGCGACGGGAAACTGTCGATGGCAGAGATGCAGGGCGGCTCCTTCACCATCTCGAACGGCGGCGTCTACGGCTCGCTGATGTCCTCCCCCATCCTCAACCCCCCGCAGTCCGGCATCCTCGGCATGCACAAGATCCAGGACCGTCCTGTCGTGGTGAACGGCCAGATCGTCATCCGCCCGATGATGTACCTGGCGCTGAGCTACGACCATCGGATCGTGGACGGGAAAGGGGCGGTGACGTTCCTGGTGCGGGTGAAAGAGGCGCTGGAGGACCCGCGTCGGCTGCTGATGGATTTGTGAGGGAGGCGGGTTGAACCCCGACCTACGGTGATGCGTAGGGCGGGGCCTACCCCACCTGTGTGAGGAACGATGATCGACGAAGGGGCGTCATCCGGCAAGGACAATGCTGAGTACCGTGTTGCGGTATACGACGATGCTCCGACAAAAGTTCGACCGCGGCAAATAAGCTTGAGAAGTCAGTACCTTATTGCGGCCTGCTTTTGCGCTCCAGTTTCTCTCCTTTTGTATGGGATGGCGAAGTTGATCGAAAGCGATCCAACTGATCCTCAATACTACAAGGTGACCAACCTCTACGTCATGGCCGGGATAGGTGCAGCCTTGATGGTGTTTGCACTGTGGAAAGCGTGGAGATCGCCAAGTGCGAGACCGAAACCTCCATCGTAAGGTGCGCTACAGCGCACCATTCGACGGTGCGCTGTAGCGCACCCTACGCCACCGCAACCCGGCCACCCAAACCCCACATGCCCCACCCCACCCTCACCTCCAGGCCCAAAGTGCCTCCCCTCCCCCTCCGTGGGGAGGGGCTGGGGGTGGGGGGCGG
>Ga0208243_1000679_pt1 | contig 16155 bp, 8 predicted proteins | sample Subbio2Aug_QV12A_FD_184826 | JGI IMG/M metagenome (GOLD analysis project Ga0208243, IMG submission 184826) | Serpentinite rock and fluid subsurface biosphere microbial communities from McLaughlin Reserve, California, USA - CR12Aug_QV12A (SPAdes) | ecosystem: Environmental > Terrestrial > Deep...
CATCGTTGTTGGCCGGGTTGGTTTGGATAAACGCATGCCATTTCCCGATTTCAGGAACTGAAAAGTCTATTTGTATTGAATACTCATTTACCAGATCACCACCTCCGTTTGGAGCAATACCATGGCTCATAGCCAGATAGCTGCCCAAAGGAACCTGTGTTGCCAGATTTCCTTCTTCAGGTCCCGGAACTGATATCTGCGTTCCGGTTAGTGTTAAGGGAGAACCAATCTCAGCTTTTAGCATATCAGCGGCATCGTCAAATTTCCACCAGCCTTTTCGTGCAACAAGTGGAGCAGTTGAAGCATTTCCTAATTCGGAAGCCTGACCGGCGGTGAGTGCCACATCCCATATTCCCAATTCAGAGCAATTAATTGCTGCATCATCGCCATCATCATCGGCAAATATCAACAGTTCATTTACAAGCGCCCACCGGCCATCAACATCCTGAGGTGTACCGGTCAGCCAAAGTTCACCATTGAGATAAACGTTGAAAAATTCTCCGTTGTTAACCGAAATAACCATCCGGTACCACGTATCTACGGCAACTGCATTAACGGAATATCCTGTAGCTGCGGTTCCTATTGTATTGTCGCTGGCTTTGGTAAACAAGTCTGCATCATCGCTGTTGGCAGGGTTGGTTTGGATAAAAGCATGCCATTTCCCGATTTCAGGGACCGAAAAATCGATTTGCAATGAGTATTCATTCACTGAAATACCACCTCCGTTTGGGGCAATACCATGAGTCATGGTTAAATAACTTCCCAACGAAACCTGTGTTGCAAGGTTTCCCTCAGCAGGTCCGGGAACTGAAGCTTGTGTTCCTGTTATCGTTAAAGGCATACCGATATCAGCCTTTAACATGTCGGCGGCATCATCAAATTTCCACCAGCCTGTTCTTTCAGGCACTTGGGCACTAGCAAAACTGGCAAAAGCCAGGATTATGACTAAACTTAGTAAAGTTTTTTTCATAATTTAATTGGTTTGAAGGTTAATAATTTAATTGGTTTTTTATTTCTCACAGGTTGATTCAAAGTTGATCAGCAGTTAATAATTTTTCTTACTCAAATCATCACAAACTGCTTTGGGTATGAGGTATTCATCTTTCAATTGATCATTTCAGCATAAAGCACTTCCGACAAATTTTAAATTTGATCTTAGTGTACTTTATTTCAGCAACCACATTATTTTGTTGATTTCGTCGTAGCCTTCATATTGACGGTTCAGGGCTTCGGTGAGGTTTTTTCTGTTATAATTCGTTTCAGAACCCGGATACAAACTACGCATAGGAATTGCGCCTGTATTGTTTTCGTTCAAACTCGAAGCCGGGTTGATAGGGAAGACAGGGTAGTTATTTCTTCTGTACTCAAAATAACTAAAGTCAGCATCCTGCATAAAACGGAGTAGATAACCCTGCATCCAGATTTGTTTCAATTGTTCATCTGCTGTAGTTTTAAATGCAGCCTCACCTGTAAAATAACCATCAATATATGCCTGATCAATAGGTACGTTGTGAGCATAACTTTCTTTGGTTGCCTTTATATCCGAAAGAGCTGATTTTACGCCTTCTTCGTAATAAGTCTGGGCTGAGCCGGCAGTAATCCAGCCTTTTACGCTAGCCTCTGCCAGAATTAACTGCTGTTCGGCGTAAGTCATCACCATACGTGGTTCACAGGCATCTTCCTTTAAATAGCGCAGGTTGATAGCTGAAAACTTATTTGCTTTATAATCCAGGTTCATGGCATCATAATCCATCGAAACATCAACGCCATTATAAGCAGCAGTATCTGATTCAATATTTCCTGAGGCAATAAGCGCAGCGGCTGGTTCGCAGTAATAAAACAATCGCCTGTCATTTAACAATTTCAGATTGTCCATGAGCAATTTACTAACGATTGTTTTAGGTGCAAACATTGTGCTGGCGCTAAGAGGGTGCTTGTTTTGGGTTGAATAAGCCAGCCCCAGATATCCCGTAGTATTATCCATTAAATTACCTGCAGCCACAATTTCAGCGAAGCGGTTTTTAACATCTAAGGATGCCACATTCTCCTTCGCACTTAAACTCATCAGCACTTTTAAAGAAAAAGCATTTACTGCTTTTCTCCACTTTTCCGGATCGCCGTTATAAGGCGAAGGGTCGCCCGAAAATTTAGCCCCATTGGCAAAAAACTGATCAGCCGCTTTTAGTTCATCCAGTATTTGTTTGAAAACATGTTCCTGAGTATCGTAGCCTGGTTCGAGAAGTCCTTCAGCACCTTTACCTGCATCGGTATAAGGAATATCGCCCATCCACATGGTCATTTTGTAGAAAGCGTATGCTTTGGCAAAACTGCCTATACCTTTGTATGAGTCTTCCATTACACTGCCTTTCGCAGCTTCCAGCATGGCATCGATATTGGGTAATAAAGTCATTGAACCGAAACTTCCACTTCCGGTATTGTTATACTGCGAACTATTTTTTCCTAAAACTGTGAAGCCAACATATTTGGGCAATGCATTTGTTGAAATGAAACTCATTGCATCGCCGCCTGGCCGTAGAACGCTCAATACAATATTTGTGCATTCCATTGAGGCAGGAACGTTGGTAGTTGTATCCGGGTTGGTGTTGATTTCATCAAATTTGCTGCAACCAACTAAAAAAATTAAGATGAGCGCACTAAGAAAACCGATATATGTGTTTTTGTTTTTCATTGCTTTTTATTTTTGAGAAGTTCCTGTTAAAAACTCTTGACACTGTTTATTTCTGTTCCGCCTGGCAAAAGTTATTAAAAGCTGACTTGTTTAAAAATTCAATTTTAAGTTAAAACCAATGTAGCGGATGGATGGGTCGCTGAAATTTTCGTAGCCACCGTCGGGGTCGGAATACTTAAATTGCTTTGACCACAAAAACATATTCTGCCCAACTGCTGATACCGAAACACCTTGTGATTTAAACTTCGCGCAAATATTTTTTGGCAAATCATAGGTTAGGGACATTTCCCTGATTTTGAAAAAAGTGGTGCTGTATGCTTCGAGCGGTGATGGCGAACCACCCCAGGCGGTGCCTGCGTGAATGGTATTAATATACGATTCGTATGTTACAGCCACATCGTTAGGAGCATATACGCGGTCATCACTGGTAATATTGCCATAGGTATCGTAAGTTGCTGAGCCTGAAACTACTTTTACTCCTTCTCCGGTATAGTTTTTTGATCCTGGAATGGTAGCATCGAGGTATCTTTCAGGAGTAACGGAATTTGGATGCGAACCTGAGCGCCACATGTACATTTCGGTAGTAGTTTGCGCTAATCCTCCAACGCGGCCATCGACAGAAACATAGAAGTTCCAGTTCTTATACCTGACAGTGGAGTTAACGCCCCATATCCAGTCAGGATCATAATTCCCAAACTTAGAAGCATAAGCCGAATAGAGGGGAACACCATTTTTATGAATAATGTTACCTTCAGGGTCATATTGAAAATCATAGAGTGTATATGGATCTGCTCTTTCGCCAACCTTTACCCATGGTTTGTCCTCAGAGTAAGTTGTATCTAATTTGGTGTAGAAACGTGCATATTTCGACCAGTTTACTGAAATATCCCACTGCCAGTCGCTTGTCTTCACAGGTGTTCCATTTAAAGTAACTTCAACTCCCTTTCGCGTAATTTCCTCGTCGATATTAATATAACTTCGGTAGTATCCGGTTGCTGGAGTAATATCAGCTTCCTGAAGGAAATCGTACATACGCTTATTATAATAGGAAATATCAGCTGAAGCCCTGTTATTATATACATTCACTGCGGTACCTATTTCCCAGGTGGAAGCAGACTCAGGAAATACATTGCTGTTGTAAATTGTAGCTGGTAATGATGCAGACGTTAAATTTGTCCAGGCATTGTTGGTAATATTGAAAACCTTGTTAATGTCATAAATGCCGGCAGGTGTTTTTGATGATGTCCAGGAGCCACGTAATTTCCACAGTGACAGCCACTGCATTTCGGGCAATAATTCGGAAACGACAAAACTTCCTGATACAGAAGGATACAAGTAGGATCGGGTTGCTTCAGATAAAGTAGAACTCCAGTCGTTTCGGAGAGTACCTTCCACATACGCCATACGGTTCCATGAAAAAGCCAACCGTCCATATAAACTGTTAACTTGTTGCCTGTATATATTTGAGACTACATAAGCGGGTAAAACCGAAGCTTTCAGAGAGTAAAATCCAGGGATAGAAAGACCGCCCTGAGTTCTCGAATCGGTTCCTTCATCCTGGCGGTAGTATATTGTTCCACCAACAAATCCATCAATGGTGAACTTTTCGAAAGTCTTGTCGGCAGAAAGTAAAAAATCGTTATTAAAACTATAACCTCTTCCGAGACCCAGATTGTAAGATCCCAATTTGCTTTCGCCCCATACCTGGCTACCGTTTTCAATTACTGCTGAAGATCCGGCACTTACCAGTGAGCCTTTAGAAATCCGTATCACCTGACGGTTGCTATATGTGTCAAAACCCGAACGCAGGGTTGCTTTTAGCCACGACGCGAAGTTATAACTCAAAGAAAGTGTTCCATTAAAAATATCTTTATTTAAGCTGTGGATCCTTTCGTTCCTGTCAAAATATGGGTTGTTGTTGGTGTCGGTATAACCGGTATTCTGAACTTCATTAGGTACTACCCAGTAATTCTTATAATCGAGCACATTCCAATCGGGCGATGACCATATTAGCATGGAATACATTGGGTCGTAACCCGTATAACCACTAAAACCAAAATTAGGTGAAGTTTGCTTGTTGTAGGAAATGCTTGATGATAATGTAAAATTGCGAAGTTTTATATCCCCGCCAATGTTATAAGCGAATTTGTCAAACATGGAATTTGGATATTGCCCTTTGTTTTTGACCCAACTGGCCGAAGCACGAAAACTTCCCAGGTCACCTTGTTGTACAATATTTACGTTATTGTTAAGGATATAACCGGGTTCAAGGAAATTCTGAAAATTATCTTTTCCTACGGGAAGCCAGGGCATGAGCTTCATAGATCTGCTGATCGGATCCCATTGGATAACTTCCTGACCTTCCAAAGGAGGCCCCCAGGCGCCATCGCCATTGGTAACAGCTGTGTTGGTAGCTGTGTTTACAACGCGTCCGTAAGTTGACTGTGATTCGGGAATGGCCAGATAACCAGCTGCATACATTGTGCTGCTGTTAACTGATACCGAGATACCTTTTTTTGCACTCCCTTTTTTAGTAGTAATCATAATTGCACCGCTTGCACCGCGATAACCATAAAGGGCAGAAGCTGTTGCACCTTTAAGAATGCTGAGGCTTTCAATATCATCAGCAGGAACATCCCGCAATGTCATGTTGCCATAAGGAACTCCATCAATTACCAAAAGTGGTTTTTCTCCACGAATGTAAAGCTCAGGCGCTGCGCTAAACTCAGTACTGTTTAATACCGACAACCCAGCTACTTTACCTGTGAGTGAAGTTCCTACATCAACAGGCCTTACTGTTTGTAAACCTTTGCCGTCAACTTTCTGAACAGCATATCCAAGGGCTTTTTCCTCCCGCCTGATACCAAAGGCAGTTACAACAACACTTTCGAGTTCGGTCGCAACCTGATGCATTGCAACGTTTATTACCTGAACATCCCTGGTCGACATTTCTTTGGGTTCATAGCCCACGTATGAAAACACCAGAATGGCATCAGAGGCAGGTATTTCAATTGAATAGGTTCCATCAACAGAGGTTGTTGTACCCATGGTTGTACCCTTAATCATCACAGTTACACCTATTAAAGTTTCACCGGTTTTTTCATCAGTTACTCTTCCGGTTACTTTTTTTGGCTGAAAATCCCCGCCTTTATTCCTGATTGGGGTTATAATGATCTGGCGGTCGCTAGTCACATATTTAATTTTCTCGCCCTTGAATAGCTGGTCAAGAATGTCTTTTATCGTCGTGTTGACAAAAACTGCATCTACCTTCCTTGTAACATCAACAACCTCCTCGTTGACAAGAAATGTGAAATCACTCTTTTTCTCTATTTCATTCAGCACATCATTCAACGGAACATTAACCAGATTCAATGTTATTTTTGTTGACTGTGCATCAAGCCGGGCGGGCACTAAAATGAAAAGGAACAACAGGCCTGTAAGTAAAAATAATCTCATATTATGGTAAGTTTTAAGGTAAAAAAAGAAAACAAAAATCCCGTTAACTGAAATTATCATTTTCAGATAACTTCAATTTTGCCAATAATTAATAAAATTGATTTAAGAAAAGCAGCTTCATGTAAAGCCTTGCCTCTGAAACAATAAACCACGGATTCAACAACAGAAAGTTATCCGGCTTATTATTTTAGTTACAGCAGCACATAGGCATCAGACTTTTCAAAATCAATTAATTATGGAATAAATTATGATTTTTCTTCGGGAAAATGTACCATCAGGCAATGCTGCTGGCTTGACTTCGGTATAGTCAATCGGGGACGAAATTTTCAGGAGTCTCAATAATTCGCTCAAAGGTTCATTCTCAAATGTTGCCCTGTAACGATATTTTTTAATTTCGTCTCCACTGATTTCTATATCCACGTTGTATTGCAGGCTTATCCTTCTGGCAACTTCACTGATGTTGTCGTTCCGGAAAACGAGTTTGCCATCTTTCCATGCAAAATGCTTGTAAGGATCTCCGGTCTGTATATTGAAATTACCGCTTAAGGTATCGTAAGTCATGTGCTCATGAGGTTTCAAACGGGCTATCAGTCCGCCATTATTATCTGAACAAGCTTTTTGTACGGCCACTTTACCTTCAATTAAAGTAACTGAAGGAGTGCGAAAATCTTTTTCGGCCCGCACATTAAATTTGGTTCCTGTTGCTTTTACAGTAAAATAGGGTGTGCTGACTAAAAAGGGGATGCTTTCGTCGGAATGAACTTCGAAGTATGCTTCTCCGACCAGGTGAACGATTCGGTTATCGCTGCTGAATTTATCGGGATACATCAAGGAGCTGCCAGCATTTAACCACACTTTTGATCCATCAGGCAGTTCCAGCTCGGAAAAAGTTCCAAATGCAGCAACTACCTTATTGTAGGTAATGTTTGAGTTTGAGCGTTTAAATTCATTCCCTGTATAAAGCCACAACATGGAAATGAGCAAGGGTATAAACAATATTGCTGCTAGCCTTTGCGCAATCTGCCATAAAGTCAAGCCTTTCTGCTTAGCGTTTATTTGGCTTAAAACCTTGGCTAATGCTTTATCGGTTGATAATGGAAATCCGGCAGTAGCATCCCAGATATTTTTTGACTGTGCGAAATATTTTTGATTTTCATCTGATTCGCGAACCCACAATTCCAGCTTCAGGATTTCATCCTTTGAAGCTTTACCTCCAAGATAACTTACAATTAAATTATCAACCCAACCGGAATTTGTATTTTTCATATTTTCATCAATCATTATAACGACGTTTTAAAAATTAAAACCCACATCCACAAAACAACATTATTTCAAAAAAGCATCAAATAAAGCTTTATGAAACAGATTATTTACCCGGAAAGTTCTCAATGAAAAAGTTGATAGATTATCAGACCCAGGAGGAGGAAATCCTTAAGCTCTTCTCTCAGCATCCCCAATGCTTTACTTAAGCGTGCCTCAACTGTGCGAACGGAAATTGCGAGTTTATCAGCAATTTCCTGATATTTAAGTGCTTCCATACGGCTCATCCGGAAAACTTCTGCATATTGGATTGGAATTTTATCCAGTGCATGATTGAGATTGGTCTGTAGTTCGGAATATAAAATATAATTCTCGGTGTCGTTTTGCGAAAGGATAGCATGGCCGAGGACCAAAGAGATATATTTATTAGTGATGTCCGTATGGCGCAGGCTATCAATGCTACGATTCTGAACATTTTTCAACAGAAAGGATTTGAGCGAAGTATGAATATCAATTGAAGAACGGTTCTCCCAGAATTTCAGGAAAACTTCCTGAACAATTTCTTCAGAAATATCTGCATTATGTGTAAACCCGAACGAAAACCGAACCAGGTCGGAATAGTATTTTGTAAAAATAACGGTAAATGCGGACTGGTCATCGTTTTTTAGCTTCGCGAGAAGTATTCGTTCGTACGAGGCCACTAATTCTGACATATCACTCTACTTTTGCACAAAAGTATTCTTTAATTTCAATTATGGATAATGTATGAATAAATTTTTTAGCAAGTAACAAAATTATTAATAATCTGTTTTTCAACGCATTATATTAATAATCTGGTGATATCTATTGCCTCTAAATCAATATAATATACTGACATTCAGTTTCTTAGATGAAAAAGCACCACCTAACTCAATAGGATACATGAACATCTGTTATGAGTGTAAAATGGAATTATGAATGCAATCTTCAGCAGATCATTCGGCGACAATATGAAGTTTAGTATTCGCTCTTTTGTCACATCAACCTCCATACTACCTGCCCTTAGTATGGTTAGTGGCAATAAATTAATATGAAAAGGTTCCTATCCTCGCCAATGGTTACAATTTTCTATCATCAATCCATTCACAACTCCTTCAGAAGTTTCCCAGGACAAAAGTGATTTGTAATTTCAAAATTAAATTGTTGTAATTTTAAACCATCCTGACTTTGAATCTGCTATAATTGGCGGAATTCAGGAAAACCAGTATTTCTGGTTAAGCCAGAAGTTGTGGAATTAGTTACTTGAATGTAGCGTTTAATTTTTGTTATAAGAACCTTCAACCAAACCCTCAATTATGATGAAGTATGTTCTGTCCTTTTCAATACTACTCTTCATTAGTGTTTTCATGCATGCGCAAACCTACACTGATTATCTGGGCGCCGGACACAATGCAGGAATTACAGTAAGCAGCAGCAGCGAAATGCAACGAAACGAATGGAATGAAAAAGCCGCTGCCGAAAACACCATTAACGGCAAAGGCCTGGACAGCCGATTACTTGAAACATCAAGATTTCTGGCACAGGCTACGTTGGGTTGCCCGCTGAACTACATTCAATCTGTGGCCGCAGGAAGCTATGAGCAATGGATTGATGATCAGTTTACCAAACCTTTAACCCCATTTGCACAAAGTACTGCCGATATTTATGAACAGGCTAAGGAAATGTATGTTGCCAATGGTGGAAATGAAGAAGATTACTTCGGGCCCTATTTGGTACATTTCGTGTATGCGTGGTGGCAGCATAATATGAATAATGAAGATCTGCTGCGACAAAGAGTTGCACTGGCGTTGAGCGAAATTGTGGTTATTTCATCAAATTCAGCATTGGGAGATTATGGTGTCGGATTAGGCTCCTATTACGACCTTTTAGCACAACAGGCTTTTGGCAATTATAAGGATTTGCTGATGGGAATTACACTGCATCCAATGATGGCCGGATATCTTTCACATTACAACAATCCCAAAAGTAACGATGAAACCAATGTTCATCCTGATGAAAATTATGCCCGTGAAATAATGCAGTTGTTCACCATCGGGCTTTATGAGTTGAATAATGACGGTAGCTATAAACTTGACCAGCAAAGCAACAGAATTCCAACGTATGATAATTATGACGTTAAAGAATTTGCAAAGGTTTTTACCGGATTGAGTGCTGCAGAGATCATTGAGAATATATGGGTTGAAGATCCCTATTTCGGTATTGACTTCTGGTTCTGCAGCAAAGAAGTACCTCTGGCAATGTATGAAGAATTCCACGAACCCGGCGAAAAGCATTTGCTCAACGGCCTTACTATTCCCTCAGGACAAACCGGAATGAAAGATATAGAAGATGCCGTTACTAACCTGTTCAACCATCCGAATATGGGGCCTTTTTTGTGTCGCAGGTTGATACAGCAAATGGTAAAATCAAACCCGGGCCCGGCATATCTTTCAAGAGTTGTGCAGGCTTTTAACAACACAAATGGCGTTCGCGGCGATATGAAGGCAGTCATCAAAGCCATTTTACTTGACGAAGAAGCCAGAAACTGCGAATACAGCACAGAGGCGAATTCAGGTAAATTAACCGAACCTATGGTACGCTATTTTAATGCTTGCAGGCAAATTGACTTAAATAGCCCAACCGGACTGGATTGGAATATTGGTTATAATTTTTATACCCAGACAGGACAAATGCCTTTGGCTTCACCAACTGTTTTCAACTTTTTCCTTCCCGATTTTAGTCCAAACGGACCAATTTCCAATGCCGGACTTGTGGCTCCTGAGTTCCAGATCCACAACTCGGTTACCAGTATCGGTTTTTGGAATGAAGTTGACTTGTGGACCTCACCAGAATGGAATTATCCGGTTTTTAATAATTGGGAAATAAATTGGGAGCAAAACACCAAACTCGATTTCACACAACTGAAATACCTGGCACGTGACAGTGAAGTACTCATTAATGAGCTTGATAAATTATTTACAAGAGGACAACTCTCGGCCGAAACCCGGGCAGCAATCAAGGCTGCTGTTGATCCTATTGAAGGCTCAGTTCCTGGAATAGATTATATGCACTACAGGGTAAAAATGGCCTTGTATCTTTTTCTGGTTAGTCCTGATTATGCAATTTTAAAATAAAACGACATGGGAAAAACACAATATACGCGAAGGTCATTTTTAGGAAAAACCTGTGCTGCGGTTGGCTATACTACTTTGTTTTCATCACTTATCAACCTAAAAGCAATGGCTGCCGCGGCTTTTGACAATTCCAGTCTTGGAGAAGAATATAAAGCAATGGTTTTTATTCTTCTGCATGGTGGAAACGACTCCTTCAATATGCTTGTTCCCCGTTCGGGAGCTGCTTACAATGAATATGCCACCACCCGCTCAAATCTCGCCATTCCACAAAATGAACTTCTGGCAATTAATCCTTTGGTTTTTGATGAAAGACATTTTGGTTTGCATCCCGATCTGGCCGGTATTCAAAACTTGTTTGAGAACAACAAACTTGCTTTTATATGTAATGTAGGCACACTGGTTGAGCCTACAACCAAACAGCAGATTTATGAAGAAAGCGTTCGGACGCCTTTAGGCCTTTTCTCGCACTCTGACCAACAGCAGCAATGGCAAAGCGGGCGTCCGCACGAACGGACAAATATTGGCTGGGGCGGACGAATCGCTGATCTGGTTCATTCAGCGAATCCTAATGAAGATATTTCGATGAATATTTCGCTCTATGGCATCAATGTTTTTCAATACGGACAAGAGATAATCCCTTATGTAATAAACGAATCAGGGAGTATTGGTTTAAGGGATTACAACTCAAGCGATCTGTTCAATCAGCTTCGCTACCAGGCTGTAAATTCAATGCTTGAAAGAGATTATTCCGATGTTTTCAAAAATACGTATGTTAATACCGTGAAAACTTCGAATGAAGCAAGCTTTATGTTCCAGTCAGCAATTGATGCTGTCCCTGAATTTACAACCCCTTTTATTGATAATGAACTTACAAGGCAACTTCGCATGGTAGCAAAAACAATAGCTGCACGAAATTCTTTGGGAGCAACAAGACAGATTTACTTTGTACAACTGGGTGACTGGGATCATCACGACGAATTGCTTGTAAAGCACGGCAACAGGCTTACAATACTAAATGATGCAGTAACTTATTTTCAGGGTGTTATGGAAGAATTGAATGTTGCTGAAAATGTGACTTCATTCACGATTTCTGATTTTGCACGTACACTAACATCGAACGGAAATGGTACTGACCATGCCTGGGGTGGAAATGCTTTTGTTTTTGGAGGTTCGGTTATGGGCAAAAAGCTTTATGGGACTTACCCTACCCTTGCGCTTAACAGCGACCTTGACCTACATGATGGTGTTTTAATTCCAACCACTGCCACCGACCTATATTTTGCCGAATTGGCAAAATGGTTCGGATTATCGAACAGCGACATCAATATGATTTTCCCAAACCTTACGAATTTCTTTGATTTAAATGGCGGAGGTCAACCTTTGGGATTTATGAACTTGTAGAAACCTGAACCACATGAAAAAACTTCTCTTCATCATAGCAATTGTATTACTTACGCAAACAATGAATGCACAATGCTTTCCTGACAGGCACAGCACTTCCTGGTACGATGGATGGGTATCTTGCTCAGCATCGCAAAGCCCTAACCCTGATCGGGGAATTTCGCACTGGATCATGTACAATTTTGGGAAACCTTATTGCCTGACAACATCAACAATGTGGAACAGCAACGATCCGGCACATCTGGATTATGGAATGCACGGCTACGCTGTTGATTACTCACTTAATGGCGTAACATGGAGGTCACTCGGCACTTTTTCTGCCGCGCAGGCAAGCGGCTCACCCTTTTATGAAGGAGCAGAAGGTCCCGATTTTGAGGAAGCCATTGCACAATTTGTTTTAATAACTGCATTATCAAATTATGGTGGCAATTGTTTTGGTATCAGCGAAATGAAAATAAATCTTAAAGCTGAGGGTAACGGAATTGACGATGAACCAATTACAGAAATTATTGCATATCCGAATCCGTTTACTGATGTGCTGAAAATAAAATTTTTCGGAAATTCATCTGCCTTACAATCTTTTGTAGACATATATGATTTAACCGGCAGAATTGTATTTACTAAAACTTTTACGTTACCTCAATCTAATGGTGAGATTTCAATAAGCAACGATGAAATGAATCTTGTTCCCGGCATTTATAACTTATACATCAACAACGGTAAAGATATGAAGGTTCTTAAAGTGGTTAAAATATGATTTGATCAACACCTTACTTCTATTTAATGCTTTTGAAAAGGAACTTGCTTATCCTTAGTTAAACTATTAACCTATAGATATTTGACCTGACGAAAGAACTAAGATATGATACTCATCAATTTACCGAATTATTGTTAAAGGGGCGAATTGTTTGAAGAAATGTGTAAAATCACTTCTTTAACCGCAATCTTAAGCAGTCTATCTGCGACAATATGAAGTTTAGTATTCGCTCTTTTGCCACATCAACCTCCATACTACCTGTCCTTAGCATGGTTAGTGGAAATAAATTAATATGAAAAGGTTCCCATCCTCGCCAATGGTTACAATTTACTATCATCAATCCATTCACAACACCTTCAAAAGTTTCCCCGGACAAAAGTGATTTGTAATTTCAAAATTAAATTTTTGTAATTTTAAACCATCCTGACTTTGAATCTGTTATAATTTGCGGAATTCAGGAAAACCATTATTTCTGGCTAAACCAGAAGTTGTGGAATTGATTACTAATCCGGTATAATGGCTCTACTTATTTTAATAATTGGATTTGTTCTGTTTTTCCTTTCTGTTGGAACAACTACTGCTGCCCGCAACGGATTTAAGGATACTGCAATTAAAAGTATTCTGTTTTTTTCTTTGCTGTTGACTTTAATTACAGAATCAGCTTCCTTTTTAAATACGCTGAATCACAGTTCATTGGTGATCCTATGGTCGGTATTCTCTACCTGTTGTCTGGTGTTACTATATTTAAGAAGATCGCGATTAAAACAGTTTATCGGAAATCTGAAAGACAGCTTTCAACGGTTCAGCCCTTCGATGTTACGTTCGCATAAGATTGGATTTTATGCTGTGATGTTCATCCTGGCATTGGTGCTGTTACAAGGCATCATAAATCCACCCAACAACTGGGATTCAATGACCTATCATCTGGCCAGAATAACTGCCTGGATAAGTCAGCAATCGCTGAACCACTTCCCGACTCACATTGTGAGACAAGTGTATCAACCACCTTTTTCGGAATTTGTAATTCTTCATGTTAACCTTCTCAGCCTGAACGATTATTTCTCTAATGCTGTGCAGTTTTTATTCCTTATTTTTTGTCTGATCGTATTATTGTCGCTGCTTGAACTGATAGGGCTTAAACATCAGTTCGGGTGGATAGCTATGGTGTTGCTGATTACCATCCCCGAAGTTATACTTCAGGCATCAAGTACACAAAACGATATTGTTGTTTCATTTTTTATTCTGTCAGCAACACTATTCGCAATTAAATCACTGAAAGAGAATGGTTTGAATAATTATGTTTTTCTCGGATTGTCTGTTGGGTTTGCCATACTTACCAAAGGAACTACCTATATATTTCTTGCGCCTGTTCTACTTTTCTTTGCTATTGCAGTGCTTGTAAAAACAATTAAATCAAGGAAATACTCCTACATAATTTTTTCAATTGCTGCTGCTCTGATTGCAATAGCAATTAACACAGGGCATTATTACAGAAATTACCAGATGAGCGGACTCATTCTGGGAGTCAGCAAAGCAGAGCACAGCCGGTATGCCAACGAAATTATGGGACCTGATATTTTTGTGTCGAACTTCATTAAAAATATGAGCAACCATTTAGGGCCATATCCATTAAGCAGAATATCAAAAGAAGCGGTTATTCGATTGCATAAACTGGCCGGAATGGATGCAGATGATCCCCGTACCAACTTCCCGGGGGAGGTTTACAAAGGAGCGTCTGATCTTCCCACACATGAAGATACCGCCCCCAACCCTCTCCACTTTCTGTTGATTCTTATTGCATTTTTTCTGATTGCGAAAGCGCTGATCCGGAATAATATCAGGGTAAACCGGCTGATACTTTACCTTGGCATCGCCATATTAATTCAATCCGTTCTTTTTAGTTATTACCTGAAATGGCAACCCTGGCATACACGGTTGCATACCCCGGTTTTCATGCTCTCTATACCTCTGATTTGCTATGCATTTAAAATCAACGAAAAATATATCAGGTATTTAAAAATGGCTGCAATTATTGCCCTCGGATATGCGCTGCTGGTTGTTCTGTTCAACAGCTCAAGACCTTACCTGTCAACCAGGTTTACCACAAATATTTCGGTAACTGACCTGAGGGTAAAAAAAATGTACGCCAATAAACTGTATCAATATGAAGAATATGAATCCATTTCAGCTGAAATAAAACGGCTCGGTTTCAAAAACATCGGACTTATTCTTGGCCGTGAAGACTGGGAATACCCTTTGTTTAAAAATGCTTATACGCACCCTCTACGACCAATACATATCGAAGTCAAAAATATCTCTGGTTCTGTTTCCGTTGAAAGACCCGAAGTAGATTGCATCATCTCAACTACTGTAAATGACAGTGTCATTTATCATAATAGTAAACGATTTGAGAACCACACAACAGAGAATAAATTTGTATGGTTCTACTATGTGCTCCGATAGATTATAGTTTCTCTGTAATGTTGAAAAGCCGTCAATTTAGTTAACATCATACTGAAAAGTGCTTTCAGGGAATATGTATTTTTGAAGAATCATTTTCATCACAAGAATTACCGGTAATTACCAGAGAATATGGAAATCAGGGAAATCATTTTCAATCAGATCAAAAAAGTCAGGGAAGTTCTTTCAAAGACTGAACTAATACATGGCGAATTACAATTCAATAACAATGATTGTCAGATACTTTCGCAATCGGCAATAAGTTTTGATCTGATGGTTAGCCATACTCAGCAAGCCAGACAATTTGAGCTGAAACTGGATGTTTACGATAATGATGTGATTCCCGTAAAAGAAGGAGAGCGCAGTGGTTGGGACAGATTTTCTTATGCCTGCCTCCTACAGGTTGAATATGAGCTTAGTCTGCTGGATGCCCGCGAAGCTACAGAGCACAAAAAATATACCCGTGAAGGGATGATAAAGCGGGTAATGGATGAGCGCAGGATGAAAGCAGAAAATGCAAAATATCACATAAAGTGGGCATCAAACATTTATGGAGATCACATTCTTACCAACGAAAACGGCATAAAGTACAAGGTATTTCTAAGAGATTTTGAAAATGAAACCGGCTACAGCGACAGCATGGATTCAAGGCTGAACAAGCTCGGCACCACCAAACACATTATGTTCGCTTTCAAGGAATTAAAGAACAATCATTCGCTTTATAACCGGATGGACAAAACCTATCCGTTCATCGAAATATACTGCGATCCGCTGAACGATTACAAAATTACCTGGCATTATCCGCATACCCTCCCCGTGAATGAGCAGTTGCTTATTTCGCGGTTCTTTAAAAATACCCGCTTTATTGAGGACAATAAATCCATTTCTTTTCTTGGCTTTTTGAACGAAGCTGCCGCATTCCCGCTTATCCGCATACGCCCTGAAGTACAGGAGAAGATCGAAGCAGCTTACGAAGAAGA
>Ga0208243_1000680_pt1 | contig 16149 bp, 9 predicted proteins | sample Subbio2Aug_QV12A_FD_184826 | JGI IMG/M metagenome (GOLD analysis project Ga0208243, IMG submission 184826) | Serpentinite rock and fluid subsurface biosphere microbial communities from McLaughlin Reserve, California, USA - CR12Aug_QV12A (SPAdes) | ecosystem: Environmental > Terrestrial > Deep...
ATAAGTCATTGGGCTATTTATCACCAATACGATATGCAAACAAATGGGAGGAAAAACAGAAAAATATTACCTTAGAAAACTCTAACTAAACGTGGCACTAAATTATGGGGAGCTTACAATGTGGGTGATAACAATAATTATAATAGTAGCAATTGTGGTTTTTCTTAATTATAATAAAGACAAGAAAGAATTACACACTACAATAGCTCAAAAAGGTGGCATGGATAAGATATTTTTGGATTTCATTAGTTGTATTGAAGATGATTTCCCTAACCATAAGATTCTAGTAAATACAGAAACAGAATTAGAAATATCTGCTACCTCTAGTGATAATAAAACTTTCGTCTTTGGAATCAAACTAGGCTTTGGAGGTAAAGTGAATTATAGATGTGATACTAAAAGAAGTAATTTCTTAAATGCAGATATTTTGGTAGAAGGTAATAAGTCAAATCAAGTCGAACCTTACATGATGATGATGGATGAATTAAGAAAGAAGTATAGTTTTATTACTAAAGACGATTACAATGATGATGTATTAGAACAGTCACAAAGTTCTAGGATTGATTCTCTTTTGGATTCATCTACACCATTTACACCAACAACTGAAAGGTCAGAAATACTTATACCTACAAACCCTAATAAAAAATCACACTTAACGGTTGAGAATAAACCAATTAGAATGGTAAGCATTACCAACAAAGAGTTTATCATTGTACAAGAAGATTTTACAGAACGAAAGTTTGATGTACTCGGTATTCAAATTTCAGAAGATTCAGGAAACACATTTGAAGCAGTCCCCAGGAATATAGATCAGGCTTTACATCATCTAATGGTATTTAGCACAGATAGAACAGAGGTTGACTCAGATTCTTATATTTTATACCTTGACTGCAGTGATAACTTGAGATGTGAGTTATTATTTTTCCTAGATGGATTTCCTAATCAGTTTGCAGTGATAGACCAAAACAAGATAACTATCTTTAGTGTAAGGGAAAATATAGACCATCTAAGAAGTAAGATTAGAAGAGGAGATGACTAAAACGAAAGACTGAAATCATAATCAACAGAATTGTACATCATCACTCTTAGTGAGATAAATTATGAATATGGGTATATTGAAAAATTAACACTCCTAATTTTTCAATATACCCAACAATTGATTCTGATTAGCTATAACTAACTGATAAGGATTAGATATTGTTTTTGTCCGAAACGTTTTAATAAGGCAACCTCATTTTCCTGATCAATTTTTTCATCTTGAATAATCTCTTGTATGGCAGGCTGTTTTAACCCAGGAATACGTATTTGAAAGAATGACCATAATGAATCACTTTTGTATGTTTTATCGAAGTCTGGTAAACTTTATAAGTTGTTTTAAATTAACTAATTGGTGGTATACCAAAATATTGCATTAATAACTGGGCAAGCATTGATGACGATACTTCCTTCGCTATTGAACCCACACCTTTTAAAGCCTTACCAGATACTTTTGTGATCCAATCAATAGTTTTATTACCAAGTTTTTTACTTTCCTGACTGTCGGCTTCTTCATCAACAATTTGATTTATTTCTTCAACGTCAGTATTGTCAATTCCTAATTCCCGGAGTTTTTTTATAAGCTGTTCTTTGTTGCCTTTAGAAATTGTTATAGTTGCATTGATGTTTACATTTTCTCCGGTGTTGATAATATTACCGTCACCTTTAGTATTTATTACTGTACCCATAAGATGTATAATTTTTTCGTTATTCGTTGATTGGGATTTATTGAATGACTCAATTTCAATATTATATCCAAAGGTTTCACCAACTTCCATGCAAAACTCAAGAAGCCGGGAACGTACTCCTGTTAATACTCTCGGAATAATATTGCGGTTAGTAAGTAGTCTTACACCTATTACCCTTGCTTTGTAATATTGGTTCTTGTATAATTTTGCAGCCGCATCTTGAAACAAATGAACCATAGTTAATGGTAGGCTAAATACAAGATAATGGCTGTAATTTTTTGCATCATCTTTTTCAATAATCATTTGCTCTAAAACGGGAACCGATTCCGTAAGATGAAATCTCCTAAATGAATCTCTGTTCTGTTCCGGTAACATCTCTACAGGAATCTCTAAGTCTGGATGTTTTACCTCGCCAAACTGAATGTCGACCTGTATAATAGCACCCGAAGTTCGATACTCAGGAATTTCAATCTGTCCTTTATATCCATTTAATTCAGCCAAAACATATTCCAATAATTCTTTATTGCCTGTTCTTTTTGCAAAGTACTGAAGCCTCATTAGAGGACTTAACAATGATTTATTACCATCAACCAGTTCGGCAATTACTTCTTCAAGAATAAAATTATCTGCCATCTTTTGAGGTTAGTTATTTACAATTTTATTTTCTCATACTCAGCCTCACTCAGAGCAAAGTCTGTCCTAATTAATCCTAGCTCATATTAGTTGAAATATTGAGTGTATAAACCCTGCTATTATTATCAATGATTTTTATTCCAATATTTAAGGGGGTATCGACTAATATCAAAACTCTTTTTGATTTAGCACTTTCATATACTTCAATTCGAAACTGGTTTTTTTACCACATCCCAATACTATCACATCGCATTGATGATTAAATCTTAAAGAAATTATTAATTACTCCACTTATGACCACAATTTAAACAACTAATTTCGATCTTTTTTCGCCCAGTTGCACCTGCTAATAATCCTAATGGTCCAAGTACTGCCCCGCCTAAGATAGCTCGCTTTACACCTATCCCTTTCCTATTAGTTGATATTTGATTCGAACTACACTTAGGACACTTTATAGGCCTACTTGATGAATAATAATTAACAGGTTGATTGTTTATATCTGTTGGTTTTTCGTTTCGCCAACTAGCTAAACATTTGTGACACTGTTGAGCTTTATCAGTTCTTAATTTTGCATTGCATAATGGACATATACCAGGAGTAACCTCATGTTCTAGACACTTATATTCATTTGTAGGTTCTAGACCAACATAAATTTGTCTTTTCTTCTTGTTACATTCAGAACAAATTTTAGTTGCTTCAGTCGCATCTGTATGAGAAACTAACTTTCTAGCATTAGTTATAGCTTGTTTACCGCAATTAGAACAAAACTTATCTTCATGAGATAGTGATTGACCGCAGTTTGTACAAAACATATTACCTTAATTTATTACAGAAGCTTTTTTGGAGATCTACATATATAAATCTACGAAATCATTTATATTAGCTTTTACTCAAAATCGATATTTCCAAAGCCTAATGTTCTAGCATTTTCTCTTAATATTCTTTCCGTGTCCGGAGTGAATCCCTCTTTGTTATCAGCTTGAATATGAATAGTGATTTTAACACCAACGCCTTTAATAATATTTAGGTGCTTCAAAATTTCCTTTTCAATATCGTCAGTTGATCGGAAGAAACGAGTAGCATCAGTTTCTACATGTCCAAAAAATCTAGTCTTTATTGGAGTCGTTAGGCCATCCTCATTTACTTGATGATCTTCAGAATTACTTCCAAATCCGGTATAACTAGTTTTAGAGCTCATACTATCTGCTGATTTCTTAGATTCTGCTTCTGCTATCTCTTTTGAAAATTGAGCTTCTGCAATATCAGGCTTAACTAACAATCCATATCCATCAAGCGAAATCATAACTGATGAACCTGCCCTTAATCCACGGTATCTTGCATTTTCATCATCAAAGGATTCTGCATAGGCAAAGGAATCTTTTTGCCATGACACCAAACTTAAACCTGATTCAATGGCTTGCTGAAGCAAATGAGCTGACGATAGCTTTGGCAAATAGAGATACTTAGCAAAGTCTTCCCGAAGCTGGCGTACTGATACGTTATCGCCACGCCAAAGTGGTATTCTATCTAAGTTGATGCGAAGTTCGGAAGAAGCAAAATCGTTGTACAATTGGCTTTGGGAAGTGAGTTTCTTCAGCACTCGGCTCAGATATGCTTCCTGATTGGAACCATTCATTTTTGATTCATCCCATTGTACATCTGAACTTCCAACTTCCTGGTAAGGAGTAAGAATCCAAACAAAGGTTTCTGGCAAGCGAAGCTTGATGGTATCTAAACCTGATTTGCGTTTCCCTTCTGCCTGATTGGATTGGTAGGCATCTAAGTTCAAAGCAACCTTATCATCCACAATGGATTTCCACGCTAAGTAGGATTTTACCGCTTGCTTCAATTCTTCCAATCGGGTTTTATCCGGTGTAAGGAAAATAAGTGTGTTGCGGTAAAGTCTTTGCGAAGCACCTTTGGTGCTGAGTATTTCTTTTGCTTTCTGAAATGCAGGGGTGCTTCCGTCTCTTGGTACATGCGGATGCTTAATACCTAATACTACCAATTTCATGTCCAAATCATCCGGGACATCATTGGAGCTTTGCGGCATGAAATGAATGCGTCTTATCTGACTGCCGGAAGGTTGGAGTTGCTGAGTAAGCAGCGTGAGAATTTCTTCTTCAACCTTATCTTCCTGAATATGTGCTGCCCGTTCTTCTGCTGTTCGGTTTACGTTGTTCTGTGTGCTGTACCAATAGTTCTTGCTTTGGTGATAAACGAAGGTGGCTTTATCCGTCAGATGCCGCAAGGCATCTGTGAAGGTAGGTATGGTTTCACCAGGAAGAATTGCACCTAATTTTATGCGCTGCTCGTCAATGCCACGATTTGCTGCATTGAAGGTTGGGGCAGAACCAAAAAACAATGTACGTGCAACTCTGCGAGTACCTGAGTAACGGCCTATGTTCGGATAATCATTGTCAATTTGCTTAGGCAATGAATTATTTCCGTCAACGTCTTTTTGAATTACTGCTCTCCATGGATCTTCCAAATAACGCATCAACTCGCCCTGAATTTCTGAATCATCCATAGGTACGTTGGCAGGAAGAATCAACGGGCCTTGGTCGTTGTTCTCCCACAGGAAGTGGATAATCTTTGCCATGAGGCGAAGAATACCACGGGTCTTTTGGAACTGCGGAATACTTGCCCATCTTTCGGCTAAGGCATCAAATAATTCCGGGTGAATGGGATAGAAATCACGGATGCGCTTTTCATAACTGCTGTCCTGCGTTTCGTTTGGAAAATCGGTTTTGTTGTTGCGGTAAAACTCTCCGAATGCTCTTGCGGATGCATCTCTTTCGGCAAACTGTTCTTTGGTGGCAATGGGTGAGAATAATCTTCGTGTAACAATCTCAAATGATTCTTCGGTTGTGGCAGCAGACCAAGGTGATTCAATACGGCCAATGATATTGCCTAACTCGGCAGCAGACTGACGGCCTTTTTCTCCACCCATTTCAATATCAGAGGCAGGTAAGCTGACTACAACCAAAGCATTGTTTACTGTCTTTGCAGCTTCGCACAATGCCTGTGCAAATGACATCTGTGTGCCATAGGTTCCGCCACTATCGTTGCCATCTTCTTTGAGCTGACGGGTATAAGCCACCCATTCGTCAATGAGTACCACGCATGGAGCAAACTTCTTCAACAAGGGCACTAACTGGTCACCGGGATTAGCTGCCTTTTCATCTGCTTCCTGAAGCATAGCATAGCCAGCTTTGCCACCCAACTGCCAGGCCAGTTCACCCCAAAGGGTGTGAACTTTTGTGCCATCCGGTTTGGTATGGGTTACTCCGGGAGCAATTCTGTTACCTACCAATACTGCTTTGTTCACTTTGGCCGGTGGCTGCAAGTCGCCTACTTCACGGAAGAAACTTTCCAAGTCTCTTACCGAACTGAAGTTTGCACCGGAACACAAATGGTAAATGGCCAATAAGGAGTGGGTTTTACCACCACCGAAATTGGTTTGCAGGTTGATGACAGGATCACCGCCATCCCCATTTAATCGCTTTAAGGTGTTGGTTAAAAGCTTTCTGATACCTTGGGTGAGGTAGGTTCTATTAAAAAAGTCAACAGGCTTGCCATATTCTCCGGCACTTTCACCATCCTGATATACTCGCCAAAGGTCAGCAGCAAATTCAGCTTGCTGAAATTTGCCTGAGGCCACATCCGGGTGGGGAGTGATTACCTGACGCCAGGGCTTAAGACCAATTGCAGATGACTCTATCACAGATTTAGCTTCAATGGCTCTGGTTTTCTTGCGGGTATTTTCTTCATAGCGTACTCGAAGCAATTCATTCTTTTGGTTATCGGCTTCTTCTGCTTCCGGTGCTGCAATGGCACTAAGTATGCGTTCTACATTATCTAAAGCACGGAAGGCATCATCTGTATCAAATACGTTGTTCTTATTTTGATGGGCTGCCCTTTTGCGGATTTCCATCAACTCACTCACCCACGACCTTTCGGAGTGGCCAAGTACTTTGCCAAATACTTTATTCCATTGCTTGAACATGATAGCCAGCAAAGCTGCCACATCCCATTCTTCAGGGCTGAGGTTGCGGGAATGATGCCCATCCGGGAAAGATTCAGCAGCTTCCATTTCCCAATAGTTTTGGTACTCGGCTTTCATTTCCTTTTCTACATAAGGAAGTAAGCCTTTGCGCAGCAGGTCAAGCCCTTTGTTTACTCTGTCTAAATTGCTCAGTGCCATAATTAAAATTCAAGTTTACCTTGTGTGCCAATGGGGTCTTTAATGTTGTATGATTCTGCAACAATCTGATTCCACGAAAGAACCAAACTGTTGTATGCCTGGGCTTCCTGTGCCCAGCCTTTTTTCTCGCAAATGGTAAAAAGGTGATAAGCCAGTTCTCTCGCAATATCAGCAGTTGGTCCAAGTTTTTTGTACAGTTTTGCAGCACCCATTTCGCCATGCTCCTGCAATTGCTTAATGAGGTGCTGAGTGATTTCCCAAACAACCACCCGGTTGTCAGCGGTTGGGTCCCAAGTTGGGGATAACTCACTTCTCGGTATGAGTTGAACTTTACCTGCTCCTGATTTTACAACACCGGAATGCACCAGGGCATTTACCGCTGTATTTTTTGCCAATGCCAGTGCATTGGCATCGCCAAATTCACCGGCAGCAAATTCGTTTTGTTCAAACCAAGCCAAAGCCCAACGGGTCTCGGTATCAAAATCACCCTCCTGTTCAGCTAAAATTTCTCCTAATGCTTTGTTGATTAAGGATAGAGCAGTGCGTACACTCATTGGAGTACCATCCTGCTCCATGATTTTATCGAAGCGGGAATAAATACCCATACCCGGGCCAATGGTTGCCTGTGCCATATCCACTGGTGCAAGGTTACTTTTTTGGAGTACTTCAATAGCGTTGGGAAGCTCTCTCTTTAAAATTTGCAAGTACTCCCGCCTTGTTATGGAAGGGGCATTCTCAGGTCGTGGGCGACATGCTAATACAATGTAGCTGGTGAGTGAATTTGTACCCATTGCTACCATACGCCACTTTTGTGAAGCTTTGATTGGCCATGTTGCCATGATTTGAAATCCAGTTGAAACCAGACTCTCCAACAAGGTTTCCCAACCTGTTGTTAGGCTAATTCCATTTGAATTTTCTTCATCAGGTTCACCACTATCTTCGTCTTCATCCTGCTTGAATGCATAATAAACTGTTAAAGGAAATCGTGGGTCTAAGCCTTTTTTTAGATTGCCAAATGCATCCTTAAAGCCACCTTCAAAATGGTCTTTTGCTGCTTCCTTGCTACCGTACCTAAAATCAGACGCAACCAATTCCTCCATTTTAGGAACCAAAACGGTACTGAGCAAATCAGGGTAAACGTCTTTCAGCCCATGACGAAGCCATACGTAGAAAAAGTCAGATAAATCTGAGTAGCCAATATTATCATAGTAAGGTGGGTCAGTGCTTACAAGGTATGATTGCTCTGTGAAATTATATTTTGCTGCATTGAATTGTTTTGCCTTCTGCTTACTTGAAGTAGTTGTTAAAATGACTTGCACACAATCGGCTACATATTCATAACAAGTTTTCCAAGCACCAACAGTATCTCCAAGTAAATTGGCTTCTCCAAAATCCCAAACCATAGGAATGGCTTGCCGACCAAAAAGATTCATGATTTTCTCATTACCGTTATTCCAACGGCATAATGAATTATTAAAATCAACAACCCTATCAATTGACATTTTTAACAATGTAATTAGCGCCTTGGCATATTCTTCATTCTTACTTTTATTGGTTACTTGCTCGTAAACTTCATCTACCAATTCAAACAAAGTATTTATACCTATTAGCTGACGGTTAGTAAATACTTGCCAATGATGTAGTAGTCCATAATTGGGTGTTTTGAAATCTCTTGTGAATCCTTCAGGGAACTTTGTATCGGGCTTCCACTTAATTAGGGATGTATCATATTCAATGTTTGCAGTGTTTGGCGGACTTATATATGTCTTACCCCTTCCGAAATTTATAACAGTTGCAATCATTACTTCCTTTATATGACCAGCTCTACCTTCTTCTCTTACATATTGAAGCTTAACTGGCTCATTACAGCAAACACAAGTTACTCCGCTTCTATTTGTTGTTCCTGTGATTTCAGGAGTGCCTTGTAATACTTCATAGCCTGTAATCTTATTGCCATTAGGTGTTCTTTCAATAATGGGCCTGCTATAGAAATTTGGTTTTTTCTTACTTAAAATAAATGAACGAATCAATGGCATGTCACAGCCACATGCAGGATTTGGACATTTAACAGTCCGTGACCAAATCCACGCAACTACATTATTTTCTTTATTCCCGTACCTTGCTTTAGGATAAAACTGCCCTATGCGTTTCTTAGCTTCTTCATTAATCCAATTACCATAGTATCGCAAGTCTTCCGCCAATCCTTTACCAAGTTTCCATTCGGTAAAGCCCATTTTTGATTGGACAGCTGGATTGATGGGAATTTGATTTGCAAACTCAGGCAATATTTCAAGTTGAGCTTTGTTGATAAGCACCGCAACAGGGTTCAAGTCAGATGCCTGAACAGGCAGACCTAAACGCATACCTTCTAATGGAATGGAACCACCACCGGCAAATGGGTCGAGTACAGTAGGCAGTTTTCCGTTGCAATGTTTAAGTATTTCCTTATATGCTTCTTCAAATACTTCCTGCTTTGTATGAATTTTCTTTTGACAGAGCCTACGGATAATTTCAAATAATCTCTCCCGCTCTGCAACCTGTGCTTCTTCGGTTTGGAATTTATCAGGATGAGCCGAAGGATCATCAACCAGGGAAGCAAATAAAATTGCTCTTGCCGAAGGTAAGGGAAGCCTTGCCCACCAATGGTGTATGCCTTTGGGGTGTGCTCCAATACCCGGCATTTTATCGTATGCTGAGGCATCGTTTATAATGTCGAGTGGTAAGGCTACTTCTATTAATTTTTTTCCCATACTGTCTATTCAAGTGTAATGGTTCTGCGGTGAACCGTTTTGGTCAATAAATCTTTCACATTAAAATTGATGGAGGTCACTCCAAAATCAGGTTCAAAGCGGAAGGCATTCTGTACATAATGTACTTCCACCCGCTTGCCATCTACAAAGGCCAAAGCCAGTATAAACTGCTCCGGCAAATTGAGGCCGTAAATGATTTCATTTTTGGTGATGGTTACTGTAGTGGCATCTTTTCTTCTGCCTTTCACTTCAATGAATCGGAGGTTGCCTGTTTGGCTGCAAAGACTTTCAATGTCGTAGCCTATCTTTTCTTTGCTGCGGTCTTTGGCGGCATTGTTCAATTCCTTCTCTACTGCAAACACTGCTTGCATACCTGCTTTTTCCACTGCCGCTTTTTCTTCGGGTGAAGCAAAGCCCTGGCTTTTGTAATCTTCTTTCACATGGGTGGTAAGCATATTGGCAGGTATCACCAATACGCCACCAATCACCACAGGTGGCTTAGATGAAATTTTGCTTTCTTCATCCAGTTCCTGCATCCGCTTTTGCATTCGGGTTTGCAGTTCATCAGCCCGCTTTCGTGCTTCGTTGGAATTCAGTTTTGCATTGGGCCTGCCTGATTCTTCCTGCATACGCAGGTCTCGGGCACGGTGGTCCCAATAGCGTATTTCATTGGTCAATCTTTCTTGTACTGCCGTTTTGGTTTTCTCCACCAAATACTGTCGATTCTTTTTCACCCGCTCCAGGTGTTCTTTGGCAATGGTGGTGATGGCGAAAGATTTGATTTTATCTTCCATGTTTTGCTTCAACCAAGGCAGCTCATCTGCTTTGCTGAGCACTTCATTGATTTCTTCTTCGGATGCCTGGCGGTAATCCAAATACGGAGCATAGCCCGCTTGCATGATTTGCCCCTGGCCATTTAGTTCCACAAAATGTACTTCCCTGCTGATGGTTCTGCGACCACCTGTTTCCAACTGGCGTGCATCCTGCACACTGTTTTCCAAATAGAAAAGTACCCTTGGTTCACTGTCGGGATTGAGTTCATCTATCAAAACAGAACCTTGTTTAAGCAAGCCCATTTGTGATTCGAGCAGCAAATCAATGGTGGCATCCAGCAATGGATGTCCGGGGCAAACAAAGGCAGCCAAAGGCTTGCCTTGTACTGATACCAATTCTTTGTGGAAGGTGATTCGTTCATAGCTTTTGAGAATGGGTTCTCTTGTGCCAATGATACGGTCTCTGTTGCGAATGGCCGCAGGCACATGAAGCACCTGATACCTTCCTTTTTCTTTTTCGGTAACTGAGCCACCCAATGCTTTGAAGGCCGTTAAAAAGAAATCAGCAATGAAGTGGGGTTGGAGTTTTCTGGCCGCAGCCCTATCCATTTCTTCCCTGATTTCCTGAACTCCTGACTTGGTCATGGTGATGGCATGAAGTGACCTTTCCTGCAATAGCTTTTCAAGCTTTGCATGATCTAATGCTTCATCCAATACACGGTCTAAAAATGCTTTTCGCTCAGGGTCGCTTCCGTAGCGTATGGCTTCAATCAATAAATCTCTCAGACTTTTGTTTTCAAAAGTCATTTCACCCAATACGTCAAACACCTGACCACCTAAGGCTTCCCGTTCTATCTCCAATTTGTCAAATAATCGCTGCCATACTTCACCTTCTCGGGTTTGGTGTGCAATAATGTTCCAAAGACGGCAAACTTCAGTTTGCCCAATACGGTGAATACGGCCAAACCTTTGTTCCAATCGGTTGGGGTTCCAGGGCAGGTCATAGTTAACCATCAGGTGTGCCCTTTGCAGGTTGATACCTTCACCGGCTGCATCTGTGGCAATCAGCACTGAAACATTTATGTCTTGCGTGAATTGTTCCTGGGCTTTTTTACGGTCTTCTCGATTCATTCCGCCCTGAATGGTTACTACTGCACTTTGACTGCCTAATAGCGTTCGTATTTTCAGTGCGAGATAGTTTAAGGTATCTCGGTGCTCGGTGAAAATTACCAGCTTTCTTCTGTTGCGGGCATCATCAAACATCCATTCGTTTTCGGTAAGGATATTGGAGAGTTCTTCCCACTTCTTATCGGTGCCTGACCTTTTAACGGTCAAGGCCAGTTCTTCTAATTGCTTTAGTGTGTTGATCTCAGCTTCAAGTTCCTGAATGGTTCGTGCCGTGGTAGCACGGTCCACAAACTCATTCTCCACTTGCTCCTGTTCATCAGAAGACTGGTCATCAACATAATCTTCAATGTCTTCGTCATCATCAAAATCAGGAAGCTGTTCGGTACGAATTTCTACACGGTGAAAAAGTCTTTCTTCTTCCAATCTGGCCTGTAGGCGTTCTTTTCTTCTGCGCAATGATTGGTAAATCGCTTCGGGGGAAGACGCCAGTCTTCGTTGCAGGATGGTTAAGGCAAAACCTACTGAACCACGTCTGCCTGATTCCAAATTATCGGCTCTGTTGAATTGTTCCCTTACATAGTTGGTTACTTCAACATAGAGTCTTTCTTCATCCGGTGTAAGCTGGTATGGAACCGTTATAGCAATTCTTTCAGGGAAAAGCGGTTTGCCATCAAACTTTACCAACTGCTCTTTCAATAACCTACGCATGATGTCGGACACATCTACCGTGTGAACACCATCACGGAATCTGCCTTCAAAACGGTCGCCATCAATCAATGCCAGGAACAATTGAAAATCTTCTTCCTTGCCATTGTGTGGCGTTGCTGTCATAAGCAGAAAGTGCCTTGTTTGCCTTGAAAGCAACTGCCCTAATCGGTAGCGTTTGGTGAATTTGACTTCCCCACCAAAAAACGAAGCAGACATTTTGTGTGCTTCATCCACAATGACCAGATCCCAGTCGGTTACTCTTAGCTTTTCCTGTAAATCTTCATCACGGCTCAGCTTGTCGAGACGGGCAATCACAAAGTTTTCTTCATTAAACCAATTACCTGTTTTGGATGAATTGGTTTTATCGTTGGTGAGAATCTCAAATGGAAGTTGAAATTTCTGAAATAATTCATCCTGCCATTGTTCGGCCAGTACTCCGGGACAAACAATAAGGCATCTTTTTACATCCCCACGGATGGCAAGTTCTTTAATCAGCAATCCGGCCATGATGGTTTTACCTGCACCCGGGTCGTCTGCCAGCACATAGCGAAGTGGCTGACGAGGCAACATGCTATCATAAACAGCGGTAATCTGGTGGGGCAATGGCTCAATCATAGATGTATGAACAGCCATCATCGGGTCGAAAACGTAAGCTAACCGAATACGGTATGCTTCTGAAACAAGTTTGAACTTATCGGAAGAAGCATTGAAGCTCCAGGGAGCAGAAGCAGTTACAATTTCAAGATTGGGCTCGCTGTCCCTGTAAAGAATTTCATTATTCGGATTGCCAAGGCTATCCTTAAAAGTAATTTCGATCACATCGGTACCATGCCACACAGCATCAATCACTTCAACCATTTGGTTGGGGATAACCCCATTGAGGTAGGTGCCTTTCGTGATATTTTCGAGTTTAGTCATTAGTAAACGCTTTATACATCTCTACTAGTTTTGTGAAATTGGGCCTCTATAATAAACATTTTGACTTATACAACTTACAAACTAACTGACATTCTATCGATTTAAAGGTAGAATATATACAATTATTTGAAATATTTTGGGTAAGATGGGTAACATAAAAGCCCAAAAGATCATTAACCTTTTGGGCATATAATATAAAAGTTTAGATTTTTTAGTTACCCATCTTACCCTTGAATAGTATTTTCCTCCTCGTTAGGAGGAGTAGAAATGTCACCGAATATTGGATAACAACTTCTTTTTAGTGCATAAACCTTACGTTGATTTTTCTTTATAGAAATAAACCCTTTTGCCTTTAGTGCCATTCCAAGTTTTTTAGATGAAGAATCAGGATTAGTAATTTTATTTGTTTCACTCATTAATTTTACTAATTCCATATTGGATTTGAATTCATGGGCATCTTCTTCCTTACATGATTCAAAATTTTCAACTAACCACTCTTCTTCTAGAGAAATAGTTCTAAACTGTTCATTGCGTTTATTAATAGCCTCTACTTCATCAGGTTCAAACCAATATTTGAATTTTCCTGATTTGACTAAGGCATATGCCTGTGAATAAACATTAGGCAGATCGAACTCTTTAGAGTAATCGATTTTTTCTACTTCGAAACAAAGAAAGCGTCTGTTTCCAGTTACGTCATTTAAAAACTCTTTCTTGTTTACTGAACCAGCGAATGAAGCCCTCCTTATATAATTTTCTGTATCACGACCATATGGTTTTCTAACACGGATATTATCTTTTGTTATCAATTCTTTGATACTACCAAGTTCACTCTTGTTAAGACTCTCTAATTCATCAAGATTGATCAAAATGCATTCACTAATATGTGTTAGCGTGTCTTTATTTTCGGGATGAATTGAACCAGAATATACATATTGCTCCAATTCTTGCGGTATCAATTTTCTTATCCAAGTTGTTTTGCCAATACCTTGTTTGCCAGAAAATACAATTACTGAATGGTTAATTATATTATTATCAATTGCACAAGCAACTAAAGCTGTTAACCACTTTTTAAAACATAATTTCCAAAATTCATTATCAGTAGTAGATACTGTACTGGCTAATTCCGTTATAAAATCTGTCACACCATCCCATTTTGGAAGCTTTGAGAAGTATTCAACAAATGGATTATACTTAGGCGTGTAATTAGAGTAAAGTATGGAACGTAGCATTGAAACACTGCAGCTTAAACCATTTTGTAAAATAAGACGATTCAAACTATTGTAATCGTATTCAGTCAGGCTTTGATATTTTGACTGTTGTATTTCTTTAAATTCAACTCTATTTAAAACCTCGTTAATTCGAAACTGAAATTTTTTTGACAAAAACTCTTCTACCAAAACAGAAGGTGGTTTTGGCTCCTTTTTGTCCTGTTTCGCTTTACCCTTTGGAGTATTGTCTAAAGACGCCTCTTTATTATTTGCATTTTGATCAAATATGTTACTCATTATTTACCTCCTGCGTTTTTATGTTGATTATTGTTATCAATAACCGTACTGCCTTCAATCCATTGAAGAAGTTCAATTTTTTTAAAGAAAATAAGCTTTCCATTAGGCTTGTAAAAAGGTATAATACCTTTATGCGTCAGCTTATATAATGTAGATTTTGAAATAGATAGAAAAAGAGCCGTTTCTTCAAGATTTAGTATTTCTTTTTGTTCGAAAGCCTTAGAATTTAAACTCTCTTTTATCTCATTAAGTAGCAGCTCAAATTTGTGGTCGTTCATTGTTTTCATTTATAATTGTTGATGTTATGGTGTATTTCAATTAAAGTACATAAGGATTTCAAACCTTCTGTTATCCCTTACATATTTTCCAATAAGCAAATACAACACCATGAAAGAAAAAGGCAGGATAGCTTAAAGCTTATTCCTTGGAAAAAGGCTATCCGAATGTTGATACTAATCAGTTAACTTTCTTTAAAAAAAAATAGCTTACCCAATTTCAGGTAAGCTATTTTAAAGCTATAGTGTCAAACCTTCACTTATTCTATAGTACAAAATGACAGCATAAATTGATCAATGAGTTTTTTTGACCAAGTCTTTTTTGTACTATTTGTTTTCTTACTCTTTAGATATGCCTTTGACTGGTTCAAATTTTGCAACGTTTGTCCATTCCTATCGACGAAAATGTAAGTTAGCTTAGACATCATCTGCTTGGATTCAAAATCACAATCAATCATACCGTTAATAGATAGCTTTTGAAACATATATAATAGTGTTATTTTATTTACTGATGCATTACTTTTTGTATTATCTATCCACTTAATCTTAAGAGGATAGCCATTATCATTTCCAGAGAATGCCATTGAAATTGCATCAATGGTTGAATCTATCATCCGGTTTTCACTTAGAAATGCGTATAACTTTTTATTAAGTTCATTGGGATCACCCTTTACCCATTTAAATACTCCGGGATTTGTTAGCGTAGCAGTAATTTTTTTAGAGATACTTTTTATTTCAATATTATCGGATTCTACTTGCAGAGTGTTTTCTATTACATAAGGGGAATATTTCTCTTTAAGTAAAGATTCTAGTGCATCTGGGAATTTATTCAATTCGGGATATTTGATAAATACATCAGATAAGATCTTTAACTTGTTTCGTAGATAATTTAATCTTGCAAATATTACATTTATATATACTCCAATTCGCCCATTATCTTGTATTACTAAGATTTCTTCATCAATAATGCTAATACACCTAGAGTACTCTTCTTTTATACGTTCGTATAGAACATCTCTAAATTTGTAGACTTCAATTTCTTCTTCCCCAGAAATGTTATTAAATGTAACTAGAACTTTCTCTTCAGTTGAATCATTATAGCTAAGTTTATGTCCATAATATTCTAAATCCTCTTGAGACGGGAAAAATTCTTTTTTTAAACTATTAATTCCATGCTTATTCGAAAGTATAAACTCGAAAAACGCAAACGGGTTCTTTTGACTAGCAGTTGGAATCTTCATTTTATAATGGTAAATACAAATATCAGAAGATCTCGGAAAGAATCAGACACGTTCATTTTTCTCTTTATGAAATATGCAAATTTTGTGCAAATGAAAAAGCAGCTACAATTTTTACATCGTAACTGCTTGATTTTTAAGTGGGCCCACCTGGGCTTGAACCAGGGACCCCCTGATTATGAGTCAGGTGCTCTAACCAACTGAGCTATAGGCCCTAACCTTTCGGTTGAGGCGGCAAAAATAGTGATTTGTAGTTAATTTCAATTACAAATTCATACTCATTCCGCTTG
>Ga0208243_1000681_pt1 | contig 16124 bp, 26 predicted proteins | sample Subbio2Aug_QV12A_FD_184826 | JGI IMG/M metagenome (GOLD analysis project Ga0208243, IMG submission 184826) | Serpentinite rock and fluid subsurface biosphere microbial communities from McLaughlin Reserve, California, USA - CR12Aug_QV12A (SPAdes) | ecosystem: Environmental > Terrestrial > Deep...
GCCCCTTGCTTATGGCGTAGTGTTGCCAGCCATTTTCATCGGGACAGCGGAAGAAGCCGTTTTCGACAACCAGAACGGTCCCGCCGGCCTGCTCAAACCGGGTGGCCTCTGCGTCATAGACACCGTAGCGATTCCAGATGACCATTACGTCGCCGCGGCCGGGATCGCTCAATTGCGATCGGACCCTATACCCGGCGGCGGCCAGGCCAGTTAGAAACGCCTCTCTCCTGTAATGCACCCCCTGCCGGATCAGGCAGACGGCGCGGCCACTCACCGATAGATGCGGAGCTGATTCAGCAACGCCTGCACGGTGAAGGGCAGTTCGTTGGCGGCGGCACCGACCACCACAGGGGCGCGATTCTCGAACGCATGGGCGGTGAGAAGAAGGGCACAAGACCGAGCCTGTGAAGGCAGGGCCAGTTCCGGATCACCGGAACCAGTGACGTCAGGAGAATCATATCCGGCATCAAACCGGACGATCAGGGAGCCCGGCCGATCATAAAGCACCGGCTGTGAATAGTCTGCGTCGAACCGTACTGTGCCGCCCATCGGGGTCTTTGTCAGATACCAGCTTCCGGTGCTGATCGTCTGCTCGGCGCCGGCTTCGTCAAGATAGACGACTTCGGACACTTCGCGGATGGGGGCAACGCCGAGGACAAGGCCGCAGGCGCCCGGCCAGGCGTCGAACGTCTGTTGATACTGGGTCGCGCCAAGCGCGCGGGTTGTATAGCCTTCGATATATGCGATGGCAGAATCACGGTAGACTTCGATCAGAGCGTTTTCGTCGTTAGAGTCAATGCGAAGGTGCTGCTTGCAGAGCTGCAGCGATACCGCCGGGTCTGCCGGCAATGCGAGCTGCGTCAGCATTCAGTGCCCCTTCCAGTGACATTTTCGGATAAGCCCGGATTTTGCTGATCGGAGAGGCGTTCAAGACCTCAATTCCGAGGGCGGTAAACTCCGGGGCGATCTCATCGAAGGTCTGCGCCCACTTGCTTGTGGTGCTTTCGTGAGGGTTACTCAGGCCGTTTGCGTGCCGGCCGTGCCAGTGAACCCCTTTGTCGGTCCGCATATCGAACCCGACCAGGATGATCCGCCGCGGCGGCCCAAACTGGGCTGCGATATTGCAGGCATGAAACCCACCGTTGCCGCCCCAGCCAATCTCGCCCATGGTGCCCATGAGAAGATGGTCGACCCGATGCAGGCGAACCTTCCGGACATCTCGCCACTTCTGCGGAATGGTCGGATCTTGCGTAATCTTGAGGCCCTGAAATTCCGGGCACCCATCGTTGACTTTCCACCAGCCTGCGTCGCAGGCGTATAGCGCATCGGCCCAAGGGGCGAGCTGCCATGAATTGTTGATTACGAGGACTTTTGCCCTTCCTCGCGCGAGATCGAGAGGCGCCGCCGAGGCGCTGGGGCCGCTTGCGACGATGACGACTGTTTCCCCTCGCCAGTCTGGGAACCAGTCGGGACAGTAGGGCGCGGGCCCTTCTCTTCCGCTGCCGGCTGCTCCGGCACCACGATAGCCAGGCCGAGACGCACCAGCGCCTGGGCGCGTGAGGCTGCTACCTGCATGACGGTGCCCTTCCTGACGTTGCCCTCGGCACCGTAGAAAGAGCGCAACGTTTGGATTTTCATTGAACCTCCGAAAGCAAGACGGGGGCCGAAGCCCCCGCCTTTCTCACCGAACAGATCAGGCTTAGGTGGCCTGGGTGAACTCGCCGGTGATGAAGGCCTCGGGGCGGTACACCGCCAGGCCGAGGCGCTCTTCCGCCAGCATCGTCACCATGTTCTTGATGAAGTTGTCGCGGTCCTGGGTGCTGATCTCGACCGAGGCATCTTCGCGGTCGAAAATCTGGGCGCCGAGCTGGAAAGCGCCGGTCAGGAACTCGCCCTGATCCATCGCCTGGGTTTCCACGATCGGGCGGCCCCAGAGGGTCGGGGTCGCCAGATTCAGCGGATTGGCGAAGATGTAGCTGCCCGTGGTGTCCTTGGTCAGTTCGATCTTGGCCCAGTCGGTCGGATGCAGGACGGAGCCCGTCGCCGGGTATTCCGCCAGCACGGCCTGCAGCATCGCGAGGCGCAGCTCGTCCACCATCGAGAAGTGTTCGGGCTGGAAGGCCGGCGAATAGGCCGTCGCCTGCGGCACCAAGCCGAGCAGGTTGGAGCCGGTGCCGTCGCCCTTCAGGAGCATCAGCTCTTCCTTGTAGGCCAGGCCGTACCGCAGGCGCCCGTCGATATACGAGGCCAGCATCGGGGCATCCGACAGGATCTGGCGCGTGGCCTGCACCCAATGGGCGATGGTCACGACCTTGCCGGTTTCAAGCTCGAAGGTGATGTTCGATTCCGGCTTCTGGGTGCCTTCCGACACGCCAGCGGCGTTGTTGGTGAAGCCCAGCTCCTTGACGTATTCGATGGAGTTGGAGTTGGTACGACCAGGGGTCAGAAGATCGCGGATGGTCATGCGGCGGCTCGGCAGCGGAATGATGCCGGGGACGCGGGTGGGCTCGACCAGGACGCCGGCCGAGCCGCTGCCGGAGTTGATGGCGGCGTTGACCTTCACCGAGGAACCGCCCTTGTTGGCGGTCATGAACGCCTTGACTTCCTCGTTGTCCACGATGGACTGGCCGAGCGACTTGGGCTTGTCGTCACCCTCGCCGCCGCGGCGGGCCATCTTCTGCTCCAGGTCCTTCAGCCGGCCGTCGACTTCGGTCTGCTTGACCAGCAGCTCATCGGCCTTCGCCTTGGTTTCCTTGGCCACGTCGCCGAAGGCCTTGATTTCCTTCTGGGCCTGCTCAGCGGTCTCCTTAACGGAGGTGTTGATCTTCACCAGCTCGGCACTGACTTCGTGCAGGAGCTGTTCGGTGGTCTTGTTGTCGCCGGGCATCGCGCCCTCCTTTGCGATTTGAGGTTAGGACTGCCGGACCTGCAGCAGCGCGAGGCTTGCGGCCAGGTGGGCTTTGGCGGTCTCAGAGATCGCCGGGGCGGCAGCGCTGGGCTTGCCTTCAGGGTCAGCGCCGGGCATGACACCAGATTCGTTGAGAGCCTTGAGCAGCATGCGGCGGCGGGCGCGCGGCATGCTTTCGCCGCGAGCGAGGGCGGCTTCGATCATTTGGGCCGCAATGCGGCGGTCGGGAGCTGAAGCTTTCGCGTCGTCGGTTTCGATCTCATCCGATGCCAGAAGTGCGTCAGCGAAGCCCTGCTCGACGGCTGCGGAGCCGCCGATCCAGGTCTCCTTGTCCATCATCTTGGAGACGTCCTTGATGGACACGCCGGTTCGGGCTGAATACAGGTCGGCCATAGCGGCGTCGAAGGGTTCCATGGTGTCGGCGATTTCGCGCAGGGCGTTCCGGTCGCCGATGGCAACCAGCCATGCATTGTGGATCATGAAGAAGCCCGCGCGGGCGATCTGGATTTCGTCGGCGGCCATGGCGATGACGGAAGCAGCCGAGGCGGCCAGGCCCAAGACCTTGACCGTGACCTTGCCTTTATGCTCGGCGAGCATGGACCGAATAGCCAGCCCCTCGAACATGTCGCCGCCGGGGCTGTTGATGTTGACGACGACGTCGCGGTCGCCGATCGAGCGAAGGGCGGCGGAGATTCGCTTGGCGGTCACGCCTTCGCCCGTCCACCAGTCCACGCCGATGACGTCGAGAATGGAGATTGTGTTGTCGACTTCCTTCTCAGCGGCCTTGATTTCCGGCCGCCACTTGGCAACAGCGGAACTGATATCCCACTCAATACCGTCCGGGACCGCGTCGAACCGCGGCGCAGAGAGTTTGCGAAGGCTCATGCTTGGTCCCCTGAAGGAGGCGGAAGGAGTAGCTGCTTGGGCTGCTCGACACCGAGCCAGCTTCGCAGGGCGTTCCGAGCCTGTTGCTCAGTTGTTGAGGTGATGTCGCCCAGGTGTCCGAGCGGGATCAGATTCGACTGGACGGTCAGCTCGTCGCCGCCGTCGACGGGCGGCAGGTTTTCTTTGGCCCGCGCCTCGTTGCGCGACATGATGCCGTTCTGCGTCATCATCGAGAGGAAAGTGGCGCGGCCCTGGCTATCGGCGCGCAACAGGCCTTCCACGTTGAACTTGACGGTATAGCGCGACCGCTCACCCGGCGGCAGGAGCTGCTTACGCGCCGCCTTCTCGATGCGATTCAGGTACGGCTGCAGTGCAAAGGTCAGGAACCCGATCATCTGCTGCTCAAGGCCAGTGCCCCAGCTCGTAGACTTCTCGGTATGACCAACCATAAACGGCGGCACGCGGAACCAACGGCAGACCTCTTCGACCGCCCAGGCCCGCGACTGCAGCATCTGCATGTCGTTCGGATTCATTTGGATGGTCTTGAAGTCCATCCCCTGCTCCAGGACCATGATCTTGTTCGCGTTCTGCGAACCGATGAAGTCCTTGAGTATCTTGGTAATCTGCGTGCGCTGGTCTTCCTTCAGGCCATTCGGCCCGGTAACGAAACCAGAAGCCAGCATGCCGTTGGCAAACATCTTGCCGGCGGCTTCGTCGGCTGACATTGCGATGCCGAGCGATTCCCGCGCATAGGAGATCGGCGACAAGCCGAGATCGCCGCCGACGCCAAACCCGCGGATGTGGAAGACCTTGTCTTCCGGCAAATCCTCGCGCTTGCCGCGCTCCGAAAACTGATACCGGCGGGCGCCGAAGCTATCCCGATAAACCCGCATCGTGTCGGGGTTGATCGGGATCAGTGCGATAGTGCGGCTGCCGCTCTGCTCCTTGAATGAATACCCGTTGCCCCAAAGATTGAGGCAGGCGGTATTGCCTTCCCAGTATTCACTGGCGGTTTGGTCCGCGTTCGGGTCGTCGTGTATCAGCCCGTTCAGCCAGTGCTGGCTGTCAACTTCGGTGCCGCCGCCGGGAAGATTCCTATAAACGGAGATCGGCAGGATGCCGGTCGTTTCGGACAGCAGCCGGATACAGGCCCAAGCAGCGGAGACATGCAGGGCGCTGTCCGGCGTGACCACCTTCCCGGTGGCGCTGGAATTGCCGTAGTACTGCGCCCAGAAGGCGCCGTCCGTCAGCTTGATCTTCTTGCCCAGCCAGGAAAGAAGGCTCACACGATCACCGGATTGGCCAGGAAGCCCGATAGGTCCACCTCGGGTTTCTGCCCGATGACGGCCGGCGCGATGGCATTGATGCCCGCGTCGATGCCGTCAATCTTGTTGGCGCTCATCGGGGTTTCCTTCTTCGGGATCAGCGTCTCATCCACCTTGCGGGTTACGCAGGTGTTGGATGCCATCCACGTCAGAACTTCGTTGCCGTCGTGGGCAAAATACTCAGGGCCAGCCTTGACCCGCTTTTCCAGCTCCTTCGCCGGATCGGTCACGTTCTTGGCCGTCTTGTGCAGGATCTGCGCGAACGGGTTGTCGGGGTGGCCGAAATCTTCGTTGAGCTTCGCAGCCATGGAGGCACCGGCGGCGAACTGGTCGACCGTAAAGCCCCGAACCGAGAACCGCTCAATCCACTCACGGGCCTGAGCCTCGACCACGGCATGGTCGATCCAGTCGCCTTCGGTCAGATTGATGAAGCCCTTGGCCGCCCATGAGCGGTACTGCGCCTGCTGATCGGCATGGAAGCCAATGGCACCAGGCAGAAGCGTTGCCTCCGGCAGCCAAAACACTGGCTTCCAGATCATGCGACCTGTCTTCTCGAAGGCCGCCAGCACCAGAGCGGTGATGTCGTCCTTGTCCGCGAGATCGCCGCCGATCCAGCAGTCGAGCCCGTCGAACGATTCCCATGTGATGTCGGCGGCGCAGCGTTTCCACTGTTCCATGTTCAGCCACTGACTTGCGCCAGACAGCCAGATATTCAGATTCTTGGTCTTAAAGTTCGCGGCCGAGGCCGGCGAGGCCTTCGCGTCCGTCGCTTCCGATCGCAGCCACTCCAGCGAAGGAGTGAGCGGCATAAGCGGGTTGGCCTTGGGCCAGTTCTTTTCCTCGTATGGATCATCCCCCTCATCGAGGGTGAAGATGATCCCGAAGTAATGCTCGGCAACCAGGATGCTTTCCAGCACCTTGGTTATGTAGGTCCGCTGTTCGTAACAGACGCCTGCGATATTCACGCCAGCAGTGGTAATACACCACATCAGCGGATTCTTGCGGGCGCCGAAGGCAGACTTGACCACGTCGAACAGGTCGCGCTTGTCGTGCGCGTGAAGCTCATCCAGGACGCCAAGGTGCGGGTTCCACCCGTCCTGCGTTTTGCCCTTGGCGTTGATCGTCTGGATAAACCCACCGTTGATCTGGCAGGTAATCGATCGAGCCCAAGCCTTGATTCCGAAATGCTCGCGCAACTGCGCCAGCTTCTCGACCATCAGCTTGGCAGGCTTAAAGACCTTCCATGCCTGCTCGCCGGTCGTGGCGCCAATGATAATCTGCGGACCGGGCTCATCTTCGCAGCACAGGCAGTAGAGGCTGACCACCGCGGTCAGGGTCGACTTAGCCCCCTTTCGGGCCATCTCGATATAGACCGAAGTGAAGCGGCGTTTGCCGTCCGATATGCGGCGCCAACCGAAGACGACCGCGAGTATGAAAACCTGCGGCGCCTCAAGCCTAATGGTGTCGGTTTCCCAGGCACCCTCAACGTGAGGCATCTTCTCGGCGAAGTCGCACACGTCGTTTGCGTGCCACTCATCGAACTTGTAGGGCCAGTCGGGCCCCTTACGCTTCAGATCCTTGAGGTGGCGCGAGCAGGCGAGCCTGACCCACTTGCACGCTACGATCTTGCCGGCGACAACCGCCCTAGCATACTCAGTCGCCTCTTTGGCGTAGCTGCGTTCAGCGCTTTCCGTTTCGTCCGAACGGGTTTTCTGCCGGGTTTTTCCAGCCGGCTTTGAGCGTGACACGCGATTTCTCACCCATTACGCCGAACAGCTCACCCAGAGTCCGCCATTGTTGGATATACGATGCCGGCGCCGGCTCCGGCGGCGGCTGGCCCTTCACGACTTTCCAGGTCGCCTGGATGTTCGCGGTCATCACGCACCACTGGCCGAAGGCCACGGCATCACAGGGCTTGAGCGTCCCCATCGCTTGGGCGAGACGCGCGTAGTCCTCCCAGATCAGGACCGCGGCAAGCGGCAACCCCTCCGGCGGCATGACGTCGCCGGCCGCCGCGTCGATTACGATATTCACATCCCGGCTCGGCTGCAGCGTTCCGCGCGCCTGATGGGTGGACGGCAGCTCAGGCTTGCGCCCTCTGGGCGGCATCGCCTGGCCCTCCTACTGAAATTCTAATTGCCCCGAAATTTTATTTCGCACGCGCAGAAATTTGACTCCATGCGCGGCTTCCCTTGGGTCTTCCGTTAACTTTTGACCCGCCCCCCTGGGGACTGGTCATTATATTGCGTAAGATTGTTGCTGACTGCATGCGCTAGATGCATGACTTGCGGCGTGCGAAGCGGCTGTCTTCGGTTGCAGTCTTGCGGTCGTGGCACGGCTTGGCCATTGCCTGCCAGTTGGTTTCATCCCAGAACAGGGTGAGATCGCCGCGGTGCGGCCTGATGTGGTCGACCACGGTTGCGGCGGTCACGCGTGACTTGCCTGCATCGCAGGCTGGGCACATGCACAGCGGATGCTCGGCCAGGAAGTGCATGCGCGCGATGCGCCATCGGCTGGAGCTGTACAGCGCACGGATCGGATCACCCGACCTGGCCCTGTCTATCCTGCCCTTACGCTCTGCCTCTGCCTGCTTCCTTGGTTTGGATCCCGGAGCCCTGAGCGTTGGGGGTCGTGTGGGCATGTGTCACGCGTGACGTGTTGTGACAGTCACGGTGTCACAGTTGATGGGCGGTGCGCGGTCATCGGAGTTCCGGAACCCTAGACCCTATCGACAGGACGAACCCGCCGGCACCTGGCGCGTCGAATATCTCGACGCACGTCTCAGTCTGGTCTATCGCGGCATAGGGTCACTGCATCCCTAATTATGGATTACCGCGGCAGGCCGGAATGAGAAACGCCGGCTAGGTTTCCCTGCCGGCGCAATCCTTGTAGCTTCGTAATATTGCCCATATCTCGGGCCCGGTGTCAAGTGGAAACGATGCCGAGGCGCTTACAAAAAACGTGAAAGGCAGAATCGAAGAGATCGACCGTGCCACTGACACGATGGCCGAAGGGGGTGGCTTCGTTGCGGCGGGTGCGGGTGGGGACTTCCCGGTGGTCAGCGTCCGGCGGCGGCGGCGCCTCGCAAAGCCAATGTGTCGGCGTCATATATTCGTCCAGCTTCTCCTGCGTAATGCTGTGCCTGTAGGACCACCAACCCTCGTCGTCAGCATCGAACTCGGCCGGGTTATCCTCCGGCTTCCGCCACCAGGCGCTACGCGTGATCCAGACCGACGCCACATCGAAGCCGACGATGACATCGCGGCCATCTTTGAACTCTGCCGGCAGTGTCGCCATGGGTTTCCAGTTGAACGGCGTCATCCCTCACCTCTTCGGCATAGCCAGTAATTTGGCGCGCTCTGCTTCTGGAGCCGCCTCATAAAGTCGGAGGGCCTCAGACAGGCCGCGCTTGATGGCCTGCTCTACGGCGGTAGATGAATCTTCATCGGGGCCGCCGAAGCCGCCTTCGATTACCCACATGTTCCAAGCGCCGCCGATAGCGTCGCGTCCCTGGTCGTCTTTCGCATTTATAAGCGCTTCGTACATCTGATCGAACAACGACATCGGCGCCTATCTCCTTGGCATAGCCAGCACTCCCAGAGCTGCAATAACGAGCCCTGCGACATGCTTCTTGTCAACCCATGGTCCGATGCGTCGAGCTGCTTCTGTGTGCGTCAGGCCGTCGCCAACAACCCACCACAGAGCCAGGGCGGTAGCGGCGCCATGCCCACCAACCCTCTGTATGCACTCGTTGACGTAATCCTTAGCCCACATGATGCGTTCGCTGGGACTGCCCGCCTTCCCTGCCGGAGATCGGCCGGGATCTGAGGCTTTGAGCGGGTCCAGCCCGGCCATGTCGAACTCGTCGCGAAACTTGCGGCCCTGCTTCCATTCCTCTTCCGAAAGCTGGCCCTTCTGCTTCATGCGGTCCAAGTCGTCATAGACCTTGTGGGGGTGCCGCACCTCCCCGTCTACCATCGTCTTTTCGGTCGTGACGCCGCCATAGACCTCGCCCGTCTTCGGGTCGATCTCCTGGCTCTGCAACACGCGTTCCGGGGTTGGGCCGGCATCCGACATTACCGCTACTGCGACGCCGTTCCGAACCACAAACGCACAGCTCGGCCTATCCGGCTTTGGTGCCCTATAGGGCTTCTTTGCTTCTGCTATGCGCTGTTGGATGGTGGATACGCTGGCGATGGGAGGGGTGCGGGTCATGCGGTGGCCTTCGGTTCGACATCGACAATCTCGAACGGGTCCATGGTGTCGTCTCGGTCGGACTCCCACCACGACAGCTTCTCGGCAAACTTGTGGTCGTCCAGCATCTTTGCGGTCTTAATCTCGGCATCTTTTTCGCCGTAAGCTTCGACCTCGAATGTTGCGTGTTCCGTCACCTTGACGGTCTGAGACACCGTGACACGGTAGGTTACGAGCGGCGCATCGTCAGGGTTTTCGTAGCCGAACAACGGGTCGACCTTGCGGACATCGGCATGCCACTTGCCGGGCTGCGCCGCTAGGAAGCCGGCAATCTGGTCGGGCGTGAATGCGCCGAAAGAAGGATGCTGTTCCATGATCACACAATCCCCATCTGCCGTTTCGCCTCATTGATCACAACCTGCCGTGTCCAGTCGTCATTGCACTTGTCCAGGTGAATCACTGCTACCCTCTGCTGCTCGAATGCCGCCCTTCTGAGGTGGCATGTCCTTGCTTCATCGTCAGGGCCTCTACCGGATTGAATGTGCTTCGATAGGCTGGTGTAGGTCTTGTCGTGGTCTTTCATGCTGCTACGGACTCTCGGTCGAGATAGGCACCGATCCATTCCGACGCCGGGCGAGGATCGATGGCGTTTCCGAAGGCGCGCAGCTTAGCCACTCGGTTGGGATGCCCATTAACCAGCAGACGAATTCCGGGTTTAACGCGCCTCGCTTTTCCGTCTGCTCCGATGACCCAGTCGAAATCGCTTCCACCGCCGCAAACTGATGAATGTTCAGGCCAAACCCGTTGTTGCCCCATTTCTCCTTCAACTTCTCGCGGCGCGCGAGAAGCTTCTCCGGGTCGCCGGCCATCACCTGTGCATTCGGCGTTGGATACAGCGCCTTGTCGGCCGCCATCGCATGCTTCCTGATAGCCACCAGACCTGCACTGTTCCCCGCTTCGTTGTTCCCGTCCTTCGCTGGGGCTAGGCTGGTCGGTGAGGGCCATACCATTCTGCCCAACAGCCCGTTCACCGGCACATTCGGCTGATAGTGGCCGTCCTTGTGATCCCGTGTCGTAGGCGTCGGCCTGGCCGACGCCTGTGCAGCCATTGCCGGCAATGGCTGGCCGCCCGCACCGAACTTCATGTTCGGACCACCCTTCTCCCCTTCCGAGGCGCGTATCGTCGCCCACAAACCAGAACCTGTCGCGGAGATGGTCCGCACCCGCGCTCGCGGCTTGGATAGCTTCGCACCCCACGGCGTAACCCATGGCTTCCAGATCACCTCGCACAAGTCCGAGCCATTGAGACGCTGCCGCAACCTGCTCTCCAAAAACGACTGGAGGGCGTCGCTCGGCAATAAGGCGCTGCCAGACGGGCCAGAGGTGGCGTTCGTCGGTGAAGCCTTTCTGCTTTCCCGCAACACTGAAGGGCTGACAGGGACAGGAGCCGGTCCAAACAGGTCGCCCGTCTGGCCAACCGGCCATTCGTAGGGCAAGCGACCAGATGCCGACGCCGGCGAAGAAATGGCACTGTGTAAACCCTTTAAGGTCATCCGGTTGAACCTCTGTGATGCTTCGTTCGTCTACTTCACCAGGAGCGATATGGCCTGCTGCAATGAGATTGCGGAGCCATTGGGCGGCGTATGGGTCGATTTCATTATACCAGGCCGTCACTTCGACACCTGATGCTGGGAACACCGCCAGTCCCCCAGCAGCTTCTTATCTGGTGTCATCCCGGATTCTTTCTGCCTCATGTATCGAAGGAGAGCGCAGCCTGTGCCGCGTGATGCTTCAGCTCCGCATACGCTGCAGGGGTGATGAAACCGCAGGGCTCCGGTTGATTGGATCATGGTGAGGCGGGGTTCGTGGTTCATGGCGTCACGTTGATTGCGATACCGGCCTCACGGATCGCTGCAGCGACGCGCTCCTGCTGTTCCTGCGTCGGGGGCTCTCTGGGCGGAACACTGGCTGGCGGGTTGGCCATGCGCTTTAGCCGGTCAGCCTCGACGTAAAGCCGGCGGCGCTCGGCATCCAGCTCTTCCTTAACCTCGGCAAAGCTGGGGAACCATTTGAACTTGGCGGCGGCGCGGGCAAGACTGGATTTCGTGAAACACCCCGCCTCGTGATCGAGTAGATCGGCGTAAAGCGCCAGCCGCTTTTCGGCCTCGCTGCTGCTCATCTTGCCGGCTGATGCCACAGCGATCGATGCGAGCCAACGCCGTTTTCCGTCCATCTCTGCTGGCGCTAGGCGCGACGGATAATCCGCCAGGATCGCCAACGCCTGCTGCTGCATGGCCGACGTAATGACTCGGGGTGCGATCCAGTTACCCTCGCTGTCTTCGCAATGAAGCAGATTCTTGAAACTCTGGTCGGGGCGCACCGCGATATGGTTCATACTCGGCCCTCATCGATCAGGGTGAATATTCCGTTGTCTTGGCCCTTCGGCGGGGCGCGGTCGTAGCCGCCCTCCATGAGCCTGGTGAAACTCTTCCGCTGCAGAACGAAGTCGATGTCGGCCTTCCAGCCGCGGTCGTTCTCGCCATGCATCCACTTCGCTGCCGCGACCTTGCCCAGCGCGTGACGCCATCCGTCCAGGCCGCCGGCCTCGGAAAGCCTCTTCCTCAACTTCGAGCGCCGTTCGTCTGTGAGTAATTGGATGGTTGGCAGCGAGTGCCGGCGGGCGAGGGCGTTCCACAGATCAGCCGCATCGGCGACTTCGTCGGGCGCGTCAGCGCCACCCTCCCTGTTCCCTTCCCTTCCCTGTTCCTTTCCCTGTTCCCTGTTCCTTTCCGGCGGTGACTGTTCAGTGAAATGTGTGTGAGGCGTCAGTGCTTCATCCCACACAATTGTTATCTGTTTGATTTTACTATCAGTTGGCCGGTTGATCCGCTGATGCTCGGTGAATTCGATGATGTGGCCGTACCGCCGCCCATCCTCACCATGACCAAGCCTCAAATAGCCGATCTCATAGAGCGATTTGAGGCTGTCTTGAATGCTCACTGAGGGCTCACGGAGCGGTGACAATTCCGCAGTGATCAGTTTCGGATTTGCGTTGAAGTAGCCTTCGTCGTCCGCATAATTCAGCAGGGCCGCAGCGAGCATGTGTGTGGCTTCCGGTAGGGCGCTCAGGTCCTCGTGCTTCCAGAACTCCGGCTTGATGGTGCGGATACGTGCCATTTACCGGGAGGCCTCCGCATCCAGCTCGCGCGGCAGGACGTTATTCAGGTAGTAACGGAACCGCATCTGCTCGCGTCTATGGGCTGCGTAAGCGGGCTCTGTGGCCGCCTTGATGGTTGCCCGGTCAAAGCCTGACCGCCGGGATATCTCCGATATCGATACGCCCTGCGACCGCAACAGCGCCCATTCAGCGTTGCGCTTCTCCCGCTGAGTCTGCACCTGGCCTTTACCTAGGCAAAATGGGCAGTTTATTGTCATCGCGGTGCCGCCCGCTCTACCGGCTCACACACGAACGGCTGATAGGCCATGTTGCAATGCTGGATGCAGTAGGGCTTGCCGTATTCCCGGCGCTCTGGGCACGTCTCAGCGACATCATGGCCCATGGATGTGATCCACTGGCAGGACATGCCTTCGTAGGCTGATTCTGTGATCATAAGTCACCGTACTTATCGAGGAATGCTTGCCGGCCGCCGGTAATCGCAACCTTCGTCAGCACGCAGGTTTGGCTGCGCGGGAAGTCGCGGGGCAGCAACTTGTAGTAGTTGCCGCGCGGCCCGGCCTGCAGCAGTGCATCGCGGACGGCGCGCAATTCCCAATCCTGGAAATTCAGGCGCATGGGTGGTGATACCGACTCAGCCGGCGGTGTGAAAAAGCCCGGCGGCGGGCGACCGGTTTCGATATATTGGCGAATCCCGGCCTTTGATTCAGCGAGCCAGGCTGCCTCGCGCACGGGATCTTGAAGCCGACTCATCCGTACACCGCCACGCCGCCAGTAGTCATATGGTTGCAGCCGTAATTGCGGACGGGTTGAGGCTGTGTCACGCGTGACTTCCAGGCAGCGCGCGGCTCATCCTGGTATTGCCGACCGTCGCTGCCGGCTGTAAACGCCTCGCCAAACACGGCGTTTGATTGTTCTGGAGTCAGTGGCACGGTCTTCGGCGGCCGGCCGCCGCCGTCTTTGCCCGCCTTCGAGAATATCGCCAGCCGGCGGGAATGAGAGGCAACCGGGTCGACATGGATCTTTTGCTTCCACATGTAGAGCCGGACTGTGTCTTTCGACCGAGCGTACCCGCGGTCAAAAAGCTCGTCGCGGATCATCGCCGGCGGATAGCCTTCCGACGCCAGCGATCGGATAATGCTATCCTCGGCGATAGTGATCGGGTTTCTGATGTCATGACAGGCGGTCAATTCGGCCTCCGCTGGCTGATACGGAATTCGATGTCGGGATAGTTCGCTTCGAAAAGCTTCTTCTTGATGATGAAGTCCGCCGCCTTGCGCGTGGATGGGCTTTTGAAATCCTCAACCACCGGCCGCTTCTGATCTGTGTAGGCGTAATCCAGGACCATAAAACAGATGTGCTTGCCGTTGGCCTTGAGGCTGAATCGGACCTGGCGCTTCAGGTTCGAGATCGCCCGGCCTTCCTGGAGAAGCTGCAGCTCTCGCCAGCGGCCAAGTTCGCCACGGGAATGAAACGTCACCCCGTCAGCCTTGACTGGCTTGTTGCCGTATTTGTTGCGCGGCCTTCCCCACATGGCGGGATTACTCGCTGACCGCTTCCGTGGTGTCGCCGGTATCCATCCCCAGCGCCCGCATGTAGACGTCGGTCAAGGTTTCCTGCTCGGCCAGGTCGGCCTTGTCGAGCTTGCGGAGGCGGATGACGGAGCGAAGGATCTGCAGGTTGAAGCCATGGGCCTTGGCCTCGGCGTAGACTTCCTTGATGTCATCCACGAGGCTCTGCTTTTCTTCGGACAGCCGCTCGATACGCGCCACGAGCTGGTTGAGCTGCTCGGTTGAGAAGTTGCCGGAGTTGAGTTTCTTCGCCATGCCCTACCTGCCGTCGTAAAATCGAACGTCGCGTTCGATGTCGCGGTATTCCTTCTCACGCTTGCGCCATTGCCAGAGGATGTAGGCGAAGGCGCAGAGCATGGTCAGGCCGATGATGGTTCCGAGGGTTTGCTCGAAGGTCATGGCGTCACCTGTCGTTTGCAATGTGCTGCGGTGCCGGGCCGCTATCGCCTACAGCGAAAACAGCCGGGCCCATACCGATGACCACACCCGGAAAACCGAGTGACCGCGCCTGATGGGCTGCGCGAAGGAAATGCCGAAGCCACTCAGGCATAGAGCCACCACCTTTGCCACGAGAGACAGACGCGACGGCGGATAAGCCCAATCTCGGCGATGATGCGCGGCTGGAAGTCATTGTTCACGACGACAAGGCGAGCCCAATACCTGCCCTCGTCCGGCTTCATCCGCTCCCACGATACGGACCATGCCCAGTACCGGTTTTTGTGGCTATGCCACGAGGCGAGGATCAGATCGCCAGCGCTGTCGCGCGTAAGGATTGAGAGGGGCCCGAGGCGCATCAGATCGCCTCGCGATAGGCTTGACGATTGCCGTGTGCCGGTCGATTGAACATCACGTTCCTGCGCTTGGCGCGGCTGTTCGGCTCGGACTTTTTCGGAGCGACGTGAACTGCTGGACCGTAGCGCCGCATGTAGCGACGACCACGGAAGGCCGGCGAAGGCGCGGACGATATGAAATCAGTGATGGCCAGCGATGAAGACAGAGCGTGAATCATCGCGCTTGTTCCGAGACGCAGCATCGGCCCTACCCCCTCAGATCGCGCTTGATCTTGCGGATCACCTGTTCGACATCGCCGCACTCGCGGAGGATGGCGGCGCGCTCGCGGGAATTGACCTTGCCGTCCGCAAGGGCTTCAGTCGTGGCGGCGTAGACATCGCCAACCTGCTTGCCGAGATCGCACAGGCGCTGGTGGATCGGTGCGGGCTTGTGGTCTTCGGCGCCCGGCTGCTTGGCCTTCTCGGCGTAGATCATGCCGATGGGGCCGGGCTCGCCCGTCGCTTCGGTATAGGCCGCGTCGAGGCGCAAGCACTGTTCGGGATTGGGGAGTGCATCGACGTCGGGGTCGCCCCACTGGCGGACGAGCCCTTCCGACTTTCCGACTGCAGCTGCAGCTGCCGGCAGACCGATGGCAACGCAGATCAGGGTCACGGCACCAGCGAAGGAATCCGGCTGGCGTATCTTCTGCATCATAATACTACCTCGCAGTTGCAGTGGACGGGCGCGGGTCTTCGCCCGCATCATCGGTGCATGGAAAACGAACCTGACACTCACGAAGAAACCGGCGCGTTGCGCGCACAAGATGCTGCGTGCGGGCGGCAATGCTCATGGCCTCCCTACGCAGATCTTCCCCGGGCGGAAGAAAGCCGCCGGCCGCAACGGACTGGATACCGTCAACGGCCGGCGCAGCTGGGCTCTGCTTCGAGCCTCGGGGGGAAACGTGGTTGAGCGCAGTCATGCGACGCCCCAAGGAAAGTCGGGGCAGAGCGCGACGCGGCTGATGCCGGAAAGCTTCTCAAGCTGGATGGCGCGGGCCGGCGAACAGGAGCCGCGTTCGCACATCGAATAGATCGTGGTGCGCGGCCAGTTCGTGATCTCGGAAATCTTCGGGGCGCCGCCGGCCAGCTCGACTGCGCGGCGGATGGTGTCCTTGGTAGAGGGGGCTTGCTTCTTTGCCATGCCCATACAGTACGCTTTCTCGTACCGCTTGTAAACGCCAAATCGTACTGCCGATATGAAATACAGGTCAGATGAGAACGCTTGTCGACAGGCTT
>Ga0208243_1000682_pt1 | contig 16095 bp, 10 predicted proteins | sample Subbio2Aug_QV12A_FD_184826 | JGI IMG/M metagenome (GOLD analysis project Ga0208243, IMG submission 184826) | Serpentinite rock and fluid subsurface biosphere microbial communities from McLaughlin Reserve, California, USA - CR12Aug_QV12A (SPAdes) | ecosystem: Environmental > Terrestrial > Deep...
GCACCGGCATCGAGCCGAGCGCGCCGGCATTGCCGGTCCGGCCGGTGTGGAGCGCGCCGTTGAGCACGATGCCGCCGCCGATGAAGGATCCGAGATAGAAGTAGAGAAAGTCGCGCAGGTCGGCAGTGTCGCCGAAGACGAGTTCCGCCCCGCAGGCCGCCGTCGCGTCGTTCTGGAGATAGACCGGGAAGGGGCAGTGCAGGGCGATGTCGGCGCGGATGTCGGCGTCGCGCCACTGGTCCATGACGGCGCGCGGCGCGCCGACCGTGTCGGCCCAGTTCCAGAGCTCGAAGGGCATGGCGATGCCGAGCCCGGCGATGCGCTTGTCCTGCTCGGGCGTTAGCCCGGCCCGGAAATGGGCGATACCGGTGCGGACGAACTCGATCGTCTCGGCCGGGGTCGGATAGGAATAGGACCGGCTCTCGGTCGCGCGGACGTGGCCGAGAAAGTCGATCAGGACGAGATTGGCGCTGCGCCGGCCGATCTTCAGCCCGAGGAACAGCGCCCCGTCCGGGTTGAGGGACAGCGGCACGGAGGGCTGCCCGACCTTGCCGCGCACAGGTGTTCCCCGCAGCAGCAGCCGCTCGGCCTCGAGTTCCCGCATGATGACGGAGACGGTCTGCGCCGAGAGGCTGGTCATGCGGGCGATGTCGGTCTTCGACAGGCTGCCGTGCCGCCGGACCAGCGACAGCACCAGACGCTCGTTGGCGTCGCGCATGCCGCTCTGGTTGGTGCCGCGCTGGAACCAGTCCTGCCGGCCGTCAGCATCGGTCCTGGTCACTCCGCTGTCCACGCATTCCCCCGAATCCGGCTCTCTGGCTTCGACCGTTAGCACGAAGAATGCCCGCTGGCTGCCGGATCGTCAATAACTAAATCAGAATGAATTATCTATTGACAGGCCCGCCTCCCTCGTCTTCTTATGGGGAGGACAGCAGGCCGGTATCGGCCGGGATTGTCGCGAGACCCGCCCGCCGGCGGGGACCGCATGTTCATTCAACGGGAGGACTACCGTGACCAGGAAACTCGCACTCACGTCGGCCGTCTATGCCGGCGCCGCCGCCTGCATGATCGCCTTCGCCGCGCCGGCATCGGCCGCCGGCGTCTCGGCCTGCCTGATCACCAAGACGGACACCAATCCGTTCTTCGTGAAGATGAAGGAGGGCGCCGAGGCCAAGGCCAAGGAACTCGGCGTCGACCTCAAGTCCTATGCCGGCAAGGTCGACGGCGACAACGAGACCCAGGTCGCCGCCATCGAGACCTGCATCGCCGACGGCGCCAAGGGCATCCTGCTGACGGCGTCCTCGACCTCGGCGATCGTGCCTTCGGTGAAGAAGGCGCGCGATGCCGGCCTGCTGGTGATCGCGCTCGACACGCCGCTGGAGCCGATCGACTCCGCCGACATGACGTTCGCCACCGACAATTTCCTGGCCGGCGAACTGATCGGCAAATGGGCCGCCGCGACGCTCGGCGACAAGGCCGCCGACGCCAAGATCGCCATGCTCGACCTCGACGTGTCGCAGCCCTCGGTCGACGTGCTGCGCGACCAGGGCTTCCTGCAGGGCTTCGGCATCGAGCTCGGCGATCCCAACAAGTGGGGCGACGAGAAGGACCCGCGCATCGTCGGCAACGACGTGACGCAGGGCAACGAGGAGGGCGGCCGCAAGGCCATGGAGAACCTGCTCGCCCGCGATCCCGAGATCAACGTGGTCTACACGATCAACGAGCCGGCCGCCGCCGGCGCCTACGAGGCGCTGAAGGCGATCGGCCGCGAGAAGGACGTGCTGATCGTGTCGGTCGACGGCGGCTGCCCGGGCGTGGCCAACGTCGCCGACGGCGTGATCGGCGCGACCTCGCAGCAGTACCCGCTGCTGATGGCCTCCAAGGGCATCGAGGCGATCGCCGCCTGGGCGAAGGACGGCACCAAGCCGGCGGCGAGCGAGGGCAAGGCCTTCTTCGACACCGGCGTGGCGCTCGTCACCGACAAGCCCGTCGACGGGGTCGGCTCGATCTCCGTCGAAGAGGGCAAGAAGCTCTGCTGGGGCTGATCGACTGCCGGCCGGGCGGACGACCTCCGCCCGGCCGCCTTTACGCCGGCTGACAATCGCAGCACAGTGGGGCGCACGCCCGGAACGGGTCCGCCCGGCCCGGCCGGCGCGGCCATGGGAGGGTTCGTGACGTGAGCAACGCCGACAATTTCGAGGACGTCGTCAAGGCGCGCCGCGACGACAGGGTCGCCGAGTTCGACCTGATCGAGAAGAACCTGTTCCACCGGCTGCACGGCCTGCTGCACCGGACGCCGGCGCTGGTGCCGCTGATCGTGCTCGTCGTCGCCTGCGTGGTGTTCGGCCTGATCAACGCCAATTTCTGGCGCATCAGCACGCTGAGCCTGATCTTCCAGCAGATCGGCATCGTCGGCATCCTGGGCATCGCCCAGTCGCTGGTGGTGCTGACCGCCGGCATCGACCTGTCGGTCGGCGCCATCGCCGTGCTGACCTCGGTCATCATGGGGCAGTTCACCTTCCGCTACGGCCTGCCGGCCGAACTCTCGATCGCCATCGGGCTCGCGGCGGGAACGCTGATGGGCGCCGTCAACGGCGTGCTGGTGGCGCGCATGCGCATCCCGCCCTTCATCGTCACGCTCGGCACCTGGCAGATCTTCCTCGCCACCAACTACATCTATTCGGCCAACGAGACGATCCGCAGCCAGGACATCGAAGCCGCCGCGCCGTCGCTGCAGTTCTGGGGCAGCGCCTTCGATTTCGGAGGCGCGCGGGTGACGCTGGCGGTGGTGCTCCTGATCGTGCTGGTGGCCATCATGGCCTACGTGCTGCGCCACACCGCCTGGGGCCGGCACCTCTATGCCGTGGGCGACGACCCGGAAGCGGCCGAACTCGCCGGCGTGCCGCGCAAGCGCGTGCTGATCCAGGCCTATGCGCTGGCCGGCCTGTTCTGCGGCATCGCCGGCTGGGTGATGATCGGCCGCTTCGGCTCGGTCTCGCCGTCGGCCTCCACCGGCATCCTCGGCAACATCCAGGCGATCACGGCGGTGGTGATCGGCGGCATCTCGCTGTTCGGCGGCCGCGGCACGATCGTCGGCATGTTCCTCGGCGCCCTGATCGTCGGCGTCTTCGAGATGGGGCTGCGCATGGCCGGCGCCGACGCGCAGTGGACCTACCTGCTCATCGGCGTCCTCATCATCGCCGCCGTGGCGGTCGACCAGTGGATCAGAAAGGTGTCGTCCTGATGGAACCCGTCCTCAAGGCCCGCGGCCTCGTCAAGCGTTACGGCCGCGTCACCGCGCTCGACCGCTGCGACTTCGACCTGATGCCGGGCGAGATCCTGGCGGTGATCGGCGACAACGGCGCCGGCAAGTCGACCCTGATCAAGGCGCTGTCGGGCGCCGTGATCCCCGATTCCGGCACGATTTCGCTCGACGGCGCGCCGATCGTCTTCACCTCGCCCAACGACGCGCGCGCCAAGGGCATCGAGACGGTCTACCAGACGCTCGCCATGTCGCCGGCGCTGTCGATCGCCGACAACATGTTCATGGGCCGCGAACTGCGCAAGCCGGGCTTCATGGGCACCTGGCTGCGCAAGCTCGACCACAAGGCCATGCAGGACTTCGCGCGCAAAAAACTCTCCGATCTCGGCCTGACGACGATCCAGAACATCGACCAGCCGGTCGAGACCCTGTCGGGCGGCCAGCGCCAGGGCGTGGCGGTGGCCCGCGCGGCGGCCTTCGGCTCGCGGGTGATCATCCTCGACGAGCCCACGGCGGCGCTGGGCGTCAAGGAATCGCGCCGGGTGCTGGAACTCATCCTCGACGTCCGCTCCCGCGGCATCCCGATCATCCTGATCTCGCACAACATGCCGCACGTCTTCGAGGTCGCCGACCGCATCCACATCCACCGTCTCGGCCGCAGGCTCTGCGTGATCGACCCGAAGGATTACACGATGTCCGACGCCGTGGCCTTCATGACGGGCGCGAAGGAACCGCCGGCGGAGGCGCTGGCGGCGTAGGGCGGGGTGGCCGGGGGAGGGCATCCCCAGGCGCAGGCAGATGAGGGCTCTCGTCCCGACCACCCGCGCGGCGATGCCGATCGGGCGCAGGCTCGGCCCGTCGTCGCGCGGGCCGCTTGCGCGGCGCGCCGCCCGGCGGGCATAGTGGCGCCGGGTGTCATCGGTCCAGGCCATCGTGCTCTCCATCGGATCCTCGCAAATCGTGCTGCCCTCCTGGGCGGACACGGCGTTCATCGTCCCCGCTCGCGAGCAGCAGCGCGCGGTGGCCGGGGATGTCTTCGCCGTCGCCGGGGGTGACTGTCGACGTCTCCTCCCGCGAATGGCGTCGCGGCCTAGCCGGGAGACGAGCGGCTTCGTTGGCCAGGGCTGACGGCGTGCCGCGCTATGTCGCCATCGTCGGAAACGGCCCTCTGGGCGATCTCGACGGCAGGGAGATCGACGAGGCCGACTTTGTCATGCGCTTCAATTTCCCGCCCTATGGACCGGAGCGGGGCGGGAGCCGGACCGACATGATGGTGCTCGTCAATTCGGGAAAACTCCTCGGCCTCTGGTTCGGGGACCCCGCCTTCCTGAGCAACGTCTATATCCGCGGCGCGCACCGGGTGATCCTCCCCTGGCATCCCGACGCGATCCGGCGGTGGCACCCGACGCCGAAGTTCCGCGAGCGGGTGGAGAGGCGGATCGTCACGCGGAAGGAGCACTGGACGAAGCAGGCCTTCGAGCGCTTCGGCCGCATGGGAAAGGAAGTCTCGCTCCTGCCCGAAGCGCTGGCCGCCCAGTGCTTCGAGGACCTGCAGCTCGCCGCAACGGACTGGCGCATCCCCAGCACCGGCTTCCTCGGTATCCGCCACGCCCTGAATTCCTTCCCGGACCACACCCTCAGGCTCTTCGGCTTCACCTGGGAGGGCTGGGAGGGGCACGACTGGGCGGCGGAAAGGACCTGGCTCGCCCGGCAGGGGCGGGTGTGGATGCCCATCGCTTCAACCAGTTCGATCTCGACGGGCTGACCGACGCCCACGGCGGCGATCCGAAGCAGCGGCTCCCTACCGAGCAGAGGGCGGAGCTTGCGCGGATCGTGGAGCAGGGTCCCCCACATTGCGGTCGGCGGTGCGGCGGGTGGCGGCGCATCGACTTGAAGCGCATCATCGAGCAACACTTCCGGGTCGCCTGTCACGAGCGCTGTTTCGGGCTGAGCACAGCGGTCTATCGGCAGAATCCCGGATCTCCCCGTCCATCCTACACAACATCATTTGCAATCCCCGCCGTTGCGACTAGCATGGTCCCGGGAGGAAGGCTGGAGACCTGGGTGGGGTCGGCGTGTGGCGTCGTCCCGCAGGGGAAGGGACCGACATGGACCGGGCGACGATGAGCGAACTCCCGATTTTTGCGGCGCATGACGACGATCCGAAGGCGCTGGCCGACGAGATCCTGAAATGCCTGACCTACCGGGTCGGCAAGGATGCGTCGGTTGCCACGCCCTATGACTGGCTGGCGGCGTCGATCAAGGTGGTGCGCGACCGCATCATCGAGCGCTGGATCGCCTCCACCAAGGAGGCCTATGTCCAGAAGCGCAAGCGGGTCTACTATCTGTCGATGGAGTTCCTCATCGGCCGGCTGATGCGCGACGCGTTCTCCAATCTCGGCCTGATGCAGCAGATGCGCGAGGCGCTCGAGATCCTCGACGTCGAGATCGACGTGATCGCCGGGCTGGAGCCGGATGCCGCACTCGGCAATGGCGGCCTCGGGCGGCTCGCCGCCTGCTTCATGGAGAGCATGGCCTCCGTCGACCTGCCGGCGCACGGCTACGGCATCCGCTACGTGCACGGCCTGTTCCGGCAGGAGATCCAGGACGGCTGGCAGGTGGAACTGCCCGAGACCTGGCTCGACCACGGCAACCCGTGGGAGTTCGAGCGCCGCGAGCGCTCCGTCGAGATCGGCTTCGGCGGCACGGTGGAATCGATCACCTCGAAGGACGGGCGGCTGGAACGGCATGTCTGGCGGCCGCAGGAGCGGGTGCTGGCGGTGGCCTACGACACGCCGGTGGTGGGCTGGCGCGGCAAGCGCGTCAACACGCTGCGGCTGTGGTCGGCCATGGCGGTCGACCCGATCCTGCTCGCCGCCTTCAATGCCGGCGACCATATCGGCGCGCTGCGCGAGGCCAACCAGGCCGCCTCGCTGACGCGCGTGCTCTATCCGGCCGACAGCCACCAGGCCGGCCAGGAACTGCGGCTGCGGCAGGAGTATTTCTTCACCGCCGCCTCGCTGCAGGACATCGTCCAGCGGCACCTGTCGCAGTATGGCGACCTGCTGACGCTGCCCGACAAGGCGGCGATCCACCTCAACGACACCCATCCGGCCGTGGCCATCGCCGAGCTGATGCGGATCCTGATGGACGTCCACGGCATCGACTTCGACACCGCCTGGGGGATCACCAAGCGGACCTTCGCCTACACCAACCACACGCTGCTGCCGGAGGCGCTGGAGAGCTGGCCGGTGCCGGTGTTCGAGCGGCTCCTGCCGCGCCACATGCAGATCGTCTACGCCATCAACGCGCAGGTGCTCCTGGAAGCGCGCAGCCGGCAGATCTTCGACCTCGAGCAGATCCGCCGCATCTCGCTGATCCAGGAGGACGGCGACCGGCGGGTGCGCATGGGCAACCTCGCCTTCGTCGGCTCGCACTCGATCAACGGCGTGTCGGGCCTGCACACCGACCTGATGAAGCAGACGGTCTTTTCCGACCTCAACCGGCTCTATCCCGGCCGCATCAACAACAAGACCAACGGCATCACGCCGCGCCGCTGGCTGATGCAGTGCAATCCGGGGCTGACGGCGCTGGCGCGCGAGGCGATCGGCGACCGCTTCCTCGACGACACCGACGCGCTGAAGGAGCTGAACCGCTTCGCCTCCGACGCCGCCTTCCGCGACCGCTTCGCGGCCGTCAAGCGCGCCAACAAGCAGAAGCTCGCCGAGCTCGTCGCCGAGCGGCTCGGCCTGCGCATCGATCCGTCGGCGCTGTTCGACGTCCAGATCAAGCGCATCCACGAATACAAGCGCCAGCTCCTGAACATCGTCGAGGCGGTGGCGCTCTACGACCAGATCCGCTCGCACCCCGAGAAGGACTGGCTGCCGCGGGTGAAGTTTTTGGCCGGCAAGGCGGCGCCGAGCTATCACAACGCCAAGTTGATCATCAAGCTCGCCAACGACGTCGCCCGCGTGATCAACCGCGACCCGGCGGTGCGCGGCCTGCTGAAGGTCGTCTTCGTGCCGAACTACAGCGTCTCGGTGGCCGAGATCATGGTGCCGGCCGCCGACCTCTCCGAGCAGATCTCGACGGCGGGCATGGAGGCCTCGGGCACCGGCAACATGAAGTTCGCGCTGAACGGCGCGATCACCATCGGCACGCTCGACGGCGCCAATGTCGAGATCAGCGAATGCGTCGGCGAGGACAACATCGTCATCTTCGGACTGAAGGCGCACGAGGTGGAGGAGACGCGCCGCAAGGGCTACGCGCCGCGGGCGATCATCGAGAGCTCGCCCGAACTCGGCCAGGCGCTGCACGCGATCTCGTCGGGCGTGTTCTCGCCCGACGATCCGGGCCGCTACCGCGCCCTGGTGGACGCGCTCTACGAGACCGACTGGTTCATGGTGGCGGCCGACTTCGATTCCTATTCAGATGCGCAGCGAAGGGTGGACGAGATCTGGCGCAACGCGCCGGACTGGTACGCCAAGGCGATCCGCAACACGGCCAATGTCGGCTGGTTCTCCTCCGACCGGACGATCCGGGAATATGACCGCGACATCTGGCATGCCGGCCTCTGAGCCGGACCGCCGCCGTCGCCGCGGGCGGAACGTTCGCCCGGCCGCAGCCGTTGCGCCGTCCGTCGCCGACAGGCGGGGCATGGCGCAGGGCCTTGCGTTCCTGCTACTGGTCTCGACGAGCATGCACGCCGCGCGCGACGCGGCGGGAGAGGGGAGGAACCATGGCAGAACAACGGATCCAGCCGCTGGCGCGTGACGCGATGGCCTACGTGCTGGCGGGCGGCCGCGGCAGCCGCCTGAAGGAACTGACCGACACCCGCGCCAAGCCCGCGGTCTATTTCGGCGGCAAGACCCGCATCATCGACTTCGCGCTGTCGAACGCGCTCAATTCGGGCATCCGCCGCATCGGGGTCGCCACCCAGTACAAGGCGCATTCGCTGATCCGCCATCTGCAGCGCGGCTGGAACTTCTTCCGCCCGGAGCGCAACGAGAGCTTCGACATCCTGCCGGCCAGCCAGCGCGTCTCGGAGACGCAATGGTACGAGGGAACGGCCGACGCCGTGTTCCAGAACGCCGACATCATCGAGGACTACAATCCGGAGTTCATGGTCATCCTGGCCGGCGACCACATCTACAAGATGGACTACGAGCCGATGCTGCGCGAGCACGTCGATTCGGGCGCCGACGTGACGATCGGCTGCCTCGAGGTGCCGCGCATGGAGGCGACCGGCTTCGGCGTCATGCATGTCGACGAGCACGACATGGTCGTCTCCTTCATCGAGAAGCCCGCCGATCCGCCGGGCATTCCCGGCCGGCCGGACGTCGCGCTGGCCTCGATGGGCATCTACGTCTTCCGCACCAAGTTCCTGATGGAGGAGCTGCGCCGCGACGCCGCGACGCCGGGGTCGAGCCGCGACTTCGGCAAGGACCTGATCCCGCACATCGTCCGGCACGGCAAGGCGCTGGCGCACCGCTTCTCCAAGTCCTGCGTCCGCTCGAGCTTCGAGGGAGAGGCCTACTGGCGCGACGTCGGCACGATCGATGCCTACTGGGAGGCCAATATCGACCTGACGGCGATCACGCCGCAGCTCGACATCTACGACCGCGACTGGCCGATCTGGACCTATGCCGAGATCAAGCCGCCGGCGAAGTTCGTGCATGACGAGGAGGGCCGGCGCGGCTCGGCGGTGTCGTCGCTGGTGGCGGGCGACTGCATCATCTCGGGCGCGGCGCTGCGCAAGTCGCTGATCTTCACCGGGGCGCGGGTGAACTCCTTCTCGATGCTCGACGAGGCGGTGGTGCTGCCCGACTGCTATGTCGGCCGCAACGCCCGCCTGACGCGCGTGGTGATCGACCGCGGCGTGCGCATCCCCGAGGGCCTCGTCGTCGGCGAGGATCCGGTCGAGGACGCGCGCCGCTTCCGCCGGACGGAGGCCGGCATCTGCCTGATCACCCAGTCGATGGTCGACAGGCTGAAATGAAGGTCCTTTCCGTCGCCTCCGAGATCTACCCGCTGATCAAGACCGGCGGGCTGGCCGACGTGACCGGCGCGCTGCCCGCCGCGCTCGCCGCGCACGGCATGGCGGTGCGCACGCTGGTGCCGGGCTACCGGACGGTGATGGCGGCACTCGGCGGCGGCCGCAGGGTCGTCCGGTCCTATCCGGAATTCTATGGCGGGCCGGCGTCGATCCTGGCGGCGGAGGCTGCCGGGCTCGACCTCTTCGTGCTCGACGCGCCGCATCTCTTCGACAGGCCGGGCGCGCCCTATGGCGACGGCGCCGACTTCGACGACAACTGGCGCCGCTTCGCCGCACTCGGCAAGGCCGGCGCCGAGATCGCCGAGCACGGCGGCGACGGCTTTTTGCCCGACCTCGTGCAGGCGCATGACTGGCAGGCGGCGATGACGATCGCCTACATGCGCTACGCCAATGCGCGCTCGGTGCCGACGGTGATGACCGTCCACAATCTCGCCTTCCAGGGGCAGTTCCCCGCCTCGATCTTTCCGCTGCTCGGCCTGCCCGATGCGGCGATGAGCGTCGACGGGGTGGAGTATTACGGCGGCGTCGGCTTCCTGAAGGCCGGGTTGCAGTCGGCCAGCGCCATCACGACGGTCAGCCCGACCTATGCGCAGGAGATCCGCACGCCGCAGTTCGGCATGGGCCTCGACGGGCTGCTGAATGCCCGCGCCGCCGACCTGCACGGCATCGTCAACGGCATCGACGTCGAGGTCTGGGACCCGCAGACGGACACTCTGCTGCCCGCCCCGTACGGCGCGCGGACCCTGCAGAAGCGCCAGCGCAACGGGCAGGCGGTGGAGGAACGCTTCGGGCTCGACCCGGACGGCGCGCCGATCCTGGCGGTGATCAGCCGACTGACCTGGCAGAAGGGCATGGACCTGCTGGCCGACGCGCTCGACCGGATCGTCGCCGAAGGGGCGAAAATGGCGGTGCTCGGTTCGGGCGACCACGCGCTCGAAGGCGCGTTCCTGTCCGGCGCCGCGCGTCACCGCGGCCGGGTCGGCGCGGTCATCGGCTACAGCGAGCCGCTGTCGCACCTGATGCAGGCCGGCTGCGACGCCATCCTGGTGCCGTCGCGCTTCGAGCCCTGCGGGCTGACCCAGCTCTACGGCCTGCGCTACGGCTGCGTGCCGATCGTGGCGCGCACCGGAGGCCTCGCCGACACGATCGTCGACGCCAACGAGGCGGCGCTGTCGGCGGGCGTCGCGACGGGGTTCCAGTTCGCCCCGCTGACGGCCGACGCCCTGCTCGAGGCGATCCGCCGCGCGATCCGCTGCCACCGCGAGCCGTCGCTCTGGGCGACGATCCAGCGGCAGGGGATGAAGGCCGACGTCTCGTGGAGCCGCAGCGCGGCCCGCTATGCCAAGCTTTACGACACCCTCGCCTCGGAAGTCTGAACGATGATCAGGACGGTTGCCACCACGCCCTTCCACGACCAGAAGCCCGGCACCTCAGGCCTGCGCAAGAAGGTGCCGGTCTTCCGGCAGCAGAACTACGCCGAGAACTTCATCCAGTCGGTCTTCGACAGCCTGGAGGGCTTTGCCGGCAAGACGCTCGTCGTCGGCGGCGACGGCCGCTACTACAACCGCGAGGTCATCCAGACCGCGCTGCGCATGGCCGCCGCCAACGGCTTCGGCCGGGCGATCGTCGGGCAGGGCGGCATCCTGTCGACGCCGGCGGCCTCCAACGTCATCCGCAAGCATGGCGCCTTCGGCGGGCTGGTGCTGTCGGCGAGCCACAATCCGGGCGGCCCGACCGAGGATTTCGGCATCAAGTACAATGTCGGAAACGGCGGCCCGGCGCCCGAACGGATCACCGAGGCGGTGTTTGCGCGGTCGAAGGCGATCGACCGCTACATGACCATCGACGCGCCGGACCTCGACCTCGACCGGACCGGGACCTTCGACCTCGGCGGCATGGCCGTGGAGGTGATCGATCCCGTGGCCGACTATGCCGCGCTGATGGAGACGCTGTTCGACTTCGACGCCATCCGGGCGATGTTTGCGGGCGGCTTCCGCATGGCCTTCGACGCCATGCATGCGGTGACCGGCCCCTATGCGACCGAGATCCTGGAAAGGCGGCTGGGGGCGGCGCCGGGGACGGTGCGCAACGGCGTGCCGCTGCCTGATTTCGGCGGCCACCACCCCGACCCGAACCTCGTCCACGCGAAGGATCTCTACGACCTGATGATGGGACCCGACGCGCCGGACTTCGGCGCGGCGTCCGACGGCGACGGCGACCGCAACCTGATCATCGGCCGCGGCATCTTCGTGACGCCGTCGGATTCGCTCGCCATGCTCGCCGCCAACGCGCATCTGGCGCCGGGCTATGCTGGCGGACTGAAGGGCATCGCGCGCTCGATGCCGACGAGTGCCGCCGCCGACCGGGTGGCCGGGAAGCTCGGCATCGGCCTCCACGAGACGCCGACCGGCTGGAAGTTCTTCGGCAACCTGCTCGACGCCGGGATGGCGACGATCTGCGGCGAGGAGAGCGCCGGCACCGGCTCCGACCACGTGCGCGAGAAGGACGGGCTGTGGGCCGTACTGCTGTGGCTGAACATCCTGGCGGTGCGCAAGGAGAGCGCGAAGGAGATCGCGCGAAAGCACTGGGCCGAGTATGGCCGCAACTATTATGCCCGCCACGACTACGAGGCGGTGGAGACGGAGCGGGCGAACGCGCTGATGACGGAGCTGCGCGGCCGGCTGGCGACCCTGCCGGGCACGGCGGTGCAGGGACTCACCGTCGCCTTCGCCGACGACTTCTCCTACACCGACCCGGTCGACGGCTCGGTGTCGAGGAACCAGGGCATCCGCATCGGCTTCGAGGGCGGCTCGCGCATCGTCTTCCGCCTGTCGGGCACCGGCACCGAGGGCGCGACGATCCGCGTCTATCTCGAGCGCTACGAGGACGATCCGGCGCGGCTGGCGCAGGAGACGCCGGCCGCGCTCGCCGACCTGATCCTTGCCGCCGACGCAATCGCCGGCATCGGCCGCCACACCGGGCGGGCGGCGCCCGACGTCGTCACCTGACCATGGCGAATGCCGGGACCGCCGACGCGTGCGGAGCCGCGGTCGTGGCCGGCGGCGCGCGGTTCCGTGTCTGGTCGGGTTCGGCCGACAAGGTGTGGCTGTGCCTGTTCGACGACGCGGGCGAGGCCGAGGTCGCGCGGGTGGAGATGGCGCTGGTTGGCCACGGCCTCCGCGAGGCCTTCGTGGCGGGCGCCGCGCCCGGCCTGCGCTACGGCTTGCGCACCGACGGCCGCTTCGATCCCGACAACGGCTTCTGGCACGATCCCGACAAGCTGCTGATGGACCCCTATGCGCTGGAGATCGACCGGCCCTACCGCTACGCGCCGGAACTGGGCGCCCGGCGGGGGGAAGGGCGCGACACCGCGCCGCTGATGCCGAAGGCCGTGCTGACGGAGCCGCCGCCGCGGCTGGCGGCGAAGGCGCCGGTCTTCCGGCCCGGCGGCTTCGTCTACGAAATCAACGTGCGCGGCTTCACCATGAAGCATCCGGACGTGCCGGCGCCGCTGCGCGGGACGGTCGCCGCACTCGCGCATCCGGCCGTGCTCGACCACCTGACGACGCTCGGCGTCGACGCGGTGGAGCTGATGCCGGTGACGGCCTGGATCGACGAGCGGCATCTGGCACCGCTCGGGCTGAAGAACGTCTGGGGCTACAATCCGGTCACCTTCATGGCGCTCGACCCGCGGCTCTGTCCCGGCGGCGTGGCGGAACTCCGCGACACGGTGGCGGCGCTGCGACGGGCGGGCATCGGCGTCATCCTCGACCTCGTCTTCAACCACACGGGCGAGAGCGACGTCTTCGGCCCGACGCTGTCGTTGCGCGGCCTCGACAATCTCGCCTTCTACCGGCACCTGCCGGGCGACCCGGTGGTGCTTGCCAACGACACCGGCTGCGGCAACACCGTCGCCACGCAGCACCCCGAAGCGCACCGGATGATCCTCGACACACTCAGGCACTTCGTGAGCCGCTGCGGCGTCGACGGCTTCCGCTTCGACCTGGCGCCTGTGCTCGGGCGCGACCATCGCGGCTTCGATCCGGCAGCGCGCATCTTCGGCGAGATCGCCGCCGATCCCGTGCTCGGCGACCGGGTGCTGATCGCCGAGCCCTGGGACATCGGTCCCGGCGGCTACCACCTCGGCAATTTTCCGCCGCCGTTCCTCGAATGGAACGACGTCTACCGCGACGACGTCCGCCGCTTCTGGCGCGGCGATGCCGGCCGCGTGCCGTCGCTGGCCACCCGGCTCGCCGGTTCGTCGGACGTCTTTTCCCGCAACGGCGCGGCGGGCACGCGCAGCGTCAACTTCATCGCCGCGCATGACGGCATGAGTCTGGCCGACCTCGTCGCCTATGAGAGGAAGCACAACGAGGCGAACGGCGAAGGCAATCGCGACGGCCACGACGAGAACCTGTCCTGGAACAACGGCATCGAGGGCGAGACGGACGAGCCTTCCATCCGCAACGCCCGCGCGCGCAACCTGCGGGCGCTCTTGTCGACGCTGTTCCTGTCGCGCGGGACGATCATGCTGACGGCGGGCGACGAGTTCGGCCGCACGCAGCACGGCAACAACAACGCCTATGCCCAGGACAACGGCCTGGCCTGGCTGGACTGGGAGAACCGCCAGCGCGACCTGCAGGCGCATGCCGCCGCGCTGGCGGCGCTGCGCCGCAACGTGACGATCCTGCGCGATGCGGGCTTCCTGACCGGACGCCCGGCGGCGGACGGCGCGCCGCCGGACGTCGAATGGCTCGACGCCACGGGCCGGCCGCTCGACGAGGCGGGCTGGAACGATTCGGAGAACCGGCGCCTCGCCATGGTGCTGGCGGGCGGCGAGAGCGCGCCGCGGCGGGTGGCGCTGCTCGCCAATGCCGGTCACGACGCGGCCGTCTTCACGCTGCCTTCCGCCGCGGGCTGCGCCTGGAGCCTCATCGGTTCCGCGCAGGACGCCGAATTGCGGCCGCAGGAGCATGCGATCCAACTTGCGGGCCGCGCCGCGGCCGTGCTTTGCGAGAACGAGACGTCACCACGGACGGGGGACTGAATGGCTGAGACTGTCGAGCGGGCGCCGGCCGGCGCCGACTGGTGGCGCGGCTGCGCCATCTATCAGATCTATCCGCGTTCCTTCCAGGACACGGGCGGGGACGGGGTGGGCGACCTGCCGGGCGCGACCGCGCGGCTGCCCTATGTGGCGAGCCTCGGCGTCGACGCGATCTGGCTGTCGCCCTTCTTCATGTCGCCGATGGCCGACATGGGCTACGACGTCTCGGACTACTGCGCGGTCGACCCGCTGTTCGGCACGCTTTCGGATTTCGACGATCTCGTCGCCGAGGCGCACCGGCTGGGGCTGAAGGTGATCATCGACCAGGTGCTGTCGCATTGCTCCGACCAGCATGCCTGGTTCCGCGAGAGCCGGTCGAGCCGCCACAACCCGAAGGCGGACTGGTTCGTCTGGGCCGACCCGAAGCCGGACGGCAACCCGCCCAACAACTGGCTGTCGGTCTTCGGCGGGCCGGCCTGGGAGTGGGATTCGACCCGGCGGCAGTACTACCTGCACAATTTCCTGGCCTCGCAGCCCGACCTGAACTTCCACAATCCCGACGTCCGTGCCGCGCTCCTCGACACCGTCCGCTTCTGGCTCGACCGCGGCGTCGACGGCTTCCGGCTCGACACGGTGAACTATTATTTCCACGACGCGCAGCTGCGGCCCAATCCGCCGAAGGCGCCGGGCGGGGCGGGTGACGTGCCCGACACCAATCCCTACGGCTACCAGCAGCATATCCACGACAAGAACCAGCCCGAGAATCTCGGCTTCCTGCGCGAGTTCCGCGCGCTGCTCGACCGGTATGAGGGCCGCGCGGCGGTGGGCGAGGTGGGCGACGGGGCAGGCGCGCTGAAGATCGTGGCCGCCTATACCGGCGGCGGCGACAAGCTGCACATGTGCTACACCTTCGACCTGCTCGCGCCCGCCTTCTCGGCCGCGCATGTCGCGCAGTGCATTTCCGAGTTCGAGACCTCGGTGGTCGACGGCTGGGTCTGCTGGGCCTTCTCCAACCACGACGTCCAGCGCCATGCCAGCCGCTGGGCGGGCGAGGGCCGGACGCCGGATGCGGTCGCCCGTTTCTCGATCGGGCTGATCGCCTGCCTGCGCGGCTCGATCTGCCTCTACCAGGGCGAGGAACTCGGCCTGCCGGAGGCCGACATCGCCTTCGAGGATCTGCGCGACCCCTACGGCATCCGCTTCTGGCCGGCCTTCAAGGGCCGCGACGGCTGCCGCACGCCGATGGTCTGGGAGAGTGCGGCCGCGCATGGCGGCTTCTCGCAGGCGCGGCCCTGGCTGCCCGTGCCGGCCGCCCACCGGGCGCGCGCGGTGGACGTGCAGGCGGCCGACGCCGGCTCGGTGCTCGCGCGCTACCGCGACGTGCTCGCCTTCCGCAAGGCGCAACCGGCGCTGACGGGCGGGGACATCGAGATCGTCGAGCAGACCGACGACGTGCTGGCCTTCCTGCGCGAGAGCGACGGCGAGCGGCTGCTCTGCGTCTTCAACTTCTCGGCCGAACCGGTCGCCTGGACGCTGCCGGCGAACCTCGGACCGGTGGAAGCGCTGGCCTTCCCCGGTTCGCGCGCCGTGCTCGACGGCGACACGCTGGCGCTCGGCGGCCTCGACGGCTTCTGCGGCCGCGTGGTGTGACGCGGCGTCTGGGCCGGGTCCGGGTTTCCTGCGCCGGTGCCCCCCCTCCGCCTCGCTTCGCTCGGCACCTCCCCCCCACTTCGT
>Ga0208243_1000683_pt1 | contig 16092 bp, 16 predicted proteins | sample Subbio2Aug_QV12A_FD_184826 | JGI IMG/M metagenome (GOLD analysis project Ga0208243, IMG submission 184826) | Serpentinite rock and fluid subsurface biosphere microbial communities from McLaughlin Reserve, California, USA - CR12Aug_QV12A (SPAdes) | ecosystem: Environmental > Terrestrial > Deep...
CCGTGTCGCGGTTCCTTGGCCCGAACTCCTTGTGGGCGTGCTCCAGCACCACCTCGTGCTCCGCCCCCGGCAGCAGATCCGGCAGCGCCACCTCGGCATAGCCCGCGACACGGCGGACCAGCGTCCCGCCCGCGATCACCTTCGGCGCCGCCATCAGCGAGAAGCAGAGGACCGGGGCGGTGAGGGGCTTGTCCGAGCCCACCAGGCAGAGGATCTGGTTCCCGTCGATGCGGGTCCGGAAAGTCAGGGTCATGGTGCGTCCAGCCTCAATTCGGCGATGAAATCATAGATGTCGCTGCGGTAGAGGCCGCGGGTGAACTCGATCGGCCGCCCCGAGGGGACATAGGCCGTCCGGTCGATCCGCAGGACCGCGGCCCCTTCGGGCAAGAGCAGCAGCTTCGCATCCGCCGCCGTCAGGTTCACCGCCGTGATCCGCTGCACCGCCCGCGTCGGCGCCTTCCCGGACGCGCGGAGCACATCGTAAAGCGAGGTCTCCACCGCCTCCGGATCCGGCAGCACGTCGGTGGGCAAGGACGACCATTCCAGCGCCAGGGGCGTGTCGTCGGCAAAGCGCAACCGCTCGACCCGCGCGACACGTTCTCCTGCCGACAGGCCCAGCGACATCGTTTCGTCCGGGGTGGGCAGAAACAGCCCCCGGCGCAGGATGCGGCTCGACGAGGTCTTGCCGCGCTGGCGCATGTAGTCGGTAAAGGACAGAAGCGCAGACAGCGACTGCTCGATTTTCGACCGGGCAGGCCGAACAAACGTTCCTGCCCCGCGCCGCTGCTCCAGAACCCCGTCATCGACAAGCTGGCTGACCGCCTTCCGCACCGTCACGCGGCTGACGTCGGCGATCAGCGCCAACTCGCGTTCCGGCGGAAGCTGCGTCTCGGGTGGCAGCTCGCCCGCCGCGATGGCCGCCGAGAGATGGCGGTACAGCTGCTCATACCGTGGCCCGCGCGCGGCGCGGAACCAGGCATCGGGTCGGAATAGCGCCAGGTCGTCTTCCATCGGAAGCTCCCGCATTGGTATTACTTTGATGGGACCAATCCCGTCAGCTCCGCGCAAGATGGACCGAGAATCCCTGCAAAAACAAGTGAAATTCGCGGTTGGTCCAATTTTTCCATGATCTTGGTATTATAATGGTAGCGTCGTTGCGCTTTTTTGGTATCGTCGGTCCAACGACATGATTCGACCCGCGTCGCCCTGCCAGGCGGCCCAAGGTGGACACTGATCTCTGTTGGGGGGAACCGCATGACGCTCGTCGCCGAAGGGGCCGCACCGGACCGGATGCAACGGCGCGAGCTGTCGGAGCGCGCCTTCGCCTGGCTCCTGATCTCCCCCGCAGTCATCTTCATCCTGGTCATCGTCGTCTGGCCTTTGGCCGAGACGATCCGGCTTTCGTTCACCGACGCCACCTTAGGCGGCGAGAACTTCGTCGGCATCGCCAACTATGCCGCGCTGTTCAGCGATCCGAAGTTCTGGCAGACCGTGGGCCGCACCTTCTACTGGATGGTCCTTGCTGTCAGCCTGAAGCTGATCGTCGGCCTGATCGGGGCGAGCCTCCTGAACGCCGCCATCCCCGGCAAGGCCCTCTTCCGCGTCCTCGTCATGCCGCCCTGGGTGATCCCCGTGGCCATCGGGGTGATCGGCTGGAAGTGGATGTACAACGGCTATTTCGGGCTGATCTCGGGCCTCCTGCAGGAATTCGGGCTGGTCGAGGACCGCGTGGCGCTGCTGGCCACCAAGACCTCGGCCTTCTACTCCGCCGTCGTCACCGATGTCTGGGTCGGCACGCCAATGGTAACCCTCTTTTTCCTCGCCGCGATGCAGGGCGTCTCGAAAGACCTTTACGAGGCTGCCTGGGTCGACGGCGCGAGCCGCTGGTATCGTTTCCGTCGCATCACCATTCCCCAGATCATGCCGGTGATTGTCTCAATGGCGCTGCTCTCCGCGATCTGGACCTTCAACAGCTTCGAGATCATCTGGATCCTCACCGAAGGCGGCCCGCGCGGGGCGACGACCACCCTCATCATCGACACCTACAAGGTCGCGATTTCCTCGCAACGCTTCGGCGAAGGCGCGGCGCGGGCGGTGGTGATCGTGGTCCTCCTGGCGGTCTTCTCGCTCTTCTACCTGTGGTTCCTGAACCGCGTGAACCGGCATTACGGGGCGAAATGATGATCGACCGCCTGACCCTTCTGCAGAAGATCGGCGTCTACATCGCCACGTTCTTCTTCCTCCTCTTCATCCTGATGCCCTTCATCGAGATGATCCGCGTCAGCCTTCGGCCCATGAGCCACCTGATGACCGCCGACTTCACCTGGTGGTCCGAGGATTTCAGCCTGCAGGCCTACCGCGACATGTGGGTGACGGTCCCGCTCCTCGGCCGTTACATCTTCAACTCGATCTTCGTGGCCAGCGCGGTGACGGCCATCACGATGGTCGTCGTGATCCCCGCCGCCTATGCCTATGCCCGCCTGGAGTTTCCCTTCAAATCGCTCTCGCTCGGTGGGTTCCTGGCCGTGAACATGTTCACCGGGGCGGTTCTCCTGATCCCGCTTTACCGCGTTCTGCGCTCGCTCTCGATGCTGAACACCTACTGGGCGATGATCATCCCGGGCGTGGCCTTCCTGATCCCCACCGGCATCTGGCTTCTCCGCTCCTACCTGGAAAAGATCCCGAAGGAACTTGAGGAAGCCGCCTACGTCGACGGTGCCTCCCGCCTCTACACGCTCCGCCGCGTCGTCATCCCGCTGGCGATCCCGGGCCTGATCGTCGTCGGTACCGCCGTCTTCATCGGCGCCTATGCCCAGCAATTCCTGTTCGCCATCACCTTCAACAACGTCCGCGAGATCCAGCCGCTGCCTGCGGGTCTTTATGAATTCATCGGCTACCAGGACGTCACCTGGAACGAGATGATGGCCGCCGCCCTGACCGGCATCACCCCGGTGATGATCGTGTTCCTCTTCCTGCAGAAATACCTCGTCGCGGGCCTGACCGCCGGCGCGGTGAAAGAATGACCAACCAAGACCACCAACAAGGGAGACTACCAATGACCCACTTCAAGACCCTGACGGTCGCTGCCGCGCTGATGGCCGGCACGGCCCTCTCGGCCCAGGCGCAAGAGCTGCACTTCATCATGTGCGGCGGCGAAGTGCGCGCGGCCGACCAAAAGGTCATCGACCAGTTCCAGGCCGAAAACGCCGGCGTCACCGTGAAGATGGAAGCGGTGGAATGGGGCACCTGCCAGGACAAGTCGATGCAGCTTGCCGCCGCCGGTGACCCGCCCGACGTGGCCTACATGGGCTCGCGCACCCTGCGCCAGCTGGCCAACAACGACCTGATCGTCCCCGTGACCTTCACGCCCGAGGAAGAAGCCGCCTACCAGCCCGGCGTCCTGAAGACCGTGACCAACGGCGGCCAGTACTGGGGCATCCCGCACGCCTTCTCGACCAAGGCGCTCTATATCAACTGCACCGTGGTTGAAGCCGCAGGGGCCGAGTGCAAGGCACCCGCCACCTGGGCTGACCTCGTGGCACTGGCGAAGACCGTGACCGACAACACCGACGCCGCAGGCATCGGCATCGCCGGCAAGGACTTCGACAACACGATGCACATGTTCCTCGACTTCCTCTATTCGAACGGCGGGAAGGTCTACAACGACGACGGCACCCCGGCGCTCGACAGCCAGCAGACCCGCGAGACCCTTCAGCTTTACGCAGACCTCCTGCCCTACATGCAGTCCGGCCCGACCGAATGGGAACGCGACCAGATGAAGGACCTCTTCAACGACGGCCAGATCGCCATGTACGTCTCGGGTCCGTGGGGCGAAGGCCAGCACAAGGAGAAGGTGCCGAACCAGATCGTCGCGCCGATCCCGGCCGGCCCCTCGGGTCCCTCGGGCACCATCCTGATCACCGACTCGCTGGCGGTGTTCAAGGGCACCGGCAACGAGGAACTGGCAATCAAGCTCGCCAAGGCACTGACCACGGGCGAAGCGCAGTATGACCTCGACTCGTCCTGGGGCCTGACCCCGATCCTGCAGTATGAGAAGCTCGGCATCGCCGACCCCTACTACACCAAGGGCAACTGGCCGATCTTCGTGGCCGGGATCTCGACTGGCGGACCCGAACCGATGGTCGAAGACTTCAAGGCGCTGCAGGCCGTCTTCACCAACATGATCCAGGGCATCATGCTGGAAGAAGGCACCGTGGACGAGCTTGTGACCCAGGCCGGCGTCGAACTCGCCGCCGTCCGCTGATCCAAGAACCGGGGGCGCGGCCAACGCGCCCCCACCCTTCCCTCCAAAGGACCGCCCCGCATGGCCACGCTTGACCTTCAAGGCATCACGAAGAGCTTCGGCACCGCTCAGGTGCTGACCGGCATCGACCTCGCGATCCGCGACAAGGAATTCGTCGTCTTCGTCGGCCCCTCGGGCTGCGGCAAGTCCACGCTTCTCCGCATCATCGCAGGGTTGGAGGCCTCCACGGCAGGCCACATCCTGATCGACGGTGTCGACGTCTCTGCCGCCGCACCTGTGGATCGCGGCATCTCGATGGTTTTCCAGTCCTACGCGCTTTACCCCCACCTCTCGGTCTTCGAAAACATCGCCTTCCCCCTCCGCGTCGCCCGCCTGCCCGAGGCCGAGGTCAAGCAGAAGGTCGGCCGCGCCGCCGAGATCCTGCAGCTGACCGAGAAGCTTGGCCTGAAACCCGGTCAACTCTCCGGTGGCCAGCGCCAGCGCGTCGCCATCGGGCGCTCGATTGTCCGGAACCCCAAGGTCTTTCTCTTCGACGAACCCCTCTCCAACCTCGACGCCGCCCTGCGCGGCGAGATGCGCGTGGAACTCTCCGCCCTCCAGCGCGACCTCGACGCCACCATGGTCTACGTCACCCACGACCAGGTCGAGGCGATGACCATGGCCCACCGCATCGTCGTCCTCAACAAGGGCCGGATCGAACAGTTCGGCACCCCGATGGAGCTTTACCACCACCCCGCCACCCGTTTCGTCGCCACCTTCATTGGCCAGCCCAACATGAACCTCCTGCCTGCCTCAGTGATAGGCGCAGGCGCGGATGGCCTCACGGTCGAATTCCACGGCGGCACAAGGATGACCCTTCCGGTCGAGGCCTCCGCCAAGCCCGGCGACAAGGTTGATGTCGGCGTCCGCCCCGAGAACCTGAAAATCGGAACCGGGGTTTCGATGCGCCTTCGCGTCCTCGAACGTCTCGGCGGCACCGCCATCGCCTATGGCCAGATGGCCGACGGCCTCAAACTCTGCGCCGCGCTGCCCGGCGACACCACCGTCCACGAGGGTGAGGAGGTGGGCCTGACCTTCGCCCCAGCCGACGCCCATGTTTTCGACACCCAAGGCCGCGTGATGCGGCGGCGGCAGGCCCCGGCGCTTGCTGCCTGAATAAAGGAGACCACCGATGCGCATCGTCACCTCAGGCATCGGCCTGCGGGCCGGTCACGTCTTGACCACGCTTCGCGAGGAAATGCCGGAAGCCGAGATCGTCGGCTACTACGACCCCCAGCCGACCCACCTGGACATGATCGGCACCGACACCCCCCGCTATCCGTCGGTCGAGGCGATGCTGTCCGACGCCAAGCCCGACCTCTACTGCGTCTTCTCGCCGAACGTCTTCCACCTCGACCAGATCCGCGCAGGCCTTGAGGCCGGCGTCCAAGTCTTCACCGAAAAGCCCGTCGTCGTCTCGATCGAGGAAACCCTCGAACTCGCCCGCCTGCTGGCCAAACACGGCGGCACGGGCCGCGCGATGGTCGGCCTCGTGCTCCGCTATTCGCAGCACATGGTCGACCTCCGCTCTGCCATGGCGCAAGGCTGGCTCGGCGAAATCACCAGCCTCGAGGCCAACGAACACATCGGTCCCTACCACGGTGCCTTCTTCATGCGCGACTGGCGGCGGAAGACCGGCCTTGCGGGCGGCTTCATGCTGGAAAAATGCTGCCACGACCTCGACATCTACAACATGGTCACCGGCTCCCGCCCCCAAAGGGTCGCCAGCTTCGGCGGCCGCAAAAGCTTCGTCCCCGCCAATGCGCCCAAGTCGAACGCCGAGGCCGAAATCTTCCACGTCAAGAAATCCGTCTGGGAATACACGGATGATCCATTCAACTCCGACGGCGACATCATCGACTACCAGACCGCGATCCTGCAGTACGAAACGGGGGCCAGCCTCGCCTTCCACACCAACCTCAACGTCCCCGACGAACATCGTCGCTTCTGTGTAATGGGAACGCACGGCATGGCCGAAGGCGACTTCGTCCGCGGCTTCCTGAAGGTCACCGCCCGCGACGGCCGCCGCCTCGCAGACCACGACTACACGAAAGGCACCGCGATGAAGGGCGCGCACTACGGCGCCGACCAACTCATGTGCCGCGACATGACTGCCTACCTGCGCGGCCAGACGGGTAGCCTCCCCGTCTCCATCCTCGACGCGATGGAAGCCGGCATCGCCGCCATCGCCCTCGATCAGGCCCGCACCACCGGCACGGTCGTCGACCTCACCGACACCTGGGCGCAACTGGACCAACACGGCCTCCGCCAATGACCCAAACCTCCCACTTCATGTCCCCAAATATCCCCGCCGGAGGCTCCGCACCCACAACACGCGCGCCGCGTCAGGACAATCGCAACCATCATCCCAAGCCCCTCCCCTGGTCCGAGCGGAGGGGCCGGGGGTGGAGGGCTACCGGAAGCCACCCATGACCGACCTCCCCCCCGACGCCGGCCAGCACATGGCCCGCGAGATCGCCGAGGCCCCGCAGGTCTTCGCCACCGCCGTCGCGCAGCCCGTCTCCCTACCCGACCTCACCCGCCTCCGCGCGATCTACACTGTCGCCCGCGGCTCCTCCGATGCCGCCGCCAACATCCTCGCCTACGAACTGATGCGGGAAACCCACCTCCCCGTCACCTCGCTCCCCCCCTCGATCTTCTCCTTGGGCCAAGGCGTCCGCCTGACCGACTCAGCCGTCCTCGTCGTCTCCCAGTCCGGCGCCTCCCCCGACCTCGTTCGCTCTGCAGAAGGCGCGCGGCAAGCCGGGGCCACCGTCCTTGCGCTGACCAACGCCTCCGGCAGCCCGGTCGAAGCCAAAGCCCACGCCACCCTGAAGATCAGCGCCGGCCCCGAACAGGCCGTTCCCGCGACCAAATCCGTCGTCGGAGCGATCGCCGCCGGTATGGCCCTCCTCTCCACTCTCACCCCCGGCTACGCCACCCGCGCCAAGGCTTCCGCCGAAGCCATCGCCGCCCTCAAGGGCAAGACACTGCCACAACAGAAAGCCCTCCTCGCCGCCCTCTTGCGCGCCTCCCACGTCTACGTCATCGGCCGCGACACCGGCTTCGGCGCCGCCCAGGAGCTGGCCCTGAAACTCAAGGAATGCTGCGCGCTGCACGCCGAGGCCTACTCCTCCTCCGAAGTCCTGCACGGCCCCCTGCAGCTTGTGACGAACCCCCTCCTGATCCTGATCCTCGATACCGAACAGCCCGACGTCCAACCCAGCCTCGACACCGCCGAACAGCGCTTCAAGGCCGCCGGCGGCACCACCTTCCGCCTCCGCCCCTCCGACGTCGGCGCCAATACCCTCACCCCCGCCGCCGCCGCCGCCGCGCTACTGATCCTCACCTACCCCCTAGCACTCCAGACCGCACTAGCCCTCGGCCACGACCCCGACCGTCCCGCCACCCTCTCCAAGGTCACAGAAACCCGATGACCCCCGCCCTGCCTTTCACCTGGCCCCAAATATCCCCGCCGGAGGCACTTCGCCCGAGCCGGTTGGCCAGAGGCCAGAGGCGAGACAAAAGGCTCGCGCCGCAGGCGCTCAATTTCCTCACCGCCGCAAACCACAAGCGCCACCTCTCCGCGCCAGGACCAACGCCCGCCCCAAACACCTCCCCTCCCCCCACATGGGGAGGGGCCTGGGATGGGAGACAGCCGCCATACCAAAAAGCACGAGAATGACCGACCTCACCCGCCACGCCACCTTCCGCGAAATCCTCGCCCAACCTGCGATCTGGACCGCCTGGGGCGCTGGACTCCCCGTTGCCGACCTCCGCCAATGGATCGCCCAGACCGGCGCGCAGGACGTCTGGTTCTGCGGCGCAGGCACCTCCGCCTACATCGGCGACATCCTCGCCGCGGGCCTTGAAGGCCAACCCGGCCCCCGCTTCCGTCCTGTCCCCACCACCGACATCGTCGCCCGCCCCCACGCCTACTTGCGAGGCGCCCCGAAACTCATCGTCAGCTTCGGCCGCTCCGGCAACTCTACCGAAAGCGTCGGCCTCCAGGCTGCCCTGGACGCCCTCGCCCCGCACTGGCCCCGCCTCCACATCACCTGCAACGCCCAGTCCGCCCTCGGCCGCGACCCCAAAGCCAAAGTCATCACCCTTCCGGAAGCCACCCACGACCAGGGCTTCGCGATGACCTCCAGCTTCTCCACCATGCTCCTCACCGCCGCCGCGCTTTTCGACCAAACCCTCGCGCCCGAAGACACCCCAACGCGTTTCAATACCCTCGCCGAGACCATCCAAACCCTCCTCCCCACTTTCACCGAAGCCGCAAGAACCGCCCGCCGCCCCGACCGCGCTGTCTTCATCGGCTCCGGCCCCCTCGCCTTCGCCGCCCGCGAGGCCGCACTCAAAGTCATGGAACTTGCCGCAGGCCAGATCCCCGCGCTCTGGGACTCCACCCTCGGCTTCCGCCACGGCCCGAAAAGCTTCACCCTCGGCAAAACCGACCTCTGGCTCTTCCGCTCCGCCGACCCCCACACCCGCGCCTATGACGAGGACCTCCTCGCCGAGCTCCGCACCCAGTTCCCGCAGTCGAGGATCACCGCCCCCGACATCCCCCAGCCCTTCAGCGACCTCTGGTCCGCCCCCGTCTACGTCGCCCTCGCCCAACTCCTCGCCGTCCACTGGTCCGACGCCATCGGCCTGAACGTCGACGACCCCTTCGCCGGCCAGGGCACCCTCACCCGCGTCGTCTCCGGCGTGCGCCTCCACCCGGTGCAACCATGATCGCAGCGGGCATCGACCTCGGCGGCACCAAAATCGAGGCGCAGGTCTTCGCCCCCGACTGGACCCTTCAGGCCCGCCACCGCTGGCCCACCCCCAAGGACTACCCTGCCCTCGTCCAGGCCATGGCCGACGTCGTCCGCTGGGTTGAGACGCACGGCAAAGCCCCCATCGGCATTTCCGCCGCGGGCCTCATCAACCCGAAGACCGGCCTCGCGCTCACCTCCAACCTCTCCGCCACCGGCAAGCCCTTCCCCGCCGACATCGCCCAGGCCGCGGGCCGCAAGATCGCCTGGATCAACGACTGCCGCGCCCTCACCCTCTCCGAAGCCACCCTCGGCGCGGCAAAGGGAGCCGACCCCGCCGTCGGCCTCATCCTCGGCACCGGCGTCGCCGGCGGCGTCGTGACGGGCGGCAAACTCCTCCCCTCCCCGGCGCAAACCGGCGGCGAGTTCGGCCACTTCCCCCTCGCGGCCCCACCCATCGCCGCCCACAACCTCCCCATTCTGACCTGCGGCTGCGGCCGAGAGGGCTGCGTCGAGACCTACCTCTCCGCCCCCGGACTTGCCCGCATCGCCGCCCACCTGACCGGCGTCACCCATACCCCCGAAACCATCGTCGAAGGCCGCGCCACCACCCCCGCCTTCGCCATGGCCTGGGACATCTGGCTCGACCTCGCGACCGAGTTCCTCATCACCCTCTGCCTCACCATCGACCCCGAGGTGATCGTGCTGGGCGGCGGCCTCTCCCGCGCCCACGGCCTGACCGAGGACCTGAGCCGACGCCTCACCAAAGCCACCCTGACCGGCTTTCCGATTCCCGCCATCCGCCTCGCCGAAGGCGGCGACGCTTCGGGCGCGCGCGGTGCCGCCCTCCACGCCCTGAACGAGGCCAAAGCAGAGGCTGTCCATGCCTGACCTCCGCCAGATCATTGCCCGGAACCGCAGCGGAGAGGTCATCGCCATCCCTTCCGTCTGCACCGCCCACCCGGACGCGCTGGAGGCGTCCCTGACCCTCGCCGAGGCCCAGGACCAACCCATCGTGGTCGAAGCCACATCCAATCAGGTCAACCAGGACGGCGGCTACACGGGACTTGAACCCGCCGATTTCATACACTTCGTCACCGACATCGCCGCGCGCGCCCAAGTCTCACAAACCCGTATCCTCTTCGGCGGCGACCACCTCGGCCCCCAGGCCTGGCGCAAGCTCCCCGCCGACAATGCGATGGACAAGGCGCACCGCATGGTCGCCGACTACGCCGCCGCGGGTTTCACCAAGATCCACCTCGACTGCTCCGAGGGCTGCCAGGGCGAACCTGCCCAGCTTCCCGACGCAGTCACAGCCACCCGGTCCGCCGCCCTCGCCGCCACCGCCCTGAAGCACGCCCCCGACCCCGGAAACCTCCTTTTCGTCATCGGCACCGAGGTCCCGCCCCCCGGCGGCGCGCGGACCGACGACCACGGCGACATCCCGCCGACAACCCCCGAAAGCGCCAAAGCCACCCTCGACGCCCACCGCGACGCCTTCCAGGCCGCAAACATCCCCCTCGACCTGATCGGCGGCCTCGTCGTCCAGCCGGGCGTCGAGTTCTCACCGATGGAGGTCCACCACCTGCCAATGCAGCGCGACCCCGGCCTCCTCACCGCGCTCACCGACTGGCCGAACCTCTGCCTTGAGGCCCACTCCACCGACTACCAGCACCCCCAGGCCTACCCCCGCCTCGCCCAGCTCGGCTTCGCCTTCCAGAAGGTCGGCCCCGCCCTGACCTTCGCCTGGCGCGAGGCTCTCTACGCGCTCGACACCATCCGCGGCCAGAACGGCTGGTCCTCCGGCCCCTCCCTTCCCGACACGATGGAAGAGGTCATGCTCGCCAACCCCGCCTATTGGGAGGCCCATATCCACGGCCGCGACCAGCGCCTGCAGCGCCACTTCGGCCTCGCCGACCGCATCCGCTACTACTGGCCCGACCCGAAGGCCAATGAGGCCGTGCAGCGCCTCATGGCCGACCTTGCCGACAAACGCCTTCCCGACCCGGTCCTTGCCGCACATTTCTCTGCGTCAGAGCTTGCCTCTGCCCGCGAAAGCCGCCATCCCCTGCCCCGCGCGCTGGCCCTGGCCCGGGTGCAGACCGCCCTTCGCCCCTATTTCTTCACGGGACACCGGCCATGACCGCCCAACCCGACCTCTGGCTCCTCCCCGACGCGATCTTTGACGGAACCCGCCTGCGTCCCGGCGCCGCCTTGCCCATCGCGGGGTCCCGCAGCTTGACGATCGGAGCGCCCCCCCAAGGCGCGCCCACCCGCCGCCTGAAAGGCATCCTCACCCCCGGTTTTCTCGACCTGCAGGTCAACGGCGGCGGCGACGCGCTCCTGAACAACGACCAGTCGCCGCAGGCGCTGCACCGCATGGCCGCCGCGCACCGCCGCTTCGGCACCGTCGGCATCCTGCCCACCGTCATCACCGACGCACCGGAGGTCCTCGCCCGCGCCGTCGACGCCACCCTCGCCGCCTTCGCCGAGCCCAACCCCGACCCCAGCATCCTCGGCCTCCACATCGAAGGCCCGCACCTTTCGATCCCCCGCCGCGGCACCCATGCCGCCGAACACATCCGCCCCTTCGACGCCACCACCCTGGCCCATGTCCAGCGCCTTCGCGCCGAGGGCATCTTCGTCAAGATCACCGTGGCCCCCGAAAGCACCACGCCCCAGGACGTGGCCCGCCTCGTCGGCACCGGAGCCGTGGTCTCGATCGGCCATTCCGATGCTACGGCCGAGGAAACCCGGGCCCTCCTCGATGCCGGCGCCACCTGCTTCACCCATCTCTTCAACGCTATGTCGCCGATGCTGAACCGCGCCCCCGGCGTGACCGGGGCCTGCATCAACTCCACGGCCTATGCCGGGATCATCTGCGACGGCATCCATGTGGCGGACGAGATGGTCGGCCTCGCCATCCGTGCAAGACCCTTGCCCGGCCGCATGTTCCTCGTCTCGGACGCGATGAGCACCGTGGGCGGCTCCGACCACCTGCGCCTCTACGGCCAAGACGTCTGGCTCAAGGACGGCCGCCTCGTCAACGCCGAAGGCTCCCTCGCCGGCGCGCATGTCACGATGGCCGAGGGCCTCTGCCGCCTCATCACCATCGTCGGCACCAGCCCCGAGACCGCCTTCGACATGGCCATCTCCGCCCCCGCCCGCCTTCTGAACCGCCCCGACCTCGCCACGCCCGAGCATCGCGAAACCGCCGACCTTCTCCTCCTCGACAGCGACTGGCGCCTCACCGCAACCCTGGCCGACGCACTCGCCACGCAACCGGCCTGACCGCCCAGCCTTTCATCTTTGCCAAAACATCCCCGCCGGAAGCAACGACCTTGCCCCGGCGCAAGCCGTTCATCCTCGTGCAATGATCCCCGCCGGAGGCCCCGACACCTGCCGGACGGGACGCCCCCGGATGAGAGAGCCCACCCGAGGAGGAGGGCGCAAGCCCCGACGACGAGACAAAGGGTCTTCGCGCCGCAAGGCGCTCCGTCCGCAAACCTTCCGACGGGAAGCTACGGCCCGTAGATCGTCACCTGCGGCAGCTCCGTCAGCGACAGCCCCAGCGCCTGAAACGCTGCCAGCGACAGAAGCGCACCACCGGTCCCCGGCCGCAGCTCGACCGCCAGAGACTTGCCCGCCGCCGTCACGATTCGCCCCTGCGCCTTGGCTTTCACCAAGGGCGAGGACAGCCAGATCCCCTGCTCGGCCGGCGGGCCCAGTGCCACGACGGTCTTTCCCAGCTCACGCTCTCCACCGGAAGCTGGTGCCGCCAGCGCCGCCGACTTCTCCTCCGCCGTCGTCTTGTCCAGCGCCGCCGCACTTGCGGCCCGGGTCGTTCCAAGGACGCTCGTCGACACGGCCGGTGCGAATTCGGTCGCGGGCTGCGGCTCGGCCGGTCCGGTCACGCCCGACCGCCCCCCTTGCTTTTCGAACAGGGCACAGCCCGACAGGGCCAAAGCCAGGACGAGAGCGGGGGCGGGGGCGGGGATCATGGCAAGCTGTCTCATGGTCGTAGGCTATCCCGCCGCCCCCGGCCCCGCAATCGTCGCTCTCGCACTTGTGCGGCCCCCCGCTCGGGCCTACCTTCGCGCTATGGCTCCGCTCATCGACCCCTTCGCCCGCGCCATCAGCTACCTGCGCGTCTCGGTTACCGACCGCTGCGATTTCCGCTGCACCTACTGCATGTCGGAACACATGACCTTCCTGCCCAAGGCCGACCTCCTGTCCCTGGAGGAACTCGACCGCCTCTGCTCCACCTTCGTCCGCATGGGCGTCCAGAAGCTGCGCATCACCGGGGGAGAGCCCCTCGTCCGCAAGGGCATCCTCACCTTCTTCCGCGCCATGTCCCGGCATCTCGACACGGGCGCGCTGAAGGAGTTGACGCTGACCACCAACGGCAGCCAGCTCACCCGGTTCGCCGATGAACTCGCCGCCGTGGGCGTGCGCCGGATCAACGTCTCGCTCGACACGCTCGACCCCGACAAGTTCCAGCAGATCACCCGCTGGGGCCGTCTGAACCAGGTCCTGGAAGGGATCGAAGCCGCGAAATCCGTCGGCCTCAAGGTCAAGATCAACGCCGTCGCCCTCAAGGGCTTCAACGAAAACGAACTCTTCCCCCTCCTCGACTGGTGCGCCGAGGAAGGCCACGACCTCACCTTCATCGAGGTCATGCCGATGGGCGAGGACATGTCCCCCCTCCGCCTCGACCAGTACTGGCCCCTGAAAGACCTCCGCGCGCGGCTCGCCGAGCGCTACACCCTCACTGACCTCGCTGAACGCACCGGCGGCCCGGCGCGATATGTCCGCATCGAGGAAACCGGCCAGAAGGTCGGCTTCATCACGCCCCTCACCCACAATTTCTGCGAAAGCTGCAACCGCGTCCGGCTGACCTGCACCGGAGAACTTTATATGTGCCTCGGGCAAGAGGACATGGCCGACCTCCGCGCCCCCCTTCGCGCCAGCCCCGACGACGCGCACCTGGAACAGGCCATCCGCGCCGCCATCGCGCGCAAACCCAAGGGCCACGACTTCGACTACAGCCGCCAGAAAGTGGCCGGCCAGATCACCCGCCACATGAGCCATACCGGCGGCTGAAGACCCAAATTCCTTACTCAAGAAATTTGATCCCAGCCCAACCGCCGCGCCCTATTTCGTCAGGATCAGCTTCCCCGCCCGCGTGATCCGCAGGGAATACACCTGCCCATCCAGCACGATCCGCGCCAGCGATCCGCCCTCGGTCAGCACCCGCGCATCATGGACCGGGGTCGCATCCGTGGTCAGCCACGGCTCCACATAGGCGTTCATCCCCGCCCCTCCAGCCGCGCGATCAGCGCTTCCAAGGCTGGGCCGGGGAAGACCACAGCAGCGCTCAACAGGTCCAGAAATTCCCCCCAAGGGGCACGACGTTCGGGCATGATGACCTCCAGATGACGATCACACCGGGCGGACCCGAACGGGCTGGCTGGGCTTCCGATATATCCTTACTAAAACACTCAACCATGTCAACGCATATTCCGCTGGCCCCTTGCACGGCAATCTTTATCCTGCGGCGCAAATGACCGATCCCGCCGGAAGCCTCCTCTCCCTCCCCCCGCCGCAAGTGCCGCCGGACGCGCTGGCGACGCTCGTCCGCACCCACTGGGGCCTGACCGGCGCCCTCCATCCCCTCACGTCCGAGCGTGACCAGAACCACCGCCTCGACACCGGCACCGCGGGCTACACCCTGAAACTCGCCAACCCCGCCGAGCCCGCCGCGTTGACCGACTTCCAGACCCAGGCCCTTCTCCACACCGCCCACCATGCGCCGGACCTCCCCACCCCCCGCGTCATCCCCACGCCGGACGGCCACCACATCCTCCCCACCCCCGACGGCGCCCTGAGGCTCCTCACCTGGCTTCCCGGCACCCCCCTCGCGCATCTCCCCCGCACCCCCGCCCTCGCCACCTCCATCGGACGCGCCTTGGGCCAGCTTGACGCCACCCTCGCCCGCTTCCACCACCCGGCCGCCGACCATCACCTCCTCTGGGACATCCGCAACACCCCCGACCTCGCCCCCCTGACCGGCGCCCTGCCGGACGACCTTAGGCCGAGGATCATCGCCTTCCTCACCCACTTCACCACCCACATCGCCCCCGCCCTCGCTCAGCTTCCCCGCCAGGTCATCCACGGCGACTTCAACCCTCACAACCTCCTCGCCGACCACGAAAAGCCCACCCACCTCACCGGCATCCTCGACTTCGGCGACATGACCCTCAGCCACCGCATCTGCGACCTCGCCGTCGCCGCCTCCTACCTGATCGACCCCACCGACCCGCCCAGCCTCCTCATCCCCCTGACCACGGCCTACCACCAGGCCAACCCGTTGACGGAAAAGGAACTCCAGCTCCTCCCTGACCTCATCACCGCCCGCCTCATCACCACCCTCACCATCTCCGCCTGGCGCGCCGCCCGTTACCCGCAGAACGCCGCCTACATCCTCCGAAACGCCCCCACTTCGCGCGCGGGACTCGACGCCCTGACCGACCCTGAAGCGCTCGCAACCCAACTCCTCGCAGCCTGCGGAACCCCGACATGACCCGCCAGACCACCATGCTGAACGCCTACACCCCCGGCGCCGGGCACCTCTCGCCCGCGGACGAGGCGCTTGCCAACCGCCGCGCCAAGGCCCTCGGCCCCGCCTACCGCCTCTTCTACGAAACCCCGGTCCACCTCGTGCGCGGCGAGGGCGTCCACCTCTACGCCCCCGACGGCACCGCCTACCTCGACTGCTACAACAACGTCGCCTCCGTGGGCCACTGCCACCCCCGCGTCGTGGAAGCCCTGTCGAAACAGGCCGCCACCCTCGCCACCCACACCCGCTACCTGCACGACGGCATCTTGGAATATGCCGAGCGCCTCCTCGCCCTCTTCCCGCCCGACCTCTCCCACGTGATGTTCACCTGTACGGGGTCCGAGGCGAACGACCTTGCCCTCCGCATTGCCCGCGCGGCCACCGGCGGCACCGGGGTCATCGTCACC
>Ga0208243_1000684_pt1 | contig 16089 bp, 11 predicted proteins | sample Subbio2Aug_QV12A_FD_184826 | JGI IMG/M metagenome (GOLD analysis project Ga0208243, IMG submission 184826) | Serpentinite rock and fluid subsurface biosphere microbial communities from McLaughlin Reserve, California, USA - CR12Aug_QV12A (SPAdes) | ecosystem: Environmental > Terrestrial > Deep...
TCCTTCGAGGCGCGCTTCGCTCGCACCTCGGGATGAGGACCGCGGCTGGGCTGCCAGCCGGGGCACCGGCGGAGAGATCGTGCGTCCTTCGAGGCGCGCTCCGCTCGCACCTCGGGATGAGGGCCGAGGGAGCTTCCTGAAGCTCCGCAACGCCGCAACCAAAGGACTGCGCTCCATCCGTACCGAGGGTCCTCATCCTGAGGTGCGAGCGGAGCGAGCCTCGAAGGACGCACGACGATGATCCGCACCCTGCTCATCGCCAATCGCGGCGAGATCGCGTGCCGGATCGTGCGCACGGCGCGGCGGATGGGGATCGCCACGGTGGCGGTGCACAGCGATGCCGACGACGGGGCGCCGCATGTGCGGACGGCAGACATGGCGGTGCGGATCGGGCCGGCGGAGGCGGCGTCGTCCTATCTTGACGCGGGCGCGATCCTTGCCGCGGCGCGTCTTGCGGGCGCGGATGCGGTGCATCCGGGCTACGGCTTCCTGTCGGAGAACGCGGATTTCGCGGAGGCCTGCGCGGCGGCCGGGCTGGTCTTCGTCGGGCCGCCGGCCGAAGCAATCCGCGCGATGGCGGACAAGGCGCGGGCGCGTATCCTGATGGCCGCGGCCGGGGTGCCGGTGGTGCCGGGCTATGACGGCGAGGACCAGTCGGCCGACAGGCTGGCCGCGGAGGCGGAGCGCATCGGCTTCCCGCTGCTGGTCAAGGCGTCGGCCGGCGGCGGCGGGCGCGGCATGCGGCGGGTGCATCAGGCGGACGACCTCCCGTCGGCAGTGGAGAGCGCGCGGCGCGAGGCGGAGAACGCCTTCGGCAGCGGCGGCCTGATCCTGGAACGGCTGGTGGAGGGGGCGCGGCATGTCGAGGTGCAGGTCTTCGCCGACGGCCGGGGCGGCTGCATCCACCTCGGCGCGCGCGACTGTTCGGCGCAGCGGCGGCACCAGAAGATCGTCGAGGAGAGTTTTCCGATCGGCGTGGTCGACGGGATGGCGCGCGCCGCGGTCGCCTGCGCGAGGGCGGTGGACTATGTCGGGGCGGGAACGGTTGAGTTCATCGTCGGGGCGGAAGGCGGCTACCACTTCCTGGAGATGAACACGCGGCTGCAGGTGGAGCATCCGGTGACCGAGATGGTGACCGGGCTCGACCTCGTCGAATGGCAGCTGCGGGTGGCGCGGGGCGAGCCGCTGCCGCTTCGGCAGGAAGAGGTGCGTTTCGACGGCCATGCCATCGAGGCGCGGCTCTATGCGGAGGACCCGCAGGCCGGCTTCCGGCCGCAGACGGGGACGGTGCGGGGCTGGCGGCCGGAGGTTTCGCCCGACGAGCCGGGGCTGCGCATCGACGCCGGCGTGGCGGACGGGCAGGCGGTGACGCCGTTCTACGACCCGATGATCGCCAAGCTGATCGCGCATGGCCGCGACCGCGACGAGGCGATCGGGCGTCTGGTGCGGGCGCTGGAGACGCGGCCGCTGTTCGGGCTGAAGACCAACCGCGGCTTCCTCCTCGGCCTGCTGGCGTCGCCGGACTTCCGGGCCGGCGCCGTGACGACGGACCTGATCGACCGCTGGATCGCCGACGACGCGCCGCTGCTGCGGCCAGCCCTGCCTTCGCGGGAGACGGTGGCGCTGGCGGCTGCGTGGCTGGCACTGTCGGCGCCGGGGGGCTGGTTCCGCTCGACCGGCATCGCCGCCTGTCCGATCACGCTCGACTGCGAGGGCATGCGCTTCGAGACGACCGTGCGGATCGAGCGCGGCCGCCTGGCCGGCGTCCGGGTCGGCGGCGTCGACGGAGGCGAGGTGGAGATCGCCGAGGCGCGGATCGAGGGGCCGCGGCTGCAGGCGGTGCTGGGGGCGGGAGCGGCGGGCGGCGGGGCGCTGGCCGTGGCCACCGTATTCGCGGAGGGGCGCGACGTCTGGCTCGACCGGGACGGACGGACCTGGCGTTTCAGCGAGCCGGACCGGCTGGCGGCGCGCGAGGCGGCAGCCGATCCCTCGCTGATCCGTTCGCCGGTGACGGGCGTCCTGCGGGCGCTGTCGGTTGCGGCCGGCGACCGGGTGGAGGCGGGCGAGGCGGTCGGGATGGTCGAGGCGATGAAGATGGAGACGATGCTCGCGGCCTCCGGCGCGGGAACGGTGAGGGCCGTCCGCGCCCGCGCCGGCGATCAGGTGCGGGCCGGCGACGTGATCGTGGAGCTCGAGCCTGACGGCTGACGGCCGGAGGGGCAGCCCGTCGCCGCCGTCGGGGATGCCGCCTTGGCGTTTGCCCTGCCTGCCGGGCTCGGCTAGGACTGAAGTCCCGGCGCGCGCCGGAGAGCGGTCGCTCACGACCCGCAACGGAGACGCCTCGTCCGCCCATGCCTTCATCAATGCCCGTTCCGGTCTTCGACGGCCACAACGACACCTTGCTCAGGCTGCATGCCGCCAAGGTCGCCGAGCCCGAGAGGCTCTTCCTCGAGGGGACGCGCAAGGGCCATATCGACCTGCCGCGGGCACGGCAGGGCGGCTTTGCGGGCGGGTTCTTCGCCGTGTTCCCGCCGCCGCTCGGGCCGATCGACTTTTCCGTTCCCGCGCCGCCGGCCGGCGCCGACGACCGGCTGCCGCCCGAACTGGCGCAGGGCGACGCGGCCGCGGCCACCTTCGCCATGGCGTCGATCCTGTTCAGGCTGGAACGCGCCTCCGACGGCGCACTGACGGTCTGCCGCAGCGCCTCCGACATCCGCGCGGCGATGGACCGCGGCTCGATCGCGGCGCTGTTCCACATCGAGGGCGCGGAGGCGATCGGGCCGGACCTTTCGCTGCTCGACGTGCTGCACGCCGCCGGCCTGCGCTCGCTCGGCCCCGTGTGGAGCCGGCGCAACGTCTTCGGCGAAGGCGTGCCGTTCCGGTTTCCGTCGTCGCCCGACACCGGGCCGGGACTGACCGACGCCGGCAAGGCGCTCGTGCGGGCCTGCAACCGGCTGAAGATCGTCGTCGACCTCTCGCATCTCAACGAGAAGGGATTTCGCGACGTGGCGGCGATCACCGACGCGCCGCTGGTCGCCACGCATTCCAACGTGCACGCGCTCTGCCCCTCGGCGCGCAACCTGACCGCCTGGCAGCTCTCGGCGATCCGCGAGAGCGGCGGCATGGTGGGGCTGAACTTCGCCACCGGCTTCCTGCGCTCCGACGGCCGGATGGGCGGCGACACGGCGCTCGACGTGATGATCGCGCATCTCGACGCGCTGGTGGAGGCACTGGGCGAGGACGGCGTCGGCTTCGGCTCCGATTTCGACGGCGCCCCGGTGCCGGCCGCGATCCGCGATGTCGCCGGACTGCCGCGGCTGATCGAGGCGATGGAGGCGCACGGATTCGGCCGGGAGCTGATCGAGAAGATCGCCTGGCGCAACTGGGTGGGGCTGCTGGAGCGGACGTTCGGGTAGCGCGGATCGGGCGGCGCGCCGCGCGCGGCTCCCGCCCTCAACCGCCGCGGCAGAGCCCGTGCCGGCGCTCGATGCGCTCGGCGGTCAGGTGCTGCAGGCGCCAGAGGTGGCGGTCGTGGATGCCCATCTGCTCCAGGTGCTCGACGGTCGCGTGCAGATATTCCGCCATCGAGCCGCGGAAGCCGCAGGCGGTGGCCAGCATGTCGGCGGTGGCCTCGTCGTCGAGTTCGCCGACATAGCGGCCGCTCTTGCGGTTCATGGCGAAGGTCAGCGCCTTCAGCGGCCCCTGCGGCGTCGTCACCTTGATCCAGCGCGGCGGGAAGGCCGATGGCACCATGCTCATCTCGCGCCGGATCAACCGGTCCATGTTGGGCTTGACCGCGTCGGCAGGCAGGCGGAACACCACGCCGTGGCACTGGCCGCCGCGATCGATCGCCAGCATCAGGCCCGGCTGTTCGCGGTTGCCGCGGTAGCGGTAGTCCCAGCCGAGGCAGAAGCGCCTGTGCCAGCCTCGCGCCAGCGCCGTGCGCCGCTCCACGAAGTCGAATTCCGGGTTCCAGATCAGCGAGCCGTAGCCGAACACCCAGAAGCCGTCCTCAGGCGCCCCTGCCATGATCTCGGCGACGACGCGCTCGTAGTCGGCATCGGTCGCGGGCACCATGCCGGGGAAGACCTGGAAGCCCGGGTCGGGAATCTCGCGGGCGAGCAGCGCGACATGGTCCTTCGTCAGCCGCATGGTCCGCGGCGGTTGGCTGGCGGTCATGATGCTTCCCGTCTCCGTGATCGCTCCAGATAATCCCGCCCGGCCCCACCTATCAAGCGCCACGGCACGGCGTCCGCACAGGGCGCACCCGCCCAGGCGCGACGGGTCCGCTGCTGTCCGGCAGAAACGGATGGCGGAGCGGGTGCCGGAGGGCCTATAATGGGTGCCAGCCGTTCCTGTAGCGACCGCCGGTGGGGGCTGTCATGAGCGAAGCGAAGGACCTGTTCGTGCTATTGCGGCAATCCGCGCATGCGCGCGTGGCGGATGCCATCCAGCGGCTGGTTCTCGAGGGCGAGGACCACCAGCTCTGCCGCATCAACGTGCCGGCCTTCGCCGCCCGGCAAGGCCTCGACGAGGAGGCCGCGATCGCGGCCTTCCTGCACGCCACCCGCATCGGCATCTTCGAGATTTCCTGGAACATCCTCTGTCCCGGCTGCGGCGGCGTGCTCGATGCGAACGCCACGCTCAGGACGGTCCGGAAGGAGGCCTATACCTGTTCGCTCTGCGCCTCGGACTACTCGCCGACCCTCGACGAGATGGTCGACGTCACCTTCACCGTGAACTCGCGGGTGCGCCGGATCGCCGCGCACGATCCGCATGGCCTGCCGCTGCTGGAGTACTACCGGCAGATGTACTGGGGGTCGGGCGTCGACGTCCCCGAGGAAGACTACGAGGCGGTGATGAACCGGTTCCTCATCGATCACGTCGAACTCGATCCCGGCGAGAAGGGCGTCCTGTCCATCCAGCTTCCGGCGCAGTTCGTGATCGTCTTCGAGCCGATCACGCACTCGGCCCAGTTCATCGACGTGAGCGGCGATCCCACCCGCGACCGGCAGAGCCTGTCCCTGGTGTTCGACCGGGCTCACATGCACAACCACACGCTGAAGATGCGGCCGGGACCCCTGCGCATCGCGCTCGAGAACCGCGTCGACACGCGGGTCCTGCCCAGCGTGTTCATCGCGGGGGAGGCCCTGCACGCCATGATCGACACAAGGCGGCCCTTCCTGACCGCCCAGCGTCTCCTGTCGAACCAGACCTTCCGCGACCTCTACCGCACGAGCACGCTCGACGTGGACCAGCGCCTGAAGATCACGAGCATCACCTTCCTGTTCACCGACCTGCGCGGCTCGACCGAGCTCTACGAACGCGTCGGCGATCTCGCCGCGTTCGATCTGGTGAAGGCGCATTTCCAGGTCCTCAACGAGATCGTCGCGTCGGAGGCCGGCGCCGTCGTGAAGACGATCGGCGACGCGGTCATGGCCACTTTCCCGACGCCGCACCGCGCCGTCGCCGCCGCGCTCAGGATGCGCGAGGCGATGCGGGACCTGAACGACCGCAACGGCCGCGAGGATCTGCTTCTCAAGATCGGCGTGCACGAGGGGCCGTGCATCGCCGTGATGCTGAACGAGCGACAGGACTATTTCGGCCAGACGGTGAACATCGCATCGCGGGTCCAGGGCCTGGCCAGTTCGCAGTCGATCTTCGCGACCGGTTCGGTGGTGGAGGACGGCCGCACGATCGAGTTGCTGAAGCGCCGGGCGCTGACGCCGCAATCCAGCAGCGTCACGCTGCGCGGCATCGACCGCGAGTTCCGGATCTACGCGATTCCTTGAGCCGGCGAGCGACGGTCCGCCTCGCCCTTGCCTACAGGACACCTATTGGATATGGAGGCCGCGCTAGTCTGCGAGCCGGTCCGGCTCGTGCCCCTCCAGCAGTACCGGGATGACTGCCCGGCCGAGGAATCCGGCTTCCATGGCGCGTATCGTGATGAAATTCGGCGGGACGTCCGTTGCCGATATCGGTCGCATCCGCAACGTGGCCAGGCACGTCAAACGCGAGGTGGATGCGGGCCACGAGGTGGCGGTGGTGGTGTCGGCGATGGCCGGCAAGACCAACGAGCTGGTCGCCTGGGTGCAGGACGCCGCGAAGGCCGAGGGCGCCAATTTCAACATCTACGACGCGCGCGAGTACGACGCCGTGGTGGCGTCGGGCGAGCAGGTGACGTCGGGCCTGCTGGCGCTGACGCTGCAGGCGATGGGCATCCACGCCCGCTCCTGGCAGGGCTGGCAGATCCCGATCCGGACCGACAGCGCCCATGGCGCCGCACGCATCCAGGACATCGACGGATCGTTGCTGATCAAGCGCTTCGGCGAGGGCCAGGTGGCGGTGATCGCCGGCTTCCAGGGCATCGGCCCGGACAACCGCATCGCGACGCTCGGGCGCGGCGGCTCCGACACCAGCGCGGTGGCGATCGCGGCGGCCGTGAAGGCCGACCGCTGCGACATCTACACCGACGTCGACGGGGTCTATACGACGGACCCGCGCATCGAGCCCAAGGCGCGGCGGCTGGCCAAGATCAGCTTCGAGGAGATGCTCGAAATGGCCTCGCTCGGCGCCAAGGTGCTGCAGGTGCGCTCGGTGGAACTCGCCATGGTGCACAAGGTGCGCACCTTCGTGCGGTCGTCCTTCGAGGACCCCGACGCGCCCGGCATGGGCGATCTTCTCAATCCCCCCGGCACCCTCATATGCGACGAGGACGAAATCGTGGAACAGCAGGTCGTTACCGGCATCGCCTACGCCAAGGACGAGGCCCAGATATCGCTCCGCCGCGTCGCCGACCGGCCGGGCGTCGCCGCCGGCATCTTCGGCCCGCTGGCGGAGGCCAACATCAACGTCGACATGATCGTCCAGAACATTTCCGAGGACGGATCGCGCACCGACATGACCTTCACGGTTCCGTCGAGCGACCTCGGCAAGGCGCTCGCCGTGCTCGACCGGTCGCGCGAGACCATCGGCTTCGAACTGGTGCAGCACGACACCGGCATGGCCAAGGTTTCGGTGATCGGCATCGGCATGCGCAGCCATGCGGGCGTGGCCGCCACCGCCTTCAAGGCGCTGTCGGAAAAGGGCATCAACATCCGCGCCATCACGACGTCGGAGATCAAGATCTCGATCCTGATCGACGGCGCCTATACCGAGCTTGCAGTGCGGACTTTGCATTCCGTCTACGGTCTGGATAAGCAATAGTCCTACCAACCGTTGCTCGGCCTGCCGCGTCCGCGATTCGCGCGGAGGCGGCCGAAGGCCGTGGGAGAAACGCCCGATGCGTGAATTCGCCGGCAGCCCGCGGGTATTGCTGAGACGGCTGCGCGAGCTGATGGCCGAGGCGGCGGAGCCGCAGGCCCGGCTCGACCGCATCGTGCGCGAGATCGCCTCCAACATGGTGGCCGAGGTGTGCTCGCTCTACGTGCTGCGGGCGGATTCGGTGCTGGAACTCTACGCCACCGAGGGCCTGAACCCGAGCTCGGTGCACCTGGCGCAGCTCAGGCTGGGGCAGGGCCTCGTCGGCACGATCGCCGCGAGCGCCCGGGCGCTGAACCTGCAGGACGCGCAGAACCATCCGGCCTTCACCTACCTGCCGGAGACCGGCGAGGAGATCTACCATTCCTTCCTCGGCGTGCCGGTGCTGCGCGCCGGGCGGACGCTCGGCGTGCTGGTCGTCCAGAACAAGACCAAGCGCCACTACGGCGACGACGAGGTGGAGGCGCTGGAGACCACGGCCATGGTCATCGCCGAGATGATCGCCACGGGCGACCTTCGCCGCCTGACCCGGCCGGGCATGGAGCTCGACCTGTCGCGGCCGGTGACGATCGACGGGCTGTCCTTCAACGAAGGCGTCGGCCTCGGTCACGTGGTGCTGCACGAGCCGCGCATCGTGGTGACCAACCTGTTCAACGAGGACGTCGACACGGAACTGCGGCGGCTGGACACGGCGCTGGGTTCGCTCAGGGTCTCGATCGACGACATGCTGTCGCGGCGCGACGTGGCCAGCGAAGGCGAGCACCGGGCCGTGCTCGAGGCCTACCGCATGTTCGCGCATGACCGCGGCTGGGTGCGCCGGCTGGAGGAGGCGGTGCGCAACGGCCTGACGGCGGAAGCGGCGGTGGAGAAGGTGCAGAGCGACATGCGCGCGCGCATGATGCACATGACCGATCCCTACATGCGCGACCGCATGAACGATTTCGACGACCTCGGCAACCGGCTGCTGAGGCAGCTGATGGGCCACGGTCCGGAGAACCTCGCGGCTGCGCTGCCGCGCGACGCGATCGTGGTGTCGCGCTCGATGGGCGCGGCCGACCTGCTCGACTATCCGCGCGACAAGCTGCGCGGTCTGGTGCTGGAGGATGCCGCCGCGACCAGCCACGTCGTGATCGTGGCCCGCGCGATCGGCATTCCGGTGACCGGCCAGGCCAAGGGCGCGGTCTCGATGGCCGAGAACGGCGACCCGATCATCGTCGACGGCGACGAGGGGCGGGTGCATCTGCGGCCGCAGCCGGACGTCGAGGCGGCCTTCGCCGAGAAGGCGCGCTTCCGCGCCCGCCGCCAGGAACTCTACCGCGAGCTGCGCAGCCGACCCTCCGTCTCCAGGGACGGCGTCAAGGTCGAGCTGATGATGAATGCCGGGCTGGCGGTGGACCTGCCGCAGCTGGGCGAGGCGGGCGCGGCCGGCATCGGGCTGTTCCGCACCGAGCTGCAGTTCATGGTCGCGGCGACCTTCCCCCGCGCGCAGGCGCAGGAGACGCTCTACCGCCAGGTGCTGGAGGCGGCCGGGGACCGGCCGGTGACCTTCCGCACCATCGACATCGGCGGGGACAAGGTGCTGCCCTATTTCCGCGGCTCGGAGAAGGAGGAGAACCCGGCGCTCGGCTGGCGCGCGATCCGCCTGACGCTCGACCGTCCGGCGCTCTTGCGCACGCAGTTCCGCGCGCTGCTGAAGGCCGCCGGCGGGCGCGAGCTGCGCGTCATGCTGCCGATGGTCACCGAGGTTTCCGAAATCCGTCGGGCGCGCGAGATCATCGACCGCGAGGTGAGGCACCTCGCGCGCTTCGGCCACCTGCTGCCCACCAGCCTCGCCATCGGCGCGATGGTGGAGGTGCCGTCGCTGCTGTTCCAGCTCGACGAACTAATGCGCGAGGTCGACTTCGTCTCGATCGGCTCGAACGACCTGTTCCAGTTCATGACCGCGACCGACCGCGGCAACGGCACGGTGGCCTCGCGCTTCGACCCGCTGTCGGCGCCGTTCCTCAGGGCGCTGAAGTCGGTGCTCGACGCGGGCGCGCGCGCCGGCACGCCGGTGACGCTGTGCGGCGAACTCGCCAGCCGGCCGATCTCGGCCATGGCGCTGATCGGGCTCGGCTTCCGCTCGATCTCGATGTCGGCCGCCGCCATCGGCCCGGTCAAGGCGATGCTGGTCGACCTGCCGGTCGAGACGCTGACGGCGCAGATGGGGCTGATCCTGGGCGACGGCGGCGCGACCCACGACGCCCGCGCGATGCTGCGGGCGTTTGCGGCGGAGCACGAGATCCCGGTCTAGGGGGGCGGGGGGCAGTGGGCGATTTCTTTCCCTTCGAGTTCATCGTCGCGGAAACGCCGCGCTCGATTCAAGCAAAGCCCAAGTCGGTCCAGAAGTGGATGGCGCTCGTGTCGGAAGCTGCACAAAGTCGCATTGCAGAAGTCGTCGAACAGTCTTGGCTGGACATGCGACCGCTGGCACTCACGATATTCTATTTTCCGCCAGCGGCGATGGACGGTGACATCGACAACATCATCAAGCCGATCATGGACGCTCTGGTCCATGTCGTCTATCTCGACGACCGCGCGGTCGAACGCGTGGTGGCGCAGAAGTTCGAGCCTGGCCTCGACTGGTCCTTTCTGCAGCCTAGCGATATGCTGTCCGCTGCACTAAGTGTCGGCGGAGCGGTCGTGTACATCCGAGTGGATGACGACCTCGCCTGGAGGCGACAGTGATGTCCTTGGCTCAAATGCGTTCCGCGGGTGATGCAGAGACTTCGTTTTTGGAGCGCATGCGGCCCTTCTACGAGAGGCAGGGCTACCGTTTCACGGTTCACCCGCAACAGGCGGATGTCCCGGCGTTCCTTGCATCCCAGCTTCCTGACGCCGTTGCATCGAAAGGAAACGGGGGCATCGTCATCAAGCTGGTGTCACGGCCGGAGCAGAGCATCAGGCCTTCGCTGGTGGAGCTTCGGGACCTGATCAAGGACCATCCCGAGTGGCAGCTTACCGTCGCCCACATGGGACGGGATCCATCAGGCGTGCGCAATATGCCCGTCGTCGGAAAAGGTCTCATATTGCGTCGAGCCGATGAAGCGGAGCGGCTGGCAATGGATGGCGAGATTGCCGCCGCCTTCGTACTGGGCTGGAGCCTTCTCGAGGCTTCGCTCAACAGCCTGCATCCTGCAGCCGACAAGCGTCCTCGAACGCCCGGCACGGTGGTCCAGACTCTCTCTATGTATGGCGATATCTCCTACGAGATGGAAAACGCCCTGCGACCGTTGATTGATCTGCGCAACAGGGTCGTTCACGGCGATCTGGATGCAATGCCAGGCCTCGACGACGTGAGTCAGGTGCTGACCGCAGTACGGACGGCGCTTGCGGAGAATGTCGTCGACGCGGCCAGCTAGACTCTCGGCGGAATATGCGCGATCAGCGACAGCGCATCCGATTGCGCAGCTTCCGGCATTCGCAGCACCCTTCAATCAAGTCGCCAGTTCACCAAGCATGACCACTCTTCCCGCCGACCGCATGGACCAGGTCCTGAAACGCCACGACTATCTCGAGGCGCAGCTGGCGGCCGGGCCGGATTCGGAGACCTATGTCCGGCTGGCCTCGGAGTATTCGGAGATCCAGGACCTCGTCGTCCAGATCAGGGCGCTCAGGGCGGCCGAGCGGGAGCGGGACGGGATCCGGGCGATGCTGGCCGACAAGGCGACCGACGCGGAGATGCGGGAACTGGCGGAGGCCGAGCGCGACGAGGTGGAGGAGCGGATCGAGGCGATCGAGCAGGCGATCCAGCTGCTGCTCCTGCCCAAGGACGCGGCCGATGCCCGCAGCGCCATCCTCGAGATCCGCGCAGGCACCGGCGGCGACGAGGCGGCGATCTTCGCGGGCGACCTGTTCCGCATGTACGAGCGCTATGCCGCCGACCATGGCTGGAAGGTCGAGGTGGTCTCGGCGAGCGAGGGTGATGCCGGCGGCTACAAGGAAATCATCGCCACGGTCTCGGGCAAGGGCGTTTTCTCGAAGCTGAAGTTCGAATCGGGCGTGCACCGGGTGCAGCGCGTGCCGGCGACCGAGGCGAGCGGGCGCATCCATACGTCGGCGGCGACCGTCGCGGTGCTGCCGGAGGCGGAGGAGATCGACGTCGAGATCCGCAACGAGGACATCCGCATCGACACGATGCGCGCCTCGGGCGCCGGCGGGCAGCACGTCAACACCACCGATTCGGCGGTGCGCATCACCCACCTGCCGACCGGCGTGGTGGTGGTGCAGGCGGAGAAGTCGCAGCACCAGAACCGGGCGCGCGCCATGCAGATCCTGCGCGCGCGCCTGTTCGACATGCAGCGCACGAAGGCGGCCGACGAGCGCTCGGAGGCGCGCCGGCTGCAGGTCGGCTCGGGCGACCGCTCGGAGCGCATCCGCACCTACAATTTCCCGCAGGGCCGGCTGACCGACCACCGCATCAACCTGACGCTCTACAAGCTCGACCGGGTGATGGAGGGCGACCTCGACGACGTCATCGACGCGCTGATCTCCGATCACCAGACGAAGCTCCTGGCCGAGATGGGCGAGAATGGCTGAGACGGCCGCCGGGCCGGGCGAGCCGCTCGACGCCCTGCTGCGACGGCTGCGCGGAACGCTCGCCGCGGCCGGCATCGCGGACGTGGCGCTGGACGCGCGGCTGCTGGTCGAACAGGCCACGTCGACCGACCGCATCGACATGATCCGCGACCCAGGGCGCCTCATCCCAGCAGAGTCGGTGCTGGCCGCGGAGACGGCAATCGCGCGGCGGCTCGCGGGCGAGCCCGTCCACCGGATCCTCGGCCAGCGCGGCTTCTACGGGCTGACGCTCCAGCTCTCGGCGGACACGCTGGAGCCGAGGCCCGACACCGAGACGCTGGTTGACCTCGTGCTGCCGCGCCTGCGGGCGATCGCGGCCAAGCGTGGACGGTGCTGCATCCTCGATCTCGGCACGGGGACGGGTGCCATTGCGCTGGCGCTGCTGTCCCAGATACCGCAGGCGCGCGCGGTCGCCGCCGACATCGCGCCGGGCGCGCTCGCCACGGCCCGGCGCAACGCCGAGGCGAACGGCCTGGCCGATCGGTTCGAGACCGTCCTGTCGGACTGGTTCGGCGATATTTCCGGCCGCTACGATGCAATCCTGTCGAACCCTCCCTATGTAAGCATCGGCGAGTATGCGGCGCTGTCGCCGGAGGTGAAGGATCACGATCCGCCGCGGGCGCTGCTCGGCGGGGCCGATGGCCTGGACGCCTACCGCGCCATCGCGGCAGGTTTCGCTCCGCATCTCGATGCCCGCGGCATCGTCGGGCTCGAGATCGGGTCAGGACAGAAAGCCGGCGTGACGGCGGTGTTCGAGGCGGCGGGTCTTCGACTGCTCGACGCGGCCAAGGATATCGGAGACCGCGACCGAGCCCTGGTCTTCGGGCATTGATCTCCAGAATTGTGCCATGCGAAAAAGTGCTTGGCATACGTTGCGATACCGGATAGTTTCCGGCCACCGGATGAGACGAAGCAGGCAGTGCTGATCGGTTCGGTTCCTTCAGGAAACAAGCTGCCGGCCGCGTGATCCACGCAAGTGCTTCGTATGGGGATCCTCCGGCCCATGGTGAGAAACCAGGAACGTGATGGCTGGGCCGGCGGCCGAGGCATGCCGCGGTGCTCGTAATCGGAAGGCGCTTACAGGAAGCCCATGTCGGCTGCGGCGCCCGCTTATTTCAACATGATTGAAACGAAGAGTATCGGATGAGGCCACAACAGCAGAACAGGCGCATGCGCGGCAGAAACAACAATAATAACAATAATAATGGAAGCAACCGCAAGGGCCCGAATCCACTTACCCGCAGCTACGAGAGCAATGGTCCCGACGTGAAGATCAGGGGCTCGGCGCAGCAGATCGCAGAGAAGTACGCGACGCTTGCCCGGGACGCCCACAGCGCCGGCGACCGCGTCATGGCGGAAAACTACCTGCAGCACGCGGAGCACTACAACCGGATCATCATGGCGGCCCAAGGCCAGATGCCGGCTCCGGTGCTGCGCGACCAGCGCGACGAGTTCGACGACGAGGACGGCGACGAATCGGGCGACCAGCCCTTCAGCCAGCCGCAGGAGATGCGTCAGCCGGAGGCGCGCCAGAACGATGGTCGCCAGAACGAGAATCGCGACGGCCGGCAGCAGGACGGCCGCCAGGGCGAGCCCCGTCAGAACGAGGGCCGCCAGGGCGAGAACCGCGACGGCCGTCACGACAATCGCGATGGCCGCCAGCAGGAGGGCCGCCAGCAGGACGGGCGGCAGCGCGACAACAGGCGCGAGGACGGGCGCCGCGAAGAGGGGCGCCGGGACGAGCATCGCCGCGAGGACAGTCGTCGCGACGGCGAGAACCAGCCGCGCGACCCTCGTCGCGACCAGCAGCCGCAGCCGGCCATCGCTCGCGAGACTGCCAATGCTGCCGCCGAAACCCGGCCGCAGGACGGCAGCGGCCCCCAGCCCGTGATCGAGGGCATGCCGGCGGAGGTCGCGCTCGAGCAGGAGGCCATGGCGGGCCAGAAGGCGGCCGGTCGCCGCCGCGGTCGTCCGCCGCGCGTCAAGGGCGGCGACGATGCCGGCACGGCCGCGCCGACGATGCCGGAGCAGCCGGCTGCCGAAGCCGTCGCAGCGCCTGCGACCGCCGAGACCCCGGCCGCGGCAGCCGACGATGCCGCGCCGCGTCGTCCGCGTCGTCCGCGCCGGCCCCGCAGCCGTGACGAGGGCGAGCAGGCCGCAGAGGACGCGGCGGACGAGGCGACCGTCGCAGCGCAGTAGTCGCCGCGCCGGGAGGCTGGCCTCCCGCCGATGCGGGAGATCGATGCCGGATTGCTCCGGCCAGTCCAAGGGGGCCGCAGGGCCCCCTTTTTCTTGGGCGCAGGCGCCGGCCCTCCGCGCCGGCAGCCACCGGCAGGAAGCGCAGGCGAAGGCGATGCGCCATCCCCGCATCCGGTCACGGCGGACAGCCTGCGCGTCTGCCGCCGCGCCGGCTTGAATTTCCTGCAAGATCGTTATACTCGATAACATTATGTCTCGGGAGGAGATCAGCATGCCGGTCATCGCCGCATCGGGAGTGCGGGCCGTTCGCATGGGCGAACAGTCCGTGGCATCGACCAGAGCACCGTCCGGTTCGACCTACGTCGAATCCGTCCTGCCGCTGGGCGACTATCCCCGGTCGATGATCGACTGGCTGCGGCGCTGGGCGGCGGAGACGCCCGAGCGGGTGTTCCTCGCGGATCGCGGCGAGGATGGCGAATGGCGCAAGGTAAGCTATGCGCAGGCGCTGGCCAAGGCGCGCTCGATCGCGCAGTATCTCCTCGACCGCGACCTCTCCGCCGAGCGACCGATCGTCGTCCTGTCCGGAAACTCCATCGAGCACGGGCTGCTGGCGCTGGGCGCGATGATGGCGGGCGTGCCTTTCGCTCCGGTCTCCCCCGCCTATTCGCTGGTCTCGAAGGACCATGCGAAGCTGCGGCACATCTTCTCGCTGCTCACCCCCGGCCTCGTCTTCGCCGCCGACGGCAAGCCCTTCGAAGCGGCCCTCCGGGCGGTGATGACGGACGACATCGGGCTGGTGGTCGCGCGTCATGCCGTCGGAGGCCTTCCGTCGGACCGATTCGAGGCCATGACCGCGACCCTCGCCACCGACGCCGTCGAAGCTGCCGATGCCGCGGTCGATCCGGATCAGCCAGCCAAGTTCCTGTTCACGTCGGGTTCGACCGGCATGCCGAAGGCGGTCATCAACACGCAGCGCATGATGACCTGTAACCAGCTGATGATCGTATCGGCGATGGCGTTCCTGGCCGACGAGCCGCCGGTTCTGGTCGACTGGCTGCCGTGGAACCACACTGCGGGCGGCAACCACAATTTCGGCATTGCGCTCGCCAATGGCGGCACTCTCTACATCGACGACGGGGCGCCGACCCCGGGCGGCATCGACAGGACGGTCCGCAACCTCACCGAGATCGCGCCGACGCTGTATTTCAACGTGCCGAAGGGATACGAGATGCTGACCGAGCATCTCGCCCGCAACGCGGCGCTGCGCGAGCGCTTCTTCAGCAAGCTCAAGCTCATGCAGTATGCGGGCGCAAGCCTCGCGAAGCACGTGTGGGACGCGCTCGAGAAGCACGCGATCGACACGACGGGCGAGAAGGTGCTCATCGTCACCGGCTACGGCTCCACCGAGACGGCGCCCTTCGCGTTCACCACGACATGGCCGGTGAACCAGCCGGGCGAGGTGGGGCTGCCGGCGCCGGCGCTGAAGATCAAGCTGGTGCCGAATGCCGAGAAGCTCGAAGTGCGGCTCAAGGGGCCGAGCATCACGCCCGGCTACTGGCGCCAGCCCGACAAGACCGCCGAGTGCTTCGACGAGGAGGGCTACTACATGATCGGCGACGCGCTGCGCTTCGTCGATCCCGCCGATGTCTCGAAGGGCTTCATGTTCGACGGCCGCGTGACGGAGGACTTCAAGCTCTCGACCGGCACCTGGGTCAACATGGCCGGCGTGCGCGGCTCGATCGTCTCGGGCTTCGCACCCTACGTGCGCGACGTCGTCCTGACCGGGCTCGACCGCAACCACATCGGCGCGCTGCTGTTCCTCGACGTCGACGCGACGCTGCGGCTTGCGCCGGAGGTGCCCGTCGCCGACGAGAAGCACCTGGCGCACCATCCGGCGGTGCGGCTGCACTTCCAGGACAAGCTCGACGCGCTGGCCAGGAAGTCGACGGGAAGTTCCAACCTCGTCGCGAGGGTGGTCATCCTCGACATGCCGCCCTCGATCGATGCGCACGA
>Ga0208243_1000685_pt1 | contig 16084 bp, 20 predicted proteins | sample Subbio2Aug_QV12A_FD_184826 | JGI IMG/M metagenome (GOLD analysis project Ga0208243, IMG submission 184826) | Serpentinite rock and fluid subsurface biosphere microbial communities from McLaughlin Reserve, California, USA - CR12Aug_QV12A (SPAdes) | ecosystem: Environmental > Terrestrial > Deep...
GGCAGCCCGCCGTACTCAACCGAGGCCTGGGCCTCCCTTACCTTCTGGGGACTGGCCAGGATGCGCAGGGTCATCAGGATTTCCGCGAGTATCCCTTCGAGCACGGCGGGATGAAGGGGTTGATGTCCTGCCAGTCCGCGGGCCGACGGCAGGGCCCCCGAGAGCGCCAGGTCTGCGCGAAGAGACAGGACCGTCTGATGGAAAAACGAGGCCAGCGCCAAGCGCTCCCTGATCACGGCGGGAAGGGTCTGGTTCGTGGAGGAGGCGACCTCCTTCAGCTCGATGAAGAGCTCAGAGGGTAGTCGCACCTGGATCGGATAGGATTGAGACATGGGTATTCGTCCGACTGGGGAGGAGGCCGTCGGCAGGCACGGGACGTCAGAGCTCTGACGTCGACGCGCCTGCCTCAGCGATGTGTGAGGAGGGGAGGCTCAGTAGGCCGCCCCAGCTACCTGCGGATGATCCGTTCAGGCGTCTCGGGGAGGACATGTGCCGCTGCCTTGGCGTGGGTGGGCTGGCGGTGATCAATCCAGTCCAGGATATCGGACTCCACCCAGGCGATGCGCCCCGGTGTCAGTTGCACTGGCTGCGGCGCCTTGCCGTCGCGGACGAGCCGCCACCAGGTCGTGCGGCCAAGATCGCCTACCATCGGCCGGACGGCTTTCCAGGCGATGAGCTTCTTCTTCGTCTGTTGGGTCATTCACGTTCCATGTGTTGCCCGCTCAATCAGCGGCAACCGCGAAAATCACGCGCAAATGTTCACAGAACGTTACGTGTACATACGGGAAAATGTGTCTAAAATCAACGGATTCGTAACGACTTTAGGGGAGATAGAACTGCTCGCGCGTGCGACTAGAGTTTAAGCCAATAAGCATTGCTTGTAGGGGGCGCTCCCGGGCGCGCTGATATTGCCCCCGGGTCGGTCGGAAACCGGTCACTGATCCCACGGTTATTTTTCGAAGAAATTGCGGCTCACCCCCTGATCGCCGCAGGTTAGGCGTTCGGATTGGCCCCTTCGCGTCGGTGAAAGGGGGGCGGTCAGCATCATCCGGGGCCCATCGCACGCATTGTGGTTTGGCGCATGAAGAAGCTCGCGATGCATGATGACGAGGTCGCGCAGTTGGCCGGGTCTCTTTTCCAGAGCGAGAGCGTGGGCAGCCCATCCGGCCGCAGGTCAATCCGGCCGATATGCACATCCTTGTGGCGTCTGTGGCGAGTTACCCGCACGAGGTTTAGCAGCGAACCCGATCCAAGCCTGCGGCTAGAGGGGCGGCGGGTGGAGGACCGGCAGCCTCAGCTTGCGGCACCGAGGAAGACCGGAAGCTAATGGTGGCTCGCCGCCTTGCGTTCTTGACTGCTCCTCGGCATGGTTACGCTGTCGCTGGACCCGCCTTGGCGGGTGGCTCGGCCGGGCGCCTATCCCCCGGACAACTCCGCCGTCGCTCGCCCTACGAGCCGCGCGGATTATCATCGCTGAGCAATATGAAGGTGCAGGACAACGCTGACTCGCGCGGGCTTGAGGACGTGCGAGACGGAGGGATGGGTGGGCAGCCCGAGTTTGTAGAGTCCGCTCTGGGGTCGGAGGGCGACGAAGCCGCATCGGTGACGGCGCCGACCAGGAACGGCTCGCCACGGTCTGCATGGTATGTGGTCGCGAGATCTGAGGAATTGCGCGGCGGGCGGTCCTTGCAGGTAAGGCTACTGGGCGAGGATCTTCGGCTGTCTCGCCGCGATGGTGCAATCACCGCTCAGCAGCAATCGGACGCCCGCAGCGTTGCGGTACAGGAGGCCCATGGTCTGATCTGGTTGTGCCTGGGCCAGGTGGAAGCCGCGCCAGCGCTACCGGAATTGGTGGCCGGGGCGAGGATGATCGGACACAGCGTCGTAAAGGTACGCAGCGACTTCGATCAGGCTGTCCTCGGGCTAGTAGATCCGGCGCACGTGCCGATGGTGCACCGATCATGGTGGTGGCGGCCGCCGTCTAAAGGCCGCCGCATAAAGACCAAGGCATATACACCGTCGCCCTTCGGCTTCACGGCGCGAGCCGTTGACGCGTTCGCGTCTGCGCCGATCTATGATGCGGTGGGGCGCCAATCGGTCGAGATAGAGTTTCGGCTGCCCAGCGTCCGCAATGAAACCATCATTGGTCGCGCTCTCCGTCTCAGTAACCTCACCGTCATCACGCCGCTGGACGACGATCACGTTATGATCCGCAATCTGATCTACGCTGATCGTCCATCCCTGCGTCTTCTGGCGCCGCTTCTATCGGTTGCTGGAACCATATTCCTGGGGCAGGACGCCGCCATCCTCAGACGCCTGCATAGAGAACAGAAACGTGGCCGGTCGACTGGACTGTTCGTGGGCGATCCCGACAAACCTTCCCTATGGTACTACCAGTTGAAGGCGGCCCATCAGGCGTTCGAACGCGGTCGAGCCCGCTTCACCAATCCTGTCCGCTCCGCAATTCTCCGCTGGAATACCTGCTGGCTCCTTTGCCTTCCCGCGCCCCTTTGAGCTTTGGCCGAGTTCAAAGGGGCCGCGCCTCCGTTTGGCCGTGGCGGAGGCTGCGCCGGATCAAGACAAATGCGGGTTCTAGGTAAGCGGTGCGTCCGTACTGAGCATCAGACCTTCAGGCTTCTGCCAGTCTCAAAGCTGCGATACGCAGACGACGGGGCTAAGTCCGTCTTGAGCCGACATGCCGCGATCCCCGTCCCACAATCGGCCTTGCAACACATCACATCGCAGCGAAAGATCAAGGACGGAATGACGCTCGGCTGGACCAACATCGCGCCATGAAATCGCAGCCAGCTATCCTGGCTGGATGGAATCTCACAAGGCGACCGTCGTAGTGAGCTTTTCGTCTCTGGTCCGCCGCAACGGGGATGTTCTCGCATTCGGCTTCGCCTTCACCTTCGCGTCGAGTCTTGGCCAGACCTTCTTCATCTCGCTGTTCGTACCCAGCATGTCGACGGCGCTGGCCATCGACGAGTCCCGCATGGCGCTTCTCTACGGGGCGGCCACCATCGCCAGCGCCCTGTGCCTGCCGGCCTTTGGCCGCCGGCTGGACAACACTGACCTGCTCCGCTTCTCATCCGGCGCAATCGTCGCCCTAGCCGCTGGCGGCCTCCTGCTGGCGACGGCCACTCACGTGGCGATGTTAGCGGTCGGCCTCTTCCTTCTGCGGTTCGCGGGACAGGGCCTGATGTCGCACATCGCCATGACCGGCGCGGCGCGGTTCTTCGACGCTCACCGCGGCAAGGCGCTGTCCTTGACGGGCTTGGGACATGCCGCGGGCGAGGGCCTGTTACCCTTGACCTTGGTCATGCTCATCGGCTGGCTGGACTGGCGCTGGGCGCTGGTGCTCAGTTGTCTGGTGCTGACCGGGATTATTGCGCCCGGGGCCATGATGCTGGTGCGGGGCAACGCAGGATTCCGTCAGCCCCATTCCCCGCTCACTGGGACTTCGCCGTCGGCGCTCCGCTCGACCGCCCTGCTGTCCAATCCAGAGTTCTGGCGCCTGCTCCCACTGTTAGTGGCCAGTCCCTTCACCATCACCGCCCTCGTATTTCACCAAGGCTGGCTTGCCGAAAGCCTTGGGCTTCCATTGGCGGTCTTCGCCGCAGGCTTCCTGGGGTTCGCCCTAGTTCAAGCGCCGACGGGACTCCTGGCAGGGGCCGTGGTGGACCGGATCGGATCGCGGCGGGTGCTACAGCTCCACGTCCTCCCGTTCGCAGCGGGCGCCCTGGTGCTCGCCCATGGAGGCAGTGGCTGGGCCGTCTGGATCTTCCTGGCCATGGCCGGCGTGACGAACGCCGCTGGGGCGCTGCTGCGAACCTCCATGGTCGCCGAGCTCACGCCGCTCAATCAACTCGGCGCAGCGCGCAGCCTGGTCAGCGCATTCATGGTCGTCTCGACCGCGGCTGGTCCGGCGATATATGGCCTGCTCATCTCCGCGGGCCTTAGCCCCTCGGCCGTCCTGAAAGCGGCGGCGTTGAGCCTGGTGGTTTGCATCGTCCCGAGCATCAGGTGGGGGAAACCGCCGGCTGGATGAGGCCCGGTCGGCGCCTCTGGGCCTGCGAACCGCCATCCACGCATTGCCGCTGGCCGGCAGGCAAGGGGGCGAGCCGGCCTTGCACCTCCGGCCCCACATTCCTGATCACCCGGGCAAAGGCGAAAACGGGTGACGTGTGCTGCGTCGCCACGACACCGGAAGCCGTACCAGCGCGCCCAGCCCTTGCACGGTCTATGAGAGCGCCTGAACGAAGGCAGGGCGAAGTTGCACGATCGGGTAACCCACCGGCTCCTCGCCATCGCAGACCGCAAAAGAATCCAGCACAGCCAGAGCCTTGTGCCGCGGCAGCCCCTGTTTCGCCAGTTGCAATTTGGCAAACAGCCACCGCCCGAGTTTCCTGTAATCGGCCAGGATTTCCGCGCGGTCGCGACCGGTGATGCGAGCCAGTTCAGTGATGCCGGCCTTGGCGTGGGGAAGGCGGGCGTGAGCGTTGAGGATCGGGAGCAATGTATTCCTCAGGGCCGGCGGCATGGCGAGCAACCCGTCTCGAAATTCGTCCGCAGAAGGCCAGCCGTCGGCGTCGCGTCGTGAGGAGAACTCGGCCAGGCGTGACTCCAGTGCGACCTCCATCGCCTGAACGGCCTCTTCGACGGTGCCGGAGTCGAGCTGATGGACGCGCCACATGCCGGCATAAGCAATGGCGGTCGCCACCGCGCCCTTGTCAGCGGCGATGATCCGATAGTGGCGAAACGCCTGGTCCACCTGGCGCGTGGGCAGGGAGCGGGAGAGGCCTGTTGTCATGCGCGCCTCCGCCGCTCCGTGGAGCCGATACCGAGGCGCTGGCGGGCCTTCGCCATCCGGTCGCTGAGATCCGCGTCGGAGATGGCCTGCAACATCGGTGCGATGCGCCGAGCCTCTTCCAAAGTGGCCGCTGGCTTCAGCCGCAGGACGTTGCCGATTAACAGGGTAGCGGTGGCGCCAGAAGGCTTAGCGGAAGTCATCTACACCTCCAGTCAGCAAGGTCTTGGCGTCGTCGGTGTCGAGCACCTGTGATAAGGTTTGGTCGTCCATGGCCCGAAGCGGCGAGCGCAGCTGTTCGGCGACCTGGTCCATCCGCCAGATCAGTTCACGCATCTTGGCGCGCAGCGCCTGAAGATCGTCAAGCGGGGGAGCAGGCGGGAAATCCGCACAGGGTTGGGATGCAGTTACCTTCATAGGTTTCCTTCTCGAACGCGGCAAAGCCGCGACAAGAGAAACCGCGATCCGCGCAAGCGCGGAACGGACGACGCGTCCCCATCCTCAAGCAAACCGTCATCGCCATCAGCGACGAGCGCGAGAACAACGTCGTTCGAAACAGCGAAGCCGTTCGGAGCGCGGTGCTCTCAGGTTAGCAATCAGATTGGACGCCCAACTTTGGGAAATCCTCAGCCTTTCACGAGGCTGGAAGCTTCATGTTACCCAATCTTGCCGAATGAGGGAAGCGCCGCTGCGGCTTCCAAGACGCTCTCGACACGGAGATCCGCCAGGCTCGGGAGGTGGATGTAGGCCGCGCGCGCGCCCCGTGGCGCGGCTAGAACCGGGTCGGAGGCATCGGAGAATAGTGTAAGCGTAGGGGCGCCGACCGCCGCGATGAGATGCGTCGGGCCGGTGTCGTTCCCGACGCAAAGCACAGCCTTGGCCGCCAACCCCGCGATGTCGAACAGGTTTGTGGCTGTTAGGTCCACGGCGCCCGGCGCCTGAGCGACAATCGATCCGGCAAGATCAGGTTCGGCCGGCCCACCGACGACGCCTACGCCGTAGCCCTTCAACATCAACCGTCGGGCCAGATCGGCGAACAAGGCGGCTGGCCAACGCTTGTCGAGCCTCGTTCGCGAACTGCCGGGGACAAGGAGCGCGAAGGGCGGCTTTAGTCCCTGAACGGTCGCCACGTCCGCGTGGACCGCCATCCAGCTGAGGTCAGGTGTGGGCGCCGAGCCGGGTGAAATGGGCGCATCATCCCATATGCCAGCGTCCCTTAGCTGATCGGCCTGTCGCTCCAGAGTGTGCATGGAGTTGCGATTTGGATTGCAATGGGGATGCGAGCACCCCCGCGCGATGCCTGACCACTGCGGCCTTTTTGGCCAAAGGGCCTGGAAGTAGCGCGAGGATCGACCTGAGGTCTGAAGATCATAGACACGGTCATAGTCCGCGAGCCGTAGGCGCCTGATCAGTCGCCATTCCGCCGCCCACCCCCTCGGGCGACCGTCGTCGAAGACGTTATCGAAATAGCCAGACGCGCGGGCGATCGCTCCAAATGCTGGCGTCGTGAGAAGGGAGATCTCTGCCTCAGGGTGCGCGTCTCGAATTCGAGCCATTGGACCCATGGCGAGGATAAAGTCCCCCAGCGCGCCCAGCTTGATGACCAATATGCGCACTCAGTGCGCCCCTGAGCTGGAGTGGCTCTTCTCTTCAATGATCTCGGACCCGACGATGAGGTTTATCTGTCGTTTCAGGTCTGCGCGCTCGTCATTCAGTATGTAGACGAGCCTCGCGAGTTCTATGAATTCCGGACCGAATTCGGCCGCCTTTTCGCATGCGCGCTTCGCATCCTCGATGTCCCAGAGACGGGCGTTCACCTCATGCAGACGAGCCTCCAGTCCTGCCAGATCAGCCAGCTCAGGGAGAGTTGCGGTCCTCACAGCTTCAAGAAGCCTAAGCTCGTGCGCTACATTTTGTAGCTTTTCGGGCGCGGTCAGGCGCTCGACCTTCACATTCAGAATCGTGAGCTTGTCGATCAGTTCACCGGCGGAAACCGGGATGGTGATCCTCATGAGGTGACCTCGCGTGATCGGGTGAGCAGCTGCTCTGCCGCTTCCAGCACAGCCTCGACGGCAAGACTTTCCATGTGGGGGATGGGCTGATTGAGTTCGGGATCTCGGGCCTTGAAGTCTTCGAAGGCTTCAGGACCCCGCACAACGGCGCAGTGCTTTCCCCATGGCGCATAGAGCCGATCATCAGTGGGGCCAAACAGCCCCAGAGTCGGGGCGCCGGCCGCTGCCGCCAAATGCATCATCCCAGAGTCGTTGCCGACGAACAGGTCGACGTGCTTCAGCATCGCGTAAGTCGTCAGGAGATCGGGCTCGCCCAAGGCCAGGATGCACTGGCCCGGCGGCAACGTGCGAGCGACGACATGGGCCGCAGCCTTATCCTCCTCTCCGCCGAGGAGAAGCACGCGAGCGCCTGGCAATGCGCCTAGCGGGGCCGTGAGAGTCTTGGCGAGTTGAGCAAAGCGTTCTGCCGGCCAGGTCTTTCCGAGCCAATTGGCGGCGGGAGCCAGTGCGAGCACGTGTCCGGACTGGTTCAGGAAGGCTGCTGCTCGGCGCTCGGTGGCCTCGCTGGTCCACAGTCCTGGCGCGGGTGGCAAGTGCTCAGCGGCAAGCAGGCGAGCGTTCTGGATGACCTTGTGTTCAGAAGCGCCGTGCCGATCGCGGTTCAATACCCGCCGCCGCGGTGTTCGGAGTGCATAAGAGGACAGGGAGCCCCGCAGATCCACGATCTGATCCCAGCGCGTCGACCGGGTCTGACGCCAAAGATCGAACCAGTGCCCGCCACGCCTCTGCTTTACGAGGGGGATCAAACGTTCGAGGCCAGGCGTGTCTGCAAAGAGGCCTATTGCCTTATGTCCGCCCGCAATTGTGAGGCGCGCCTCGGCTTGCTGAGCCAGCAGGGACCTGACGAGTCCCGAACTCAGCACAACGTCTCCGATGCGGGTGGCGGTGATGAAGAGAATGCGCGGTCCCCCCTTCTCGCGGGGAGCTTCAGAGAGCTCGCCGTCCAATGAACTTGGGGGGCGAACAGCGAGGCGCGGGTGGGCTTCCGGCGAAGTTAGGTGACTGGCCGCGGCTATAGACCGCTGGTCGGCATGATGGAGCATAGTCTCAAGGAGATCGCGCTAGCCCGCAGAACATCCGAGCGCGAAGCTCAGAATAGATCTGCGATGGAGCTAAGGTTTCCGGGGGATCGGCGCCCGGCCAAGCCACCTGATCATGTCAGGTCCAACGGAACACCCTGTTTGTCTCAACATCTCGTTGGAAGCAAGCCCTGGATTCTGCTGCACAGCAGTCTGCCGTTGAATGGCGCTCATCAGAGCCTCCTCGATCACTGGGCGAGCGGTCAGAGTGAGCTAGCCGCTCGCCGAGCGCGCCGCTTACCTGTTCGGAGCCAGGCCTATCGCTTCCAGTTGGCTGGAGCCCGGGGAGACGGGGTTGCCATCTCTGCTGTTGCAGTGCAAAAGGCCGCGACCAAGGACTCGGGAACCCGAGTGGCTATGCTGGGCGCCTATCCCCCAGCCTAATTCGCGACAAGTGCGGCCGCTTTCGGCGCCTTGCGCACCTTTCCTGACGGTTTTCAATTTATGAAGTTTTTCGCAGCCTTGCGGCGCGATTGGCTGTCCAATGTTCGCGGCGACGTGCTTGCCGGCATTGTGGTGGCGCTAGCCCTTATTCCAGAAGCGATCGGTTTTTCCGTCATCGCCGGTCTCGATCCGCGGGTTGGGCTCTATGCCTCGTTCTGCATCGCCGTGGTGACCGCCTTCGTCGGGGGCCGGCCCGGGATGATCTCCGCCGCCACCGCCGCCACCGCCCTGCTGATGGTGAGCTTGGTAAGGGACCACGGGGTCCAGTACCTGTTCGCCGCAACTGTCCTGATGGGAATCCTTCAGATCGTGGCCGGATTTCTCCGGCTGGGCGTGGTTATGCAGTACGTCTCGCGCTCTGTGATCGTCGGCTTCGTCAACGCCCTTGCGATCCTGATCTTCCTTGCCCAGGTCCCGGAACTCACCGGTGTCACCTGGCAGACCTACGCCATGGTCGCCGGCGGACTGGCCATCATCTACCTCTTCCCGCATGTGACGCGGGCCGTCCCGTCGCCTTTGATCTGCATTGTCGTTCTCACGGCCATCGCGATGGCTACGGGGATGGACGTCCGCAATATCGGCGACATGGGGGAGCTTCCCACATCCTTGCCGAGCTTCCTGCTGCCCGATGTGCCGTTCAGCCTGGAGACCCTTCAGATCATCTTCCCCTATGCCGCGACCATGGCCGCGGTCGGGCTGCTGGAGTCGCTGATGACGGCGACGATCGTCGATGACCTCACAGACACGCCCAGCGACAAGGACCAGGAGTGCAAGGGCCAAGGCATGGCCAACATGGTCGCCGGCTTCTTTGGTGGCATGGGTGGCTGCGCGATGATCGGTCAGTCCGTCATCAATGTGAAATCTGGCGGACGCGGGAGGCTGTCGTCACTCACCGCGGGCTGCGTGCTCCTGTTCCTGATCCTGGTCCTAGGTCCTTGGGTGGAACAGATCCCGATGGCGGGGCTCGTAGCTGTCATGATCATGGTGTCGATCGGCACCTTTAACTGGGGCTCGATCCGCAGCCTGCGCTCCCACCCGCTGAGCTCGACAATCGTTATGCTCTCCACAGTGGTGGTGGTGGTGGCCACACATGACCTAGCCAAGGGCGTGTTGGTGGGCGTTCTGCTCAGCGGCATCTTTTTCGCCCGCAAGGTGGCCCGCATCGTGGCCGTCACATCGACCGTCTCCGAGGATGGGACCCAGCGCACCTATCTCGTACAGGGGCAGATTTTCTTCGCCTCGTCTGAGCGCTTCATGGCGGCCTTTGACTTCAAGGAAGTGCTGCAGAGCGTGGTTATCGACGTCTCTCAAGCCCATTTCTGGGACGTCTCAGCCATCGCTGCGCTGGACAAGGTGATCCTGAAATTTCGCCGCGAGGGAACGCAGGTGGACATTCTCGGTCTCAATGAGGCCAGCGCCACCATGATCGACCGTTTCGCTGTGCACGATAAGCCGGGCGCGGAAGCCGCCCTGGGGGCGCACTGATGACTGCTTCAGGCCGAACCCCGATGGCGAATGAGGAGGAAAAGACCATGACCAAGGTGCTGGCATGCATTGACGGCTCCACCTACGCGACGAGCATCTGCGACCACGCGGCCTGGTACGCCGCCCGTGCTGGTGGGTCAGTTCGCGTTCTCCACGTCATTGATCGCAGCGAGACCACAAGGGCCCGCATCGATCTGAGCGGAAGCGTTGGTCTGGGCGCCCGGGATAGCTTGTTGGAGGAGCTGGCCCAAGCCGATGAGATTCAAGGTCGGCTGGCGCAGGAGCATGGCCGCGCCTTGTTGGACGGCGCTGCGGCCCGCCTCAAGGAAAACGGCGTCGAGAACGTCGAGCTGTTCCATCGGCATGGGGAAGTCGCCGAGACCGTCCACGAGTTCGAGGCGACCGCCGACATCGTGGTGATCGGAAAACGCGGGGAATCCGGCAATTTCGCGCCGGGCCACCTGGGCAGCAAGGTGGAGCGCGTCGTCCGCGGAAGCGTGCGCCCGATCCTAGCCGTGCCTCGCAAGTACATTCCGTTCTCCCGCCTGGTGGTCGCTTTCGATGGCGGCGACAGCTCAAGGGCGGCTCTGGAGCGCGTTGTCGCCGATCCCGCCTTCAACGAACTTGAAGTGCTCGTCGTCATGGCAGGCGTCGAGAGCAGCGAGACAAATCGGCACATGGACTGGGCCAGGGGCGTTCTGACGCCCCGCGCGAGATCCCACGTCGAGTTGAGAGCAGGCGAAGCCGAGACAGTGATCATGACTGCGTTGCGAGATGGCGCCGGAGACCTGCTCGTGATGGGCGCATACGGCCACTCTCGGATTCGGGAGCTCCTGGTCGGCAGCACAACGACGGCCATGCTTCGCCAGAGTCGCGTTCCGGTTCTTCTGTTCCGCTGATTGGGGGCATTGTGGATCTGGACGCCGTGCGCCGCGCGCTGCTCGCAGCCCGCCTGGAGCTTGAATCCCACGACGAAGGCACGCGGGACGATCGCAAGCCGGTTGAGCTGGACCAGACTAGCGTTGGCAGGCTCTCACGGATGGACGCCATTCAGCGACAGGCCATGGCTCAAGCGGGCCAATCCCGTCGCACAGGCGAACTTCGACGCATCACCGCGGCGCTCAAGCGCCTCGACGACGGAGAGTACGGCTTCTGCGTGGCGTGCGGCGACGAGATCGCCCCCAAACGCCTTGAATTCGATCCGGCGGTGGCGACGTGCGTCACCTGCGCCAGCCTCAGCTCCTGAGACTTAAAGCGGAGACCATGCCGACTGGGACAGTTAAATATGTCGATTCCGCGCGGGGGTACGGCTTCATTTCCAGAGATGATCGTCAAGCCAAGGTCTTCGTCCATGTCACCGCGGTCACGGCGGCTGGTGCGTTAGATCTGCGAAAGGGTCAGCGCTACAGTTTTGATATCGACGTTGATGATCGTGGCCAGCCGTTCGCGACAAATCTGCTTCCAATATGACCACGCCATCAGAGAAGCTTAGACGAAGAGACTGAGACGCCTTCACAGACGGATTTGCCTACACTATCTTGATTTCAGCGCGCCGGAGCTGAGCACCGCCCTGTGCGCCTGACCCCTCGGTTGAGGCAGGTCAAATCCCAAACACTTTTGTCGATGTTCGCCCTGTGACTCCGAGCGAACAGTCGTCCCGCAGGTCTACCTACTGTCGGCGGCTGCGGGCGGAGGAGGTCGGATGCGGCAAGTGCAACCCGGTGACATTTTTAAAGAGGCTTCTAGCGCCGCCCGCCACTGGCGGATCGTTGCCGTGCGGACGGGCGCATACGAGTTGGAATGCGTTGGTGCGCCGAACCTGAGTCGCTTCGCCACGCACGAGAAGCTCTTCGACACCAACCACTACTACCCCGACCGGTCCGTCGGTAGCGAAGTGGACGAATAGTGTTCGCGGCCCCTTCTCTCCAGCAGTCGCGCTCAGCCGCGCTGCGCGCTGGCGGCGCGCGCCGCGTGCTTGATCTTGGCTGCGGCGAAGGCCCGCTGCTCCGGCGTCTCCTGGAAATGGACGACCTGGAGCAGATTGTGGGACTCGATATCTCTGCCACGGCTATCGGGGCGCTGAGGTCACGCTACTGCGCCGACGCGCGCGTCAGCCTCTTCCACGCCTCCTTCACGGAACCCGATCCCCGTTTCGAGAATTTCGATGCGGCCGTGATGCTTGAAACCATTGAGCACATTAATCCGTCGGACCTCTCCCGCCTGGAGCGAGTGCTGTTCGGTCGGCATCGGCCGCGCCAAATCCTGAGCACCACGCCAAATGCCGATTGCAACGCGGCTCTAGGGGTGCCGTCCCATCGCCCCCGTCATCCAGATCATAGGTTCGAATGAGGTCGCAAGAGATTCGCCCAGTGGGCCCATGGGGTGGCGGGAAGAAACCGATACCACGTGAGCCTTCGAGGCGTGGGCGTGCAGCGTTCGTCCTATGGCTCGCCGACGCAGCTCGCCGAATTCTACGACACCAGAGCCTGAAGCGGCGCCAACCTGCTCGCCTTCAGTTCGTCAACAATCACAAACAGCCGCATGGCGGCGTCCACAAAGGAAAACCATGACCCAGACGACGTCAAATATTGAAGACCTGCTTCGCAAGATCGTCGCGCGCTCTCCGAAAGTCACCTTGGATAGTGTGCGTCGCGCGCATCCGGCCTTTCGCGCTATGAGCTATGACCACCTCTTGCTGCGGATCGAGCAGATCGAACGCGGTCAACGAGGTATCGCCAAATGATGGTAAGTCGGGGTTGGCGCCAGAGGGTCGCGACATGAATGTCCGCATCGTACCGATCTCTCCCTTCGATGACCAACGCCCCGGCACCTCAGGCTTGCGAAAATCCACGCGGCAATTCCAGGCCAAGGACTACCTCGCGGCGTTCATCCAGGCTGTGTTTGACACCCGCCCCGTCGACCGCGAGATCGTACTCGGTGGCGATGGTCGGTTCTTTTCAGAACCGGCTACCCAAGAAATCCTCCGGATCGCGGCTGGCAATGGCGTCAGGCGGGTTGTGGTGGGCCAGAATGGCCTCCTGTCGACGCCTGCGGTTTCTCATTTGATCAGAAGCCGCGAGGCCTGGGGCGGGATCATCCTGTCTGCGAGCCATAACCCCGCCGGTCCCGATGGAGATTTCGGCGTGAAGATCAACGGCCGAAACGGCGCGCCTGCGCCAGAAGATCTGACCGAAGCCATTTTCGCCCAGACCAGGGAAACCTCGGCTTACATGACCTTTGACGCCGCGGACGTCGATCTCGCGCGGCAAGGGATTCGTGAAATAGGACCGATGACGGTGGAGGTGATCGACCCCGTCGCCGACTATGCCGACCTAATGGAGCGGCTCTTCGACTTCGACCGCATCGTCCATTTTTTAAGCTCAACGAACGGCGGTCTTCTGTTCGATGCGATGCATGCGGTCACTGGACCCTATGCGAAGGAGGTCTTCTGTCGACGTCTCGGCGCCCCTGAAAGCTCAATCCTTCGCGGCCAGCCTCTTCCAGACTTCGGAGGGGGACATCCAGACCCTACCTTAGCGAACGCCAGAGTCTTGGCCGGCCTGATGAACGCAGAAGACGCGCCACCGCTCGGCGCAGCCTCGGATGGTGATGGGGACCGGCATTTCGTGATGGGCCCTGGCTTGCCCGTGAACGCCAGTGATAGCCTCGCCATTCTCCTGGCAAACGCCGAATATGTGCCCGGTTACCGCGGCCGCATCGCGGGAGTCGCCCGCTCGATGCCCACCAGCCGCGCGGTTGACGCCGTGGCTGGGGCCATGGGGGTTCCCTGCTACGAGACGCCGACCGGTTGGAAGTACTTTGGAGCTCTGCTGGACGCCGACCTGATCACACTGTGTGGAGAAGAAAGCGCCGGAGCAGGATCTGACCACATCCGTGAAAAGGATGGCATCTGGGCTATCCTGTATTGGTTGAACATACTCGCGGCCCGCGGGCTTTCCGTGGCCGACCTCATGCAACAGCATTGGGCGCGCTATGGACGCGTCGCCGCTCAAAGGATCGACTGGGACGGGCTGCCGGGCGATCGGGCTAGCGACGCCATAGACACACTGCGTCGTCGGCTCGGCGCCCTCCCTGGCGCGACGCTCGCGGGCCGTCTCGTGGAGAACGCAGATGACTTCGCCTATGAAGACCCACTCACGGGGACTCGGTCCGGGCAGCATGGCCTGCGCTTCACGCTTTCGGACGGCGGGCGTGTGGTCATCCGGCTGTCAGGAACGGGCACAAGTAGCGCAACTTTGAGGGTCTATCTCGACCAGCTTGGCGCGCCCGCTTCATCCTCTGCCGCCGCCGCGACCGGGGGTCTGGAGGCGGTTGCGAAGGAACTCGTGAGCGCGGCGGATGCGAGTCTCCTGTCGCAAGGACGTCAGACAAGAACCTAGGAGGGCCATCCAGATCCCGGTTTGGCGCCACCTTCCGCGCGCGTGCCTCAAGTTGAAAGAAGAGAGGAAGGGGAGGGGAGAGCGACGTTAGCTCTCAAGAAAGGTCCATCCCCATGGGCGCATCTCCTCCCTGCTTCTGGCCTGCCTATGAGGCCGGCTGGCGCGTTGACGCTGATCTCGTTCACCTGATCGATGAGGAACTGACCCGGCCGCTGCCGGGCGGCATTTCGAAGCTCCAGCGACACAACACGCTGCAGCGCCGCCTGGCTGAGCTCGGCGGCCGTCTCGGTTATGGTTCAGCTATTGAGGTGGCCACCGGCTACCGCAGGTACGTGCAGACCGGGCGCTTTGACGTCGCATGGACGCCGCCCGGTGGTCAGCCGCCGATCATCTTCGAGATCGACAGCCGCTGGCGTCATGAGTCGCTCCTCAAGCTGGGCCGGGTCGGCGAGGAAGCCCAGAAGCTCTGGATCTACTACGGTCAGCGGCCCCGGCCGCCTGAACCCACCGAGCCTGGGTTTCGCCGCCTCAACATCCTGAGGATCGGGCCCTGGCGTCTGGGCGTGAAGGAAGGGCGTCGGCAACAAGTGATCTCACCCGGTCAGTGGCCCGAGGCGCTGTTTCCCCGGATGGCTAACCATCACTGCGGCTAGGTTAGTCCAACCCGACAGTGGCAGCGCGAGCGGCGCGGCCCCGAGATGCTGTGAGGCAAGCGCAGCAACCCGCCCCATGCCGGGCGCGCAGAGCGATCTGACGAACGAAATCACCCCACTCCCAACTCACTCAGTCCAGGCAGGATTCGATGAACTCAAGAGCCCCGTACCCCGGCCCAAACGACCTTGCCGATGTCGAAGCATCCGCCAACCGGCTCGCGGCCAGTGGCCTTTCGATGTCGGAAGCCTACGCCTTCGCGGTGATCGTCAAGCGCAGCAGAGAGGAGGACTTCGATGTGTCCCGCGCCCGAGATGAACTCCGACGCGCGGGCTATCCCGCTTCCCAGGCCGACGCGATGGTGCACGAAGTTTGTCTCTGGCGGACAGCCGCAGGCCTAGGGAAGAAGCGCCGCCTGCCAACCGCCTTGGCCACGATCGTTGCTGCAACCCCAAGCTTTGCTTGACGGAAGGGCCGCGCTGAGGGTGTCGTGCGTAGGCCTGCGTGTGGAGAGACGGTGTGCCGCGGAACTTGAGGATGTTGGGGCGGCCTGACCGCACCGACTTTGCGAACTATGTCGCGACCCTGCCCAGACCAGTCGGTATGCTCGGCCTGACCCACGTGACCACAGGCTATCTGCTGCGTGAGATTCTGGATGCCGGCCAGATAGCGGCGGTGGCTGACTGTCCGGTCCTGCGGCAGCCGTTAGTCTACGCATTCTACGGCCGCTCGGCGTTCCGCAATTCCAGGGACGGCGATCCATCAGACCTAGCGTACCAGTTCCCCGCGGTCCTTGTGCTCGACCCGACGCTAACGCCGGCACCAACCTACGCCTTCGGCTTCGACAGCGGCGCGTTCGTGAACAACTTCATGGACGACTATCTCGATCCGCACATGCCACTTTTTGACTTCCATGTGCCGCCAGACGTGGCCTCTGCCGCTGCCTTGGCGCAGCACTTCTTCGGTGGACCGAAACCCTACTTGCGCAACCAACCCGCGCCCGCGCAGGAGCTACCGGCGAGCAATTTCGAGCTCGCGAGCTACAATCGGATGCTGCACGCCGGGGGGCGCAGCTCCGGCTCGAACAGGCTCGATGATCGGGTCTCCACCCCGGAGCTCATTTACGCCGACCCCATCCCCCTG
>Ga0208243_1000686_pt1 | contig 16061 bp, 11 predicted proteins | sample Subbio2Aug_QV12A_FD_184826 | JGI IMG/M metagenome (GOLD analysis project Ga0208243, IMG submission 184826) | Serpentinite rock and fluid subsurface biosphere microbial communities from McLaughlin Reserve, California, USA - CR12Aug_QV12A (SPAdes) | ecosystem: Environmental > Terrestrial > Deep...
GCGACCCGGAGATCGCGCAGGCCGGGATCGGATTCGATCGCCATGCGCGCCTCGCCCATCAGGCGCGTGGCTGCCTGGTAGGCGCGGCGGTTCTCCGGGTCGCGCTCGAGCCATTGCCGGAACTCCGGCTCGTCGGCTGCCGCCCGGCCGGTCTCGCCGGCGCGAAGGAGCCAGTCCGCCGCCTCGCGGTTGCGCCTCCTCTGCGCCGCGCTCAGTCGCTTGTGGGACATGGCCGTCCTGATCCTTCCCCACGTCCGTCGACAGGCGAGCCGGACATCCGGGCGTCCGCAAGATGGTTGGCACCGCGCGGCGATCCGCTGCGCCGTGGCCGGCCAGCCTGCGACGGACGGTTCGACCGGACCGGGACCGTGTCGAGCTCCATCTCGGCGTGCATCAGCCGGTCGAGGCAATGCGCCAGGGCGCGCCGCAAATGGCGGTCGACCATGTTGCGCGAAATCCGGAGCTTCGCCGCGATGTCGTCCCGGGTCAGGTGGTGCAGCCTGTGGAGAACGAAGACCGCACGGCGTCTTTCCGGCAACTCGCTGATCGCCTCGCGGAGGACGGCGATGCGGTCACGCACGTCGAGGGCGCGATCCGGGGGGGCGTCCTGCGAGGGGACGGCGCATGCCTCGTCCGGAGTGCCGGAAAAGAGGCGCGTCTCGAAACGTTCCCTGCGGAAGCGGTCGAGCCCGAGATTGACGGCTGCCCGGCACAGATAGGATTTGAGCGAACGCTTGTCGCGCAGCACGTCGGGATTGGCGGAGAGCTTGAGGTAGAGGTCGTGCACGATGTCCAGGGCGGCGGAACCGGAATGGCCGCTGCGGCGGGCCGCCGCGGCGATGTCGTGATAATATGCCTCGACCGCCCGGTCGAGCAGCTCGTTGCCGTCGAACTCGCCGGGGCTGGAGACGGCGCCACATTGTTCCGGCATGTTGTCGCTCTCGTCCTGAAACGTCCTGAAGCCGCCCTTGCCGCATCCGGTGGCCGCGGCCGCGCATCCGGCATGTCCGCCGCGGCAAGCCGGTCCCGATGCGTCCCGGTTCACAGCGGGAGGCTGCGAGCCGTTCCGTCCGCGGACCCGCCGTGCTTACCGAAGGCGGAAATGGGCTGCAACGGCAGCAGCTTGAGGCCCGCCGCGGCGAGGCTGGCGGCATCCGGCGAAAACAAGACTACCAAAGTCGTTTTTTCCGGGATTGTGGGAGGAAATCCTGTTCCTGGCGTCGGTTCCGCCGTGCGCGGCCGGTCGACGCGGCAGGATGAATTTCTCAGGCTGTTGCATTTCGGCAACTTTCAGGGCCCGAAGAGGCGGTGAACTCCGGCGCGGCGGGCAAGTGGGCGGGGATCGGTCGCGGCGGTCGACCGGCTGCCTCAGGGCAGGAGATGGACGGGCGCCTCGTTGACCGTCCCGATCGGGATCGTCGCTGCGAGCGCGGCAGGGCTGCCGGTCTTCCGGGCGTCCGTCTCGCGCCGCGCGGTCACGGCGCCGTCAGGACGTAGCGCTCGACGTCGTCGAGGATCCGATGCGCCGAGCCGATGCCGTGGAAACTCTGCCAGGCGGATCTGTCGACGCGATGGGCGCGGCCGTTCCGCACGGCGGGCAGGAGTTGCCAGAGCGGATTGGCGGTGACGTCCTTCTCCAGCGCATCGTCCGGTCCGCTCTCGAAACCGCTCGCGGAGACGTAAAGGAGAACGTCGCCGTCGAGACGGGCGAGCTCTTCCCAGTCCGGCCGCTTGACCACCGTTTCGTCGGTCACCGTCTCGTAGGCGGTGCGCCTGACGCCGGCCTCGCGAAGGACCGCATGGGGGGCATAGGCGGCGGGGCCGTCGACGAAGACGACGAACCGGCCGGGGGCGAAGCGGACGGTCGATACGGTCACGTCCTTCATCCGTGCGCGGATCGATGCAGCCCGCCTTTCATAGGCCGCGAGCGCGGCGTCGGCTGCCTCCTCCCGCCCGACGGTCGCGGCGAGGAGCCGGAAGTAGCTCTTCCAGTCCATGTGGCTGAAGAGGAGGGTCGGCGCGATCCGCGCCGCCTTCTCGTAGATCTGCGCATGCGCCTCGCTGCTGCCGATGATCAGGTCGGGCGCCAGCGCCGCGATCCGCTCCAGGCTCGGCTCCTTCGGATTGCCCAGATCGACCATCCCCGCTTTCCTGACGGCATCGAGCACGTCGGCGTCCTGGATGGCCATGTAGGGCGTCGCGACCACGGGAGCCTCGAGTTCGATCAGCATGCCGAGCGTGATCAGCGGATCGAGGGTGACGATCCTTTTCGCGCCCGCCGGAATGCAGACCGGCCCGTTGTAGACGCCGCTGGCGATTTCCATGCCGCGGCAGTCCGCCCGCGCGGACATCGGCGAGGACAGCAGGACGAGAAGGGCAAGGACGGCGCGCAGGACGGGCATCATCTCGGGTCGACACGCGAAGGCAGGTGCAGGGGGCCGCACCTGCGCCAGCATCAGAACTTCCTGCGGACGTTCAGTCCGAAGGACCGCCGGGGGCCGGCCTGGGCGAAGGGCAAGGCGGCGTCCGGATCGACGATGGTGAAGTACTCTTCGTCGGTGAGATTTTCCACGAAGGCCGTGACCTCCCAGTTGTCCTTCCTGAAGCCGGTCTGGGCATTCGCGATGAAGCGGGAGTCGACCCGGTACATGCCGTTCGTGCCGAAGCGGGAATTGTAGTCGCCGGTATACTTGGCGTCGCCGCCCACGAAGACGCCGTTCCCGAACTCGTAGCGGCCGCCGAAGCCGACGGTCCATTCCGGGGCTTCGGGGAAGGATTCTCCGGACTGGTCGCCGAGGTCGGCATGATCGAACTCGAGGAACCGGGTGTTCAGGTACCCGATCGAGGCGAAGGTGGAGAACCGGTCGGTGACCTGCCAGGTCGGCTCGATCTCGAAGCCCCATGCCTGGGACGAGGCGGCATTCTCCGTCCTCCGATAGCCCGGAATGTTCGAGAGCGGCCGGATCTCGATCTGCTGGTCTTCGTACTTCGTGTAGAAGAGGTTGGCATTGAGGCTGAGCCTGTCGTCCATGAGCCTGCCCTTGTAGGACAGCTCGTAGCTCTGCGAGTACTCCGGATTGTAGGTCACGAGCTCGAAGTTCGAGGGGTCCTGGCGATCGACGTAGGAACCGCCTGATCGGAAGCCCTGCGAATAGGTCACCGCGACGGTGTGGTCCTCCCGGATCTCCTTCGACAGTCCCACCTTCGGGACGAAGTTCAGCTCCTGGAAGGATGCGGGGTCTCCCGTCATCGCCGGGTCCATGCCGTAGAACACGAGGGAGTTCAGTTCGGTATTCGTCTCGTCGAGATAGTCCAGCCGCCCCCCCAGGGTCACGAACCAGCTTTGTGCGAATTCATAGGTCGCCTCGCCGAACACGGCCATGTTCGATGTCTCGCGATTCTGGTCGTCGTCGAGCTGGACGAGCCCGTAATACGGGACGTCGGCGATGAAGCGGGAAGCGCCGTCGAAGACCTGGTGGCTCCCGAAGACGCCGGCGACCCACTTCCAGCGTCCCGCCTCGTAGTTCAGCCGCGCCTCCTGGGTGAAGATCCAGTCATCGTCGGTGCCCCAGATGCCGGTGACATGGCCGGGCGTGCCGGCATCGACCGAACTGCGCGTGTTGATGCCGTAGGAAAGGCTGGTCTGCGACGTGAAGCGCAGTGCGTCGGAGAGGTCGTGCGTGATCTCGAGGCCGGCATTGTGCACCTCGGTCGTGCGGAATTCGGTATAGGTATCCGGGTTGTTGTTGAAATCGCCGCGTCCGTCGTAGAGGCCGACCAGCCGATCGTTCGGACGATCCTTCGAGTAGTTGTAGGTCAGGAGCGCCCGCGTGTCCGGCATTTCCGAAGGGGTGAGGAGCAGCTTGGCGCGGATGTTTCCGCTGATGTCCGTGGTGAGCTCGTCGTAGTTCGAATAGTGCGCGAAGTTCGAATAGTCGACGTCCGAGCGGAACCGCTCGAAGGCGCCCGATATGCGCAGCGCGACCTGGTCCTCCACGATCGGGGTGTTCACGACGAAACCGGTTCCCGCGCGGTCGTCGTTCCCGACGGTGGCGGACAGTTCGGCTTCCTTCTCGAAGGTCGGATCCTTCGACTTGACGTAGATCGCGCCCACCATCGCGGCGCGGCCGGAAAGCGTCGACTGCGGGTCGCGATAGACCTCCACCTGCTCGGCATCCCAGAGGCCGCGGGCGCCGAAGCGCGAATTGTAACGGGTCTGGAGGATGCCGTCGATGTAGAGGGAGCCTGCCGGGCCGCCCGATGGGACGAAGCCTTCGGAACTCATGCCGCGGATGACGAAGCCCGAGTTGACCGTCGCGCTCGGCTGGACGTTCGCGAGACGCCTGAAGGCGTCCCGCGTGTTCCCGATCTGGCCGTCCTCGAGCTCTCCCGCGGCGACGACGCCCACGCTCGCGGTCGACGCGTCGAGTGTCGTCGCGTTCTTGGAACCATAGAGCGTGATGCGGTCGAGCAGCGTCGACCCGTCGTCGGCAGCGGCGGGGCCGGCACCGGCGGAAGCAGCGCCGCCGTCCAGCACGACCTGGTTGTCGCCCTCGAAACGCGCATCCAGTCCGGTGCCCGCCAGGAGAACGTCGAGCGCCTGCGCAGGCGTCAACGTCCCGCTGACGCCTTTCGTGGTCTTGTCGCGGGCGAGGTCGGCATCGAACAGGATCTGCAGACCCGACTGCGCCGCGAGACGGTTGAGAGCCGCTGTGAGCGGTCCGGCCGGAACCGATACCGCTTGCGGTGTCCTCTGCGCGGGGGGCGCGGACTGCGCCGCAGCCGCAAGCGTCCAGCCGAGTGCCAGGGCCGTGCCCGCCATCAAGGCGAAGCGCCGCCCGCCGGCAACTCCCGCCCGGTTCGTCGTTGTCAGTTCGTGTACCACCAAAGCCCCCGTTCCGGCGGCGTTCAAGGCGCCGCTGTCGATCGCGTCGAACAGAGTCCATCTGCTCACCGGTGAGACGATCGCGGCTTCGCGTTCGGGACTGCGTCCCGGAAAAAATTCGACGGGACGATTCGTGCCCGGTCGGCACGATCGCCGGGCTGCGCGATTCGGTCGGCGAGCGCCCGCGCGACGACCGCGCGGCCGGCGCCGCGGGACGCCCGGCCGACCGGCAGCACCGCATGCCCCGGCGAGGCTGCCCTAGGCGTCTGCGCGCAGCGCCGATGCGAGGGTCGACAGCTCGTAGGCGCGCGGGTGATGACAGCCGCCGGGCGGGAAGACGATGGTGTTGGTCAGGTAGGCGAAGCTCAGGCCGCTGGCGGGATCGGCCCAGACCACCTGCCCGCCGAGACCCTGGTGCCCGAACGCGCGCTCCGAGGTTCCGTGCCCGAAGAAGACGCGTTCGCCGTAGCGGCCGGCAGGCGGACCCGCCTGCACGAAGCTCAGCGTGCGCAGCATCGGTCGGCCGAAGCTGTCGGGCATCGCGATGCGGGTCCGGTAGCGTGCCTCGTCGAGCAGGTCGGCGTCCCACAGGCGCAGGCGGTCGTGCAGGAAATGCTGGTAGAGCATGGCGAGCCCCGAGGCGGTGCCGACTGCGCCGGCCCCCGGCATGCCGATGGCCAGGCCCTCGCGCGTGTCGAATCCGCCCGGCATGCGCGGACGCCTGGCCGGGTCGGGCGCATGGCCCGGGATGTGGTTTCGGGCCAGCAGCGTCGCCCCCTGCGCCTCCAGAGGCTCGCCGAGGCTGAGCGTCCGGACCGTCCCCAGCCCCATCGGCGCCAGCACCTCGTCCCTGACGAAGGCGCGGTAATCGCGGCCGGCGACCCGCTCCACCACTTCGGCCAGCACCCAGCTCGCGGTGGCCGGATGGTACTCGTAATAGCTGCCGGGTTCGCCCTCCAGGCTCCACGCGGTGAAGGCCGCGAGCCGCTCGGCGCGGTCGCCCCACTGCGGAAACTCGATCTTCTGCCAGGGGATCGCGGCGGTGTGGGTCTCCAGCATCGCCAGCGTGATGCGTTCCTTGCCGTTGCCGGCGAACTCCGGGACATGGTGGGCGGCCGGGTCGTCCGGATCGATCAGGCCGCGCTGCCGCAGGATCCACAGGGCCGCTTCGAGGATGGTCTTGGTGGGCGACATGACCTGCATGGGCGTATCGGCCGCGGCCGCGCCGAATCCCTCCTCGTGCACGATCTCGCCTTCGAAGGCGACGGCCAGCGAGCACCCCTCGACACCGCCCCATTCGAGGCCGGCCTCGACGTCGCGGCGCGCGCGTGCGCGCAGTTCGTCCAGGCGTGCGCGCGAGAATGTGGATGTCGTCAAGCCGGCCTCCCGTTTCAGAAATGGCCCGTGCCGGTCAGGCGGTCACGGCGCGGACGAAGTCGAAGAACGTCGCCATGATGTCGCGCGAGACGTCGAGCATCGGATAGCGCATGGCGTCGTGCCGGGCGCCTTCGAAGACGCGGAGGTCGAACGGGATGCCGGCGGCTGCGAGGGTCTGGCCGAAGGCCAGCGTGTTGGCGCAGGCGAAATCGGCGCTGCCGGAGGTGAGCAGGCAGGGCGGCAGCATGCCTGCCCGGAGCCCGACACCGGGGCTGACGCGCGGATCCCGCAGCAGCGTCTCGACATCGTCGCCGAGATAGGCGTCCTGAAGCCAGCTGCGGGGCTCCAGGCTCCGGTCGTAATGGCCGTCGAATCCGGCGACGCCGCGCAGCAGTTTCCCGTGTCCGGCCTCCGCCAGCGCCCGGGCGGCAGCAAAGGCAAGCCCCGCGCCCGAGGAATTGCCGCTGACGAAGAGGCGTGCCGGATCGCCTCCGAAGCGCGCCGCGTTCCGGGACAGCCAATGGGCCGCGAACATCACGTCGTCGAAGGCCGCCGGGAACCGGTGCTCCGGGGCCAGCCTGTAGTCGGGCATGACCGCGACCATGCCGCCGCGTGCGAAGTCGAGCGTCGTTCGCCTGAAACTCCCGGCGCTGCCCCAGATCATCGCGTTGCCATGGACGTGGAGGACGACGGGGAACGGGCCGGGGCCGTGGGGTACGGCGATATCCGCCGTCAGCCCGTCCCTGATCTCGATCCCGCAATGCAGCGCCGCCACATCCGGTGCTTCAGGGGACGCCTTGAACGCGTCCAGCCTGTCGATCATGTCGCGATATCGCGCCACGTTCTCCGCGAGCGTTGTGTCGCGGAACAGGTCGGATTGCATCGCGGCCATCCGCGGCCCCGTGGCGGCATAGAACGCCCGATCATTCCGGCTCAGCAAAGGCTCCCCCCATCCCGGTCGGCCGCCCGGCAAGGCCGTGCGATCCTTCGGAGGCTCGCTATCAAAAAATAGTTGACCGGTAAAGTAATTTCCTGTTGAAGACGGCCAGCCGCCGGCGCGCCGCCGCCGGAGGATGCGGCCCGGGGTCTCGGGCATGGGGAGGAAGATGTGGTGGGCACGAGCTACGACGCCGACATCGTCATCGTGGGGGCAGGGCCGTCAGGTCTGGTCGCCGCTCTCGAGGGCCTGCTTGCAGGCGCCCGGGTCGTCAACCTGGAGAAGCGGGACGGGCCGACATGGTCGCGTGCCGGCACGCTCTACCCCCGGGTGCTCGAGATCTTCCGCTCGCGCGGCATCGTCGACCGTTTCCTGGACCGTGCGCACGCGGTGCAGGGGGATCCCATCTCCCGTTTCGGCGTGTGGGCGGGGATGGAGCCGCTGCAGTATCGCTATCTCGACACGCCCTATCCCTATGTCGTGATGATGCCCCAGATCGAGACGGAGAAGGTTCTGGCCGACTGCGTGCTCGAGCGCGGCGGTGACATCCGGCTCCGCCACGACGTCTTCGACCTCGTCCAGGACGGCGACGGCGTCACGGTCCGCTTCCGCGTCGATGGCGGCGCCGAGCAGAGCCTGCGGGCGCGCTACGTCGTCGGCGCCGACGGCAAGCAGAGCGTGGTGCGACGGCTGGCCGGCATCGGCTTCGAGGGCCATGACGCCCGCCGCACCGCCATCAACGTCGACGCCAACATCGACCTGCCCTTCGACCACGTCACCAACGCGTTCTTCAACGATGCCGGCTGGGGCATGGCCTATCCGCTGCGCAGGGGCCTGTCGCGCTTCGTCGTCATCGACAGGCAGACCATGGACGACGGACGGATCGACCCTCCCGACGCCGAGTCGGCGCTGGCGATGCTCCGCCGGGTCCATGGAACCGACTACGGCATCGCCTCGATCCATCAGATCACCCGCTTCGGCGATGCGACCTATTGCGCCGACCGGCTGAGGAACGGCAGGGTCTTCATCGTCGGCGAATCGGTGCGCGTACACTATCCCGCATCGGGCATCGGAATGCAGTTCTGCATCCAGGACGCCTTCAACCTCGGCTGGAAGCTGGGCCGCGTCGCCGCCGGCCACAGCCCCGCGGCGCTGCTCGACAGCTACGAGGAGGAGCGGTTGCCGGAAGTGCGGCGCATGCTCGACATGGTCCGCCAGCAGACAGCCATCCAGTTCCGGTTCGACGCCGAGACCAACGCCCTGAAGACCTATTTCCGGGAAAGGCTCCTGCCGCTGCCGGACGTGAACCGCAGCCTGGCGGAAGACCTCTCCGGCCTCGCCGTGCGTTACGAGGCCGCGCCGGATGCCGCGCCGGTGGTCGGGCGGCGCCTGCCCGCCATCGCGGTCGCGGACGACGGGACCGGCCCTCGGACGGCGCTCGATCTCGCATGCGACGGGGCGTTTCTGCTGCTCGACCTCACCGGCGCGGACGTTTCGGCCGTTGCCGCGCCCAACCCGCACGTCAGGGTGGCCGGTACCGCCGGCCCGACGCGCCATCCGGAACTCGCGGGCGTCGGCGCGGTCTTCGTCCGCCCCGATGGCCACGTCGCCTGGGCCAGCGCCTCCGGCCTCGCCGCCGGCGTCCCGGACGAGGCATGGTCCGGCTGGTTCGCGGGCTGAAAGGGAGACCGAGCGCGCTAGCGGTTCTCGGCTCGGACGGCGTCCGCTCAGGTCGCCGGCGTCACGGCGGGGAATCCTGCCCCGGACGGCACCGGTTAACTTTACCGGTGAACTAAACTGGACTAGCGTCGTGACGCCCTGGCGGGCGTGGCACGGGGAAGACGGGATCGGGCGCCGCGCGTCCGGCGGGGAGGGAGGCGACGTGCAGGCACGGGAGGCTCAGCGCCGCGGCTACGGCATCGCCGTGGAGGCCGTCGAGAAGTGCTTCGGCGTGGTGAAGGTCCTGCGCGGCGTGTCGCTCGACGTTCCGCCCGGCAGCTTCGTCGCCCTGCTCGGCCCGAGCGGTTGCGGCAAGACCACGCTTCTGCGCACCATCGCCGGCCTTGAGCAGCCGAACGCCGGCTCGATCCGTATCGGCGACGAGACGATGGTCGATACGGCGCGCAGGGTCCATGTCCCGACCGAGAAGCGAAAGCTGGGCATGGTGTTCCAGAGCTACGCGCTCTGGCCCCACATGACGGTGGCGCAGAACGTCACCTATCCGCTGCGGAGGCAGGGCGTCCCCCGGCGTGAATGGAGCGGCCGCGTCGATGCGGCGATGGCGGCTGTCGGCTTGCCGCCGATTCTCGACCGGTATCCTTCGCAGCTGTCGGGCGGGCAGCAGCAGCGCGTCGCGCTGGCGCGGGCGATGGTCGCGCGGCCGCGCGTGCTGCTTCTGGACGAGCCGCTGTCCAATCTCGACGCCAACCTGCGTGACCAGTTGCGGCGCGAACTGCGCCTGCTGCACGACCGCGAGGGCACGACGACCATCCTGGTCACCCACGACCAGCAGGAGGCAGCCATGCTGGCGGACCTGATCGCCGTCGTCCACAAGGGCCGCATCGTCCAGGTCGGCTCGCCTTCGGTGGTCCTCGACCGGCCGGCCGACCGCTTCACCGCGGAGTTCGTCGGCTACGACAACTATGTGGACGCCGAGATCGTCGGCGTCTCCGGCGGGCGGCTGATGCTGCGCCTGGACGGCGGCCAGACGCTCAGCCTGCGCGGGGACCCGGCTGGGCGCGTGGGCGACGCCGTCGCCATCGCCACGCGCAGCCACGAGATCCATCTGGCCGAAGCGGATTCGGGCGACTTCGTCCGCATCCGCGGGCGGCTCGAAGCGACCTTCGGTCTCGGCCACTGGCGCGAGCATCGCATCGCCGTCGGCGCGAGCCGCCTCGTCGTGCGCGAGCGCGCGGACCGCAACGGCGGCCTGGCGCCCGGGGCGGCCGTACACGTGGCGATACCGGAAACCGCGCCTGTGCTGCCCCGCTGAGCGGGCAGCACAGGCGCCGGGACGAGATTGCGGGGGCCGGAAGGCGGCTCCCGAGGGGCCCCGAGGGCCGATATCGGAGGGAGGTACCATGAAAGGCATTGCAGGCATCGCGCTGGCGGTCGGGCTTTGGCTCGCCGCGCCCGCGCAGGTCGGAACGGCGCAGGCCGCCGATCTCGATCGGTTGAAGAAGGAGGCGCTGGACGCCGGCCAGACGGAGGTGATGGTCTACCTGCCCGCGGCGCGGGCGTTTCAGCCGCTGTTCGAGAAGTTCAGGCAGGATTTTCCGGAGTTCGCCGTCAGCACCACCGAACTGTTCGGGCCGGCCCTGTTCGCCCGGCTCGAAGCCGAGCGCGCGTCCGGCGCCATGACCGCCGACGTCGTGCTGTCGGGCGAGATCGACTTTCCGGTGCTGGCGCAGGACGGCTGGCTGCAGAGCTACGTGCCGGCCGGTGCCGACAAGCTCGACGCCGCCTATGTCGGCGCCGACGACCGCTGGATCGTCTGGGGCCTCGGTCCCGTCGGCGTGATGGTCAACACGACTGCCGTCAACAAGCCCGGGCCGCACAGCTGGAAAGACCTGATCGCGCCGGAGTTCGCCGGCAAGGTCATCATCAACAATCCAGAGACGCCGACCACCTCGACCCTGTCGATGGTCACGCTCCATCACGAGGGCCGCATCGACGCGGCCTGGATCGAAGCCTTCGCCGCCCTGAAACCGACGGTTGCGGCCAGCACGTCGGCCATGCTGCAGGCCGTCGCCACCGGCCAGTCGACCGTCGCTCCGTTCATGCCATACGCGCTGTACCGTGTGGCGAAGGCGCAGGGCGCGCCGGTCGAATTCTGGTTCATGGAGGATGGCAATCCGGCCATGCCGCTCTCGGCTGGTGTCGTGGAGAAGGCGCCGCACGACAAGGCGGCGCGCCTCTTCGTCTCCTACCTGATATCCGAGGCGGGCTTGGCCGCAGGGCCGGCGCTGGGGCAGTACAGCCCGGTGCCGGGAGCGCCTTCGCCGGCCGAAGCGCCGGCGGACGCCGAAGTGCTGGTGCTTACCGGCAAGACCCTGCAGGACGCCCTCGCGGCCTGGAAGGCCGAAGGCGTGCCGCTTCTGACGAAATGACGCATGCGCGGGGTGCCGGCCCGGCCGGTCCCCGCCTGACACTGCAGGAGACGCTTGGATGATGCGGCAGGGCTACAAATGGCTGGCGGTGGCGGCGATCGCGTACCTGCTGATCTTCCCGCTCGCCATGCTGGTCCGCAGCTCCGTCACCTCCTCGCCCTTCGCCGCGGAAGCCGCCTATACCCTGGACGGCTTCCGCACCGTGCTCGCAGACGGCAACTTCTACCGCGCCTTCATCAATTCGCTCATCCTGTCGATGCTCACCGCCTTCGGCAGCCTGGCACTCGGGACGTACTTCGCGCTCGTGGCGGCGCGCGCCGCTGTCGCCTTCCGCGGCTGGATCACGCCGGTGATGGTCGTCGTCACCGCAACCCCCACGCTCTTCTATGCCATCAGCTGGGCCATGCTCGCCAATGCCAATGCCGGCATCCTGTCGAAGCTCCTGGCGTCGATCGGGCTCGGTCCGCTGGGCGGCATGCTCGACGCCGTCGGCTGGCCGGGGCTCGTCTGCGTCTCGATCGTCAAGGTGACCGGCTTCGCCTACCTGTTCCTGATCGGACCGATCTCGGCGGCCGACCGCAGCCAGGAGGATGCCGCCGTGGTCTTCGGCTGCAGCAGGCTGCGGGCGATCGCGACCATCACCCTGCCGTCGCTGGCACCCGCCTATTTCGCGGTCGGCATGCTGCTCCTCGTGTTCGGCATCCAGACCTTCGACATGCCGGCCGTCCTGGGCATGCCGGTCGGCATCGGCACGCTGTCGCTGCTCGTCAACGACTACCTGATCGTCAACGCGCGGCCCGACTGGTCCGCGGCCGCCGCGAGCTCGGTCCTCGTCATGCTGTTCGTCGCGGCGCTGGTTGCGCTGCAGCTCTGGACGCTCCGGGGCAAGGGCTACGTCAGCCTCGGCGGCAAGGCGCAGGGCGGCTCGGCACGGCCGCCGCTTGGCCACGGCTGGGCGATCAGCCTGTCGATCCTGCTCTTCACGCTGCTGGCGCTGGTCGCGCCGGTGGCACAGTTCGTCATCGGTTCGTTCCAGCCGTTCTTCGGGCTCTACGGCGCCTGGACGCTGCGGAACTACGCTGCCGTGCTGTCCGATCCGGTGGGCGTCGGCGCGCTGCGGACGACGCTGGCGATCGTGCTCGCCGCTGCGCCGCTGACGGTGCTCGCCGGGTTCCTGATGGCCTACGCGATGCACCGCCATCCCGGCAGCCTGCTCAGCATGGCCTCGCGGGTCGGCTCCTGGGTGCCCGCGACCGCTCCCGGCATCGTCCTGTCGGTCGCCCTGCTCTCCACCTACATCGGCACGCCCGGCATCCGGCTGCTCTTCGGCACGCCCTGGCTGATGGCTCTCGCCCTGATGGTCGGCGGCGTCCCGGTGGCGGTGCGCGCCGCGGAAGGCATGGTCGCGCAGGTCTCGCCGGAACTCGAGGCAGCGGCGCGCATCAGCGGCGCGGGACCGGCGGCGACGATCTTCGGTATCGTCGCGCGCCTGTGCGCGCCATCGCTGCTGGGAGCCTGGCTGCTGATCTCGCTCTGGATGGCCGGCACGCTGGACGTGCCGATGCTGCTGCAGTCCTCGAGCAGCCAAACCGTCGCCACCTATGCCTTCGGTCTGTTCGGCAACGGGCAGATCCCCGAGGCGGCGGCGATCTTCCTGCTGTTCCTCCTGGCGCTCGGGCTGGTGGTGCTCTGTCTGGCGGCCGGGCTGGCGATCGCCCTGCGGCTCGCGGCGCGGTGGAACGCGCTGCGGCCCGCAGCAGCGGCTTGAACGCGGCCCGGGGCTATGGCAGGACCCGCTGGACAGCGGGGCGGCGCATTCCGGATGGCGAAGATCGACAAGGTTCCCGAGCAGCGGAAGGCCCGCAGTCTCGACCCCGAGCACACCCGGCGGATGAGCCGCGACGACCCGGCCGTGCTCGCCTTCGTCTACCTGACCTACGCATCGGCCATGGTGGTGAAGCTCGCCGACGAGCAGCTTCGCGCCTCGAACCTCTCGGTCGCGCGCTATACCATCCTGCGTCTTCTGGAGGATGGCGAGCCGAGGACGCTCGGCTATCTGAGCGAGAAGCACTTCTGCGTGCCCGGCAACATCACCAAGCTGGTCAGCCGCATGCAGCAGGACGGTCTCATCGACAAGAAGACCGACGAGACCGACCGCCGGGTCTCGCTGGTCACCATCACCGCCAAGGGACGCGCGCTGTGCGACAGCGCCTCGCCGGACCATCGCCGTTTCATCCAGTCGCTGACCGCTCCGCTTTCCGGGCAGGACCTGGAGACGTTGCGCGGCTATCTCGAGACGATCGCGGCGAGAGCCGTGACCATGGCGGCCGGGACCGACCCCGGAACCTGAACGCCGGGCCTTCGATCCGCCGGGAGCACGAGTCCCGCCGGACCGGCGTACCCCGACGGTGGGGCCGGCCGTCCGGAGCCGGGAGCGGTTCGCGATCCCGCCCTGTTCCGCTCTGCAGCGCGTCGCGATCCCTCGGGTGCGCCCCGCACGCTCGAGGTCTCTGGTTCAGCCCCGGTCTTTCACCCGGAAGCGGTGCCCGCTTTCGGGAGACATGCTCTAGCGGCCGGTGAAGTTGGGCCGGCGCTTCTCGGTGAAGGAGGCGAGCCCTTCGCGCGCGTCCTCGGTCAGCGACAGCAGGGTGATCTGGCCTTCCGCGAACGCGATCGCCTCGTCGAAATCCATCGCATCGAGGGCGCGCATGGCATACTTGCCTCGGCGCAGCGCGGTCGGGGAGCAGAGGGCCATGGCCTCGGCGATCTCCGTCACCGTCGCCTCGAGCGTGTCGGGAGCGGTTATCCTGTTGATCAGCCCCGCCTCGCGTGCGGTCCCGGCATCGAACGCCGCGCCCGTGAGCGCCCATTCCCGCAGCCGGCGCGGCGGAACCAGCGCCTTCAGCAGGCTGATGACCTGCATGGGAAACAGCCCGAGCCGCGCCTCGGGCAGCCCGAACGTGGCATTTTCCACCGCGACCGCCACGTCGGCCATCGCCAGGAGGCCCATGCCGCCCGCCATGCAGGCGCCGTTCACCGCGGCGATGATCGGCAGCGGGCAGTCCTGCGCCTGGCGCAGCAGGTCGCCATAGGCCGAGCGCGGCCGTGCGAAGTCGAAGGTGAAGGCGCCGTCGGGGCCGAGGTCGCCGCCGGCGCAGAAGGCCCTGTCGCCCGCACCCGTCACCACCAGCACGCGGACCGCAGGATCGCCCGCCGCCCCCGCCATGGCGCCGGAGATCCCCCGCACGACCTCGTCGTTGAGCGCGTTGCGTCGTTCGGGGCGGTTCAGCTTGATCCACAGGGCGGCGCCGCGCCGTTCGGTGAGGACGAGGGGGGTATTCATGCGGGCTCTATCTCCACGACGACGCGATGCGCCTCGACCTGGTCGCCGGCGCGGACATGCACGGCGCGCACGCGGCCGGCCGCGTTGGCGCTGTGGACATGCTCCATCTTCATGGCCTCCAGCACCATCACTTTCTGCCCGGCGGCAACCATTTCGTCGATCCCGACGGCAACGGCGACCACCGTCCCGTTCATCGCCGCGCGGACCTTGCCGTCGCCGGTGCCGCGGGCGGCCGCCAGCGGGGCGAACCGCAGATCGTCGAAATCCCAGGGACCCCCTTCCGCGTGGATCCAGAAGCGCGACCCGGCGCAGAGGACCACCACCGAGCGGCGCACGCCGTCCAGCGCCAGGTCGGCGCGGATCTCGCGCATCGCTCCGTCGCCGGTCTCGTCCCGAGCGAGCACCGTCAGCGAGAGCGCGTCGTCGCCCTCGACGCTGCAGGCGCCGTGCCGGCCGGCGGTGACGCGGTAGGCGAAGCTCCTGTCGCCGCGGCCGAAGCGGAGGGGGGTGGCGAAGCCGTGCGGCAGTTCCGCGTCCGGGCGTCCGTAGAGGACGGCGCCGAGCAGCGCCCCGGCACGGCGCAGCGCCGGTGCAGGATCGGGCAGCAGCGTGTCGCGGTGCGCGTCGATGAAGGCGGTGGTGGCGGCACCCGCGGCGAAATCCGCGTGGCGAAGGCATCGGCCGAGGAAGGCCTGGTTGGTGCGAAGGCCGAGCGCCAGCGTCCGCTCCACGCCCGTGGCCAGAGCCCGGCGCGCCGCTTCGCGGTCTGGGCCGTGGGCGACGACCTTGGCGATCATCGAATCGTAATGCGGCGGCACGGAGGCGCCGTCGCGCAGCGCATGGTCGCAGCGCAGCCCCACGGCCGGGCGCCAGAGCGAGAGCACGCCGCTCTGCGGCACGAACCCCGCTTCTGGATCCTCTGCACAGAGCCGGGCCTCGATCGCATGGCCGTCGAAGCGGATGTCCTCCTGCACGATCGGCAGCGGCCGGCCCATGGCGACCTGCAGCTGCAGCGAAACGAGGTCGAGTCCGGTGATCGCCTCCGTCACCGGGTGTTCCACCTGCAGGCGCGTGTTCATCTCCATGAAGTAGAAGGCGCCGTTCGCGTCGAGCAGGTATTCGAACGTGCCGGCGCCCTCGTAGCCGATGGAACGCGCGGCTTCGGTGGAGATGCGGCCCATCCGTTCCCGCAGCGTCGCGGAGACGGCGGGCGACGGCGCCTCCTCGATCACCTTCTGGTGCCGGCGCTGCAGCGAGCAGTCGCGTTCGCCGAGATGCACGACGTTGCCGTGCCTGTCGGCCATGACCTGGATTTCGATGTGGCGAGGGTCGACGATCGCCTTCTCGATCAGCACCGTGTCGCTGTCGAAGGCCGTCCGCGCCTCCGAGCGGGCCGAGGCGAGCCGGTCG
>Ga0208243_1000691_pt1 | contig 15886 bp, 11 predicted proteins | sample Subbio2Aug_QV12A_FD_184826 | JGI IMG/M metagenome (GOLD analysis project Ga0208243, IMG submission 184826) | Serpentinite rock and fluid subsurface biosphere microbial communities from McLaughlin Reserve, California, USA - CR12Aug_QV12A (SPAdes) | ecosystem: Environmental > Terrestrial > Deep...
CCTCGCCGATCGCCGAGGGCAGGCCGGGGCGCACGACGATGCGGTAGCGGCCGCCATGGACGAGCCCTTCCACGCACAGTTCGCGCTCGCCAGGCTCGACTGCGGCGGTCGGCGCGCCGTCGACGCCGACGAAGGTGGCGTAGTCGACGCCTGTCTTCACCAGGTTCTCGGAGAACTGCACGCAGACGCGCGGGCTCGCACTGTCGGAATCCACCGTGTGCTCGACGACACGGAAGCCCTTGGTCCGCTTCAGTTCGGCATAGAGCGTCTGGACCTCGGGCGAGGAGACGAGTTCCAGGCTCTTCTCGTAGGCGGTGATGGCGGGCCGGTACATCGCCCGCTTGTCGAGGCCGGCAGCGAGCGCGTTCAGCGCGGCCGCCCGCTCCCTGGCCGTGCGCGAGAGGAGGTAGCCGTTGATGGCGGCGCCGGTGGCGGCGCGCTGGTAATAGTAGGAATTCTCTCCGCCGCCGGGCCGCACGGCGTTCGCGGCCTCGGCGAGCCCCGTCCACAGGCCGGCGTCGTCGGGCAGGATCGAGAGCGCGTTGGTGAAGTTCAGCATGGCGCCGCGCGGATCGCCGTTCGCCATGGCGTTGCGCGCGGCCTCCGTCAGAGCGACCAGGCCCGCACCGCCGGTATTCGCGCCGGCCAAAATCTCGTCGCGCCAGCGGCGGGCGTCGTCCACGACATAGCTCGCGACGTATGTCAGCTCGGCCGGCGCGCCGATGTCGGGGTCGCCGATCGTGTCGACCACCTTGCCGGCGACCGCGCCGGGGAAGGGGTTCAGCACATTGTAGTCGGATTTCAGGAAGCACCAGCTGGCGCGGGTGTTGTAGGTGAAGGCGCGGCAGGACGGGTCGCCGAGGCAGGCCGCCTTGCACTGATCGAGCGTCACGTTCTGCTCGGTGCGCAGGTCGAAGCCGAAATAGTCGCCGTCGGCGGACGTCACGACCTGGCGCGCGCCTTGCGCGAGCCCCGGCGAGGCATGGGCGAGCATGGCCGCGAGAGCGACCGCCACGAGACGAAACACGCGCATCCGAAATCCTCCAAAAGCCCTTCGACCGATCCTAGGCCCGGTCCCGCCGCAGGACTGTGACATGCTCCACAGTTCTGCTCGCCGCCGGCCGCCCTGCGGTCGCCTGCCCAAGGCCGCCGCCCTCGCGGCGACGGCCTGACCCTGCGGCAGGGAAGTCCCGGATTGCGCCTAAAATGCGGACAGTCTCGCGCGGACTTTCGCGAGATAGGCCGATCGCGAGGCCGGTGTCGACGCGTCCATGCGGTAGTGCGCCAGGAACAGCGTCCGGCAGCGCCAGCCGCACAGCGCCCGGATGCCGCGCAGGATGGTTCGGCGGCCGGGATGCCCCATCATGTGGGACCAGAGGAAGGAGGCGCCGCAGGTCGTCACCACCGCGACCTTGCGGATATGGGTCATCAGCGGCCGGATCCGCCCGCCGTCCTTCGGCAGCTGGAAGACGATGTCGATCGCCCAGACACGGTCGAGCCAGCCCTTCATCATGGCCGGCAGGCCGTACCACCAGGTCGGGTAGACGAAGACGATCGCCTCGGCCCAGTGCAGCGCCTCGACATGGGGCTGGAGCGCGGGGTCGGTCGGGGCGTGGTCGTTGTAGGTGCGCCGCTCCTCGGTTCCCATCACGGGGTCGAAGCCCATGGCGTAGAGATCGAGCAGCCGCGTCTCGTGGCCTGCGGCCGCCAGGGCGGCGAGCGATTCGTCGCGCACGGCGGCGCAGAAGCTCTCGGGCACGGGATGGCAGTAGACGACGAGGACACGCACGGCGCTGCTCTAGAATCGGTCCATGGCGGCGGAAACCTTCTCCATGAAACGCCTTCGCGAGGCGTCCGTCGAGCGGTTCATGTCGTAATGCGCCAGATAGTCGACGCGGGCGCCCGGCCGGACCGTGCCCCAGAGCAGGCGCTTGACCAGCCGGCGCGGCGGGTCGCCGATCAGGACGGCGCGCCAGCGCGTGCCGCCGTAGCTCGTCACCGCCGCCACCTTCGCGATGTTGTGCAGCGCGCCCTCGACCTTGCCGTCGACGATGCGGAACGACACGCCGGGCAGGAAGACGCGGTCGAAGAAGCCCTTCAGGATCGCCGGATAGCCGTAGTTCCAGACCGGATAGCACAGCACCAGCGCGTCGGCCGCACGCAGCCGGTCGACATAGGACCGCACGTGTTCGATGCTCCGGTCGGGATCGTGGTAGTCGAGCCGCTCCTGCCGCGACAGGCGCGGGTCGAACCCCTCCGCATAGAGGTCGCAGTCGTCGACCGCGTGCCCCTTCGCCGTCAGCCGCTCCAGAATCAGCCGGTGCAGCGCGGCATTGAAGCTGGTCTCGACGGGGTGGGCGTGGAGGAGGAGGACGTTCATCGCGCGGATCGCCACGTGAAGGGCCAAAACCGCGTTCCGTCGCGCCCCCCTCTGTCCTGCCGGACATCTCCCCCTCCAGGGGGGAGATCACGCGCTCCGCCGTTCTCGCACGCGGCCAATGCTGCAGGACGAGTGCCGAAAATGAAGCTGCCGATCTCCCCCCTGGAGGGGGAGATGTCCGGCAGGACAGAGGGGGGCGCCGTTGGGCGCGGACTTCTCGCGCCCTTCACCATCTGCCTCACTGCTCCAACCCTCGGAACAGGAACGGCTTCTCCGACGAGAAGTCGAAATCCGGGTTCTCCCAGGCGATCATCTTGCCGGGGTTGAGCAGGCCCTTCGGGTCGGCCTCCTTCTTGAAGGCCAGCTGGACGGCGTCGGTCTGCTTCATGCCGCCTTCCTCCAGCGTCACGCGGTGCGGGTTGAAGATCGGGCAGCCGGTCTCCTCGTGGACCCGGATGATCTCGTCCAGCCGCTCCTCGGTGGTGTAGCGCACCATCGGCAGGCCGAAGCAGGTGACGTCGCCGTCGAAGCGGACGAATTCGAGGTGGCCGATCACCTCGTCGGGGAACAGCGCATGCACCTTCTCCACCAGTTCGATCTGGTTGGGGAAGGGGTAGAGCACCTGCAGGTAGGTGATCGCCGGGTCGATGCGGATGCCGCGCAGCGTGGTGTGATTCCAGGAGAGCTCCGCCACCGGCGGCAGGCCCTTGAGCTCGTCGGGACCGGCCGACGCGGCGTTGAAGACGACGTCCGCGCCCTGCCGCCGCGTGAAGGCCAGGAAGGCGTCGAGCGCGTGGGCGGCCACCATCACCAGGCACACGCTCCGGCCTTCGCGCAGGAACCTGCCGTGCCGCTTGAAGTAGTCGAACGGCGCGGGGGCGGCGATCGGCGAGATCAGCTTGGTCAGGATGCCGTCCTGCCGCGCGAGCGCATTGCCGTAGCGCGCCGCCGCCACGAAATCGTCGAAGCCGACGATCACGTCGACCCAGTCGTAGGCCGCCGTCAGCGGCATCTCCACCTCGGTGATGATGCCGTTGGTGCCGTAGGCATGGGTGACCTTGTGCAGGTCCTCGCCGGTGAGCTCCAGGATGCGCGGCGTCTCCTCCATGGTGACGACCCGCAGGCGGATGATGTTGCCGAAGTCGCGCAGGCCGCCCCAGTTGATCGAGCCGATGCCGCCCGATCCGCCGGCGATGAAGCCGCCGATCGAGGCGGTGTGGAAGGTGGACGGCAGCATGCGCAGTTCCTGGCCGGAATGCGCCCGCGTCTGCCTGTCGATGTCGGCCATCACCGCGCCGGGACCGCAGACGACGCGGCCGGGCGCGATCTCGCGCACGTCGTTGATCTCGGCCAGGCTGAGCAGCACGCCGCCCGACAGCGGCATGGCCTGGCCGTAATTGCCGGTGCCCGTGCCGCGCGGGGTGACGGGAACGCCGTGCCGGAAGCAGGCGGCCAGAACCCGCACGACCTCGGCCTCGTCGCGCGGGCTCACCACGATGTCGGCGGTGACCTCGTCGAGCTGGCGCTTCAGGATCGGCGAGTACCAGTAGAAGTCGCGGCTCTTCTGTCTGACGATGGCGGCGTTGTCCTCGATCCGGATGCCGTCGATGTCGCGTCTCAGCGCTGCGATGTCCATGCAATCACCTCAGGATCGGGTCGAGTTCGGCGTAGTCGGGGACGGTTGCTTCGCTGCGGGTGCCGTTGCGCAGCACGATGCGGTCGCTCTCGGGCCGCGACAGGAGTTCGGTCCAGGAACGGCCTTTGAAGATCACCAGATCTGCCGGCGCGTCGACGGCGATGCGCCCGGTTCCGTCGAGCCGCATGACGTCCGCCGGCGTGGCGGCCACCGTCTTCGGCCAGTCCGCGACCGGATGGTCGAAATGGATGGTGCGGGTCGCCATGCGGTAGACCTCCAGCATGTCGAGGTCGCCATAGGCATAGAAGGGATCGCGGGTGTTGTCGGAAGCGACCGCGACCGGGATGCCGCGCGCCTTCATCTCGTGCAGCAGCGTCACGCCGCGCCAGCGCGGCGTCGTGCCGTCGTGGCGGCGGTCCTGAAGGTACATGTTGCACATCGGCAGCGACACCACCGCGAGGCCGGCGCGGGCCACCTTGTCCAGCGTGTCGAGGACGTCGGCGTCGGGTTGCCGGGCCAGCGAACAGCAGTGACCGACGAGAATTTTGCCCTCGAAGCGATGCTCGATCGCCTTCTCGGCGATCTTCTTCAGCGAGATCGCGCCAACGTCGTCGGTCTCGTCGGCGTGGAAGTCGAGGTCGAGGCCGCGAGCAATCGCGGCGCGGAAGACGGTGTCGAGCAGCGCCTCGAGGTCCGGCACCATGTAGGTGACGGCGCCGAGAATGCCGCGGGCCTCCGCGACCCGGTCGGCCAGCGCCGCGAAGAAGGCGCCGTCGCGCACGCCGTCGATGCCGATCAGGCTCGCCGCCTGCAGCTCGATGCGGCCGGCCCAGCGCTCGCGCAGCGCCTGGAAGACCGGCCAGGAGATGGTCTCCTGCGGATGGATCGAATCAAGATGCGTGCGTATCGCCCTGGTTCCATGAGCGAATGCGCTCTTCAGGCCGAACTCCATGCGGGCCTCGACGTCGGCCGCCGACCAGTTGGCCGCGCGGTCGGCGCCCACCGCCTCCAGCGCACCGGGAAAGGAGCCGTCGGGGTTTCCCCGCCGCGGCCAAATGTGGCCCTTGTCGAGATGGGTGTGGCAGTCGACGAAGCACGGCATGACGATCCGTCCCGCGAGGTCGACGCTGCGCGGCGGGATCGGCCGGCCCTCCGCCTTCGGCGCGATGCCCGAGACCGCGCCGTCGGCGATGGCGATGTCGCAGATCGCGAAGCCGTCGGCATCGGCCGGGCCGAGGTCGGTCGTGGTCAGGGACCCGTGCAGGCGGGCGTTGGCGAGCACGTACCAGCCGGAGGAGGGGAGACCGAGTTCAGTCATCGGGCGATATCTCGCGGATTGAGAGGAAGCACCCCCTCACCGTCATGCTTCGCATGCCACCTCTCCCCCTGCCCGGGGGAGAGGAATCGCGGCTTCGGCTTCGCGCTTCGACCGGAAGCGACGAGTGAGGTCGGCCGAGCGCCTTTCCTCTCCCTCGGGCAGGGGGAGAGGTGGCTCGCGAAGCGAGACGGTGAGGGGGGGCTTCGACGGTCGAGACATGCCTCTCGCCCCGGCCGGAAAGTCGAAAGCGCACGCATCGCCGCGCCAATCATTCCCATCACCGCTCCTGCTTCAGCGCGCTCTCGTGCCAGCGCCTGAGGATCAGGTGCGAGACGAGGGACAGCACGAGGAAGATGACGATGCCGGTGACCGAGATCAGGATCAGCGCGGCGAAGAGGCGCGGCGCGTTCAGGCGGTAGCCGGCCTCGATGATGCGCGAGGCGAGGCCGGAGGACTGGCCGGCGGCGCCCGCCACGAACTCCGCCACCACCGCGCCGATCAGCGCAAGGCCGCCTGCGATCTTCAGGCCGCCCAGGAAATAGGGCATGGCGGCGGGCAGCCGGAGCAGCCGCAGCTCCTGCCAGCGCGTCGCCCCGTTCAGCGCGAAGAGGTCGCGCAGGTTGCGGTCGGCGGAGTTCAGCCCGAGCGTCGTGTTGGACAGGATCGGGAAGAAGGCGACGATCCAGGCGCAGAGCAGGAGCTTGGCGGTCTGGTTGTCGACATAGATGTTGATCAGCGGGAAGATCGCCACGATCGGCGTGACCTGCAGCACCACGGCGAAGGGGAAGAACGACATCTCGACCCATTTCGACTGCGCGAACAGCACCGCCAGCCCGACGCCCCCCGCCACCGCCAGCGCCAGCCCGAGGAAGGTGATCCTGAGCGTCACCAGCAGCGAGGAGAGGAGCAGCGGCGCGTCGGTCACCAGCGCCTGCAGCACCACGCCCGGCCGCGGCAGGATGTAGTGCGGGATCTCGTTCCAGACGCAGACGCGGTCCCAGGCCAGCACCGCCAGCGTCATGATGGCGAGCGGCAGCAGCCAGCGGCCGATCCGCTCGGCGCGCTCGCGCCGGGCACGGCGGGTTTCCTCGGCATCGACGCCGACGGACACTGTCTGGTCGATCGCGGTCATGCGCGTCCCCGCGACGACTGGTGCGAGGCATTGATGGCGGCGAGCAGGGCCTCGGAAGCGTCGCGGCAGAGCGCGGCATAGTCTGCCGAGGTCCGGAAGCGCTCGTCGCGCGGGTAGGGGGCGTCGACGGAAAACTCGCCGTGCACGCGGCCGGGACGGGCCGCCATCACGACGATGCGGTTCGATAGGAACACGCTCTCGAAGACCGAGTGGGTGACGAAGACGATGGTCAGGCCGCGGTCGCGCCAGAGTTCCAGGATGTCGTCATTGAGCCTGAAGCGGGTGATCTCGTCGAGCGCGGCAAAGGGTTCGTCCATGAGCAGGAGTTTCGGCCGCGTCACCAGGCTGCGGGCGATCGAGACGCGCATCTTCATGCCCCCCGACAGTTCGCGCGGCACCGCGTGCTCAAAGCCGGTCAGGTGGACGCGCTCCAGCATCTCGGCGATCTGCGGCGCGGCTTGGGCGCGGGAGACGCCGCGCAGGCGAAGCGGCAGCCAGACATTGTCGAAGACCGACGCCCAGGGCATCAGCGTCGGCTCCTGGAAGACGAAGCCGAGGTCGCGCTGGCCGATCGGCTCGCCGTGCCAGTCGAGCGTCCCGGTCGTGGCCGACGCAAGGCCGGCGACGATCCTGAGCGCCGTCGACTTGCCGCAGCCGGACGGCCCGAGCAGGCTGACGAAGTCGCCCTGGCGGATGGTCATGTCGACGCCCGACAGCGCCGTCACGCCGTTCGAGAACGCCTTGCCCACGCCGCGCAGCGACAGGAGCGGCGCGGCCGGGGCAGATTCATCGGTCGACGTCTGGAGGGCAAGCACGTCCGGCGCGATCCTGGGTTCGCTCCTTCCGGCGGGGCGCCGGAAGGCTGCATGGAGGTGGTCCGGGCGGGGTCTACTTCTTCAGGTCGAGGCCGACGCCCTTGTTGACGAAGTCGAGGGTGTAGGCCTTCTTGATGTCGAGCCCGTCGGCGACGACCTTGGCCTTCACCATCGAGGCATAGAAGGCGGCGATGCGCTCGTCGGTCATGGCGCCGATGCCCTTGGTCGCGGTGTCGCCCGAATCGACGATGCCGAACTCCTTCATCGTGGCGATCGAGAAGGCGATCTGGTCGTCCGTCATGTCCGGATTGTCCTTCTTGATCGCCTCGTTGGCGGCGGCGTTGTCGCCGTAGAGGTAGTTGTACCAGCCCTTGGCCGAACCATCGACGAAGCACTGCACGACCTGCGGGCGCTCGTCGATCGTCTTCTGCATGGTCTCGATCGTCGTGGCATAGGTCTCGAAGCCGTAGTCGGCGAGCAGGAAAAGGTTCGGCTTGAAGCCCGCCTCGCGCTCCACCGCATAGGGCTCGGACGTCACGTAGCCCTGCTGCACCGACTTCGGATTGGCGATGAAGGGGGCGGGGTTGAAGGTGTAGGGCACGCGCTTCGACGCGTCGAAGCCGAAGTCGGTGATCATCCACTGGAAGTAGCTCTGGAAGCCCTCGTCGCCCAGGATGTACTGGTCGGCCTTCTTCAGGTCCTCCCAGGTGTCGAGGCCCTGGCCGGGATGGCTCATCAGCACCTGCGGCTCCTTCTGGAAGGAAGCGGCCACGACGCGCAGCGGGATGTTCTGCTCGACCGCCGAGAAGGCCTGCAGCATGTTGCCGCCCATGTAGAAATCGATCTTGCCGGCGAGCAGCAGCGGCCGGCCGGAGACCTGCGGCCCGCCCTGCATGATCTCGACGTCGAGGCCGCAGGCGGCATAGGTGCCGTCGGCGACCGCCTGGTAGTAGCCGCCATGCTCGGCCTGGGCGAGCCAGTTGGTGGCGAAGACGACCTTGTCAGCGGCCTGCGCGGCCAGCGGCGATATCGAGGCGAGCAAGGCTGAGGCGGCTGCGATGCGAATTCCTGACGTCATGACACGACCCCTGTGCTTGGCCCGCAACTCCTCGGCGCGGGCTTCGTGATTTCGATGCGTGGGCGACGCAAGACGCATGCCACCGGTTTGTCCGCCCGCAAGGATACGGCCCGGCCGGCGCGGCTGGATCACCGCCTGCGCGCGATGCCGTCACGCTGCGCAACCTGCCTATTTTTCCGTCACGAGTCCACTGCCCGGCTGCCCTCGCACGCATCGAGGCCGACATGGCTTGATGCGGATCGCGGCAGGGGCTTAGGTGAGAGCGAAGGCCGCTGGCCGGCGGCGAAGACGGGGACGACGATGCGCAGATTCTGGTGGGGCGACTATCGCACGGTCGATTTCGAGGGGCTGGATCCCGAGGCGGTGATCGCCGTCGTGCCGGTCGCCGCGATCGAGCAGCACGGGCCGCATCTGCCGGTCTCCACCGACACGACGATCATGCAGGGCATGATCGAGACGGTGCTGCCGCTGGTCCCCGACGATCTCGACGTGCGCTTCCTGCCGGTCCAGGCGGTGGGCAAGTCGAACGAGCATCTGCATGCGCCCGGTACGCTGACGCTGCCGGCACCGCTGCTGATCGAGGCCTGGACCGAACTCGGCCTGTCGGTCGCCCGCGCCGGCGTCCGCAAGATCGTCTTCGTCAATTCCCACGGCGGCAACGAGGAGATCATGGGCATCGTTGCGCGGGAACTGCGGGTGAAGGCGCGGATGCTTGCGGTGAAGACGAGCTGGCAGCGATTCGGGCGGCCGGCGGGGATGTATACCGAGGCCGAGGAGCGGCTCGGCATCCATGGCGGCGACGTCGAGACCTCGCTGATGCTGCATTTCCGGCCGGATCTCGTCGACATGGGGGAGGCGCGGAACTTCGCCTCGTCCACCAGCCGCGCGGACGCCGCCTTCGCGCTCCTGAAGCCGCAGGGCACCCACGCCTTCGCCTGGATCGCGAGCGACATCAACCCGGACGGCGTGGCCGGCGACGCCTCGATCGCGACCGCCGAGAAAGGCCGGCAGACCGCCGCGCACCAGGCTGCCGGCTTCCTCGACCTGCTGAAGGACGTGCGCGCGGCGCGGCTCGACGACTGGCTCGCCTGAGCCTGCTCCCCACGTGAGGACGGCCGTGCGGTCCGGGGGCGGCGGAACCGCCGTCGCGGCGCCCGGGTGTGCGGCCATCGGCGCGGGAAATGTCCCGCCTGCGGTCAATTCGGCATCAATCTTGTCGCAATCGCAGCATCTTGCGCGGCCGCAAAGTTGCACATTCCTCAACGAGACCGGATCGGGGCGGTTTTGACATCCCCGGCCGGATGGGGAATGCTAACGGGCGAAAAGCCATAGAAACGGGAGAAGTCAATGAGCTTTTACAGGAGCAACGGCGATCGGGTGCCCGGTCACGTGGAGGCGCTCGCCGAAATGGTGAACGCCGGCAAGGTCGATCGCCGCGAGTTCCTCGCGATGGCGAGCGCCTTCGGTGCCACCACCGCGATGGCCTATGGCATGATCGGCCTCGCGGCGCCGACGGCTGCGATGGCCGAGGAGCCCAAGAAGGGCGGGGTGCTGAAGGTCGCGATGTGGATCAAGGATCCGAAGGATCCGCGCACGGCCGACTGGTCCGAGATCGCCGTCGCCCAGCGGCAGACGCTGGAGCCGCTGGTCAAGTACACCAAGGATTACACCTTCGAGCCCTATTTGCTCGAGAGCTGGGAAGTGAACGACGACGCCACCGAATACGTGCTGCACGTGCGGCCGGGCGTAACCTGGACGAACGGCGACACGTTCAATGCCGACGACGTGGTCTTCAACTTCACGCGCTGGGCCGACAAGAGCGCCGAGGGCAATTCGATGCCCGGCCGTCTGGGCACCATCGTCGACGAGGCCTCCGGCAAGCTGCGCGAAGGCGCTGTGACGAAGGTCGACGACATGACAGTCAAGATCAGCCTGACCAAGCCCGACATCGCGCTCATCCCCAGCCTGACCGACTATCCTGCGCTCGTCGTGCACCGCTCCTTCGACGAGACCGGCGCCAACTTCGCCCAGAATCCGATCGGCACCGGCCCGTTCGAGCTCGTCTCCTACGACGTCGGCCAGAAGGTGGTCTACAAGCGCCGCGAGAACGGCGCCTGGTGGGGCGGCGAGGCGCTGCTCGACGGCGTCGAGTTCATCGACTACGGCACCGATCCCTCGGCGATGGTCTCGGCCTTCGAGGCCGGCGAGGTGCACACCAACTTCGAGACCTCGGCCGACTACGTGCAGATCCTCGAGGGCGTCGGCGCCGTGACCTCCGAGGCGGTGACCGCCGCCACCATCGTCGCGCGCACCAACGTGGCCAACAAGCCCTACGACGACCAGAAGGTCCGCAACGCCATGCAGCTGGCGGTCGACAACGCCACCGTGCTCGCGCTCGGCTACGGCAATGCCGGCGAACCGGCCGAGAACCACCACGTCTGCCCGATCCATCCCGAATACGTGGCGCTGCCCAAGGTGGAGCGCGACATCGCCAAGGCCAAGGCGCTGATGGAAGAGGCGGGCCAGATGGACTTCGAGCACGAGCTGATCACCGTGGACGAGGACTGGCACAAGAACACCGGCGACGCGATCGCGGCCCAGCTGCGCGAGGCCGGCTTCAAGGTCAAGCGCACGGTGCTCCCGGGTTCGACCTTCTGGAACGACTGGACCAAGTATCCCTACTCGATGACGAACTGGAACATGCGTCCGCTCGGCATCCAGGTGCTGGCGATCGCCTATCGTTCCGGCGAGGCGTGGAACGAGTCGGCCTTCTCCAATCCCGAGTTCGACACGCTCGTCGGCGAGGCGCTGTCGATCGCCGATGCCGAGAAGCGCAAGGCGGTGATGGAGAAGATCGAGAAGATCATGCAGGACTCCGGCATCCTGATCCAGCCCTACTGGCGCAAGCTCTACAACAGCTCCATGCCGTCGGTGAAGAACCACTTCATGCACCCGACCTTCGAGCACGACTTCGGCAAGGTCTGGCTCGACGAGGCCTGAGCGCATGCCGATGGCGGGGAGGGGCCTCGTGCCCCTCCCTCCCTATCCGGAGGGTTAGACGCCCCAACCTGAAGCGGCAGGGGGACCGATGCTTGCTTTCGTCGTACGACGGCTGGGCACGATGGCGCTCACGATGCTGTGCCTGACGCTCGTCGTCTTCTTCATGGTCAATCTCGAGCCCAACCTGCGCAAGCTGTCGATCAGCCAGCTCGACATGCGGTCGTCGGACGAGCACATCGAAAGCTGGCTGCAGCGCAACGGCTACAGAGACAATTTCTTCGTGCGCTACGGCCGCTGGCTCGGCGTCGTCCAGAAGCAGCCCAACCTCAATGCGGAGGGGCAGCCCGTCCCCCGCTTCTCCTACTGCAACGAACCGGCCGAGCCCTACTACGGTGGCATCCTCCAGGGCGATTTCGGCTGCTCCACCAAGTTCAAGACCACCGTCTCGGAGAAGCTCTTCCCGGCGCTCGGCGCCACCGGCATCCTGATGTTCTGGGTGATGGCGGTGATGGTGCCGATCTCGCTCCTGATCGGAATCCTCGCCGGCATGCGCGAAGGGTCGCGCACGGACCGGTCGCTGTCGGTCGCCTCGATCACCACCACGGCGACGCCGGAATACGTGTCGGGCGTGATCTTCACCGTCGTGTTCGCCTCCTGGCTCGGCTGGCTGAACGGATCGGCGGCGTCGGCCACCGGGCAGGGCGTCACCTTCTACAACTTCACCCTGCCGGTGATGACCATGGCCATCTACGGCATCGGCTACATCGCCCGCATGACGCGGGCCTCGATGGTCGAGGTGATGACGCAGCAATACATCCGCACGGCGCGCCTGAAGGGGCTGAGCTTCGGGGCCGTGGTGGTCAAGCATGCGCTGCGCAACGCGCTGATCGCGCCCTTCACGGTGATCATGCTGCAGTTTCCCTGGCTCCTGACCGGCGTGGTGATCGTGGAAGTCATGTTCCGCTACCAGGGCTTCGGCTACACGCTGGTGGAAGCCGCAGGCAACAACGACATCGACCTCCTGCTCGGCTGCTCGCTCGTCTCGGTCGCGGTGGTCCTGTCGACGCAGCTGATCTCAGACGTCGGCTACGCCTACCTCAACCCGCGCATCCGAGTTCAGTAGGGGGCGACGCGCATGCAGCTCGAATATGTCGGCGCCTTCCAGATCGTCGTCGGCGTGCTGTTCCGCTTCTGGCCGGTCTGGCTGGCGCTGGCGCTCGTGCTGGCGCTCAGCACCGCCTACAAGAAGCGGCTCGGCCTCTACGGCCAGCTCTTCGACACCAATGTCGGCATCGCCGGCGTCGTCATCTGCCTGTTCTGGCTGTTCACGGCCGTCTTCGCCGGCACCGTCGCGCCCTTCGACCCGCTCGCCCAGACCGTGGTGATGAAGGACGCGCTGCCCGGCGCGATCACGCCCGACGGCGGCGTCTATCTCTTCGGTGGCGACAAGCTCGCGCGCGACATCTTCTCGCGCATGGTGTTCGGCAGCCAGATCGTGCTGATCATCGCGCCGGCGGCCACGGCGTTTGCGTTGATGGTGGGCATCACGCTCGGCCTGCCTGCCGGCTATTTCGGCGGGCGGATCGATTCAGTCCTGTCTTTCCTCGCCAACCTCGTGCTCGCCTTCCCGGTCATCCTGCTGTTCTATCTCCTGGTGACGCCCGGCATCATGGACACGCCGATCCCCTATGCGATGGCGGGCGTCTTCTTCCTGTTCCCGATCGTGTTCTTCTGCGTTTTGTTCTACACCCGCTTCAGGAACCGCACCGACCGTCTCTATCCGCAGCTCGCGGTCACGCTGGTGCTCGGGCTGTGGATCTATCTTGGGCTGGTGTTCGACGCCGACCCGCTCGGCATCATCTCGATCCGGCCGAACGAGCTCAACATCTTCGTGGCGGTGGTCTTCGCTTCCTCGCCCGGCGTCTTCCGCATCGTGCGCGGCCTCGTCATGGACATCAAGACGCGCGACTACGTCGCCGCCGCCCAGACCCGCGGCGAGTCTCCCTGGTACATCATGCTGTGGGAGATCCTCCCCAACGCGCGCGGGCCGCTGATCGTCGATGCCTGCCTTCGCATCGGCTACACCACCATCCTGCTCGGCACGCTCGGCTATTTCGGCCTGGGGCTCGCGCCCGAAAGCCCGGATTGGGGCACGGCGATCAAGGATTCGAGCCGCCTGCTGCGGGCCTTCATCCACCCGGCCCTGCCGCCGGTGATCGCGCTGATGTCCTTCGTGCTGGGCTTGAACCTGCTTGCCGACGCGCTGCGCGAACAGTCGCTGAAGGATTGAGGAGGCATAGATGTCCGCGCTTTCCGCCGCCGTCCGGTCCGCCGCCAACGCCCAGCCGATCCTCGAGATCGAGAACCTGTCGATCTCCTTCTTCACCCGCGCCGGCGAAATCCCCGCGGTGATGGACTTCTCCTGCAAGGTCATGCCGGGCGAGGCGATGGGTCTCGTCGGCGAATCGGGCTGCGGCAAGTCGACCGTGGCGCTCGGCATCATGCGCGACATGGGCAATCGCGGCCGCATCGTCGGCGGCCGGATCAAGTTCATGGGCCGCGACATGGGGGAGATGAGCGACAAGGAGCTGCGCGACATCCGCGGCAACAAGATCGCCATGATCTACCAGGAGCCGATGGCGAGCCTGAACCCCGCCATGAAGGTCGGCCGCCAGCTGATGGAGGTGCCGATCCTGCACGAGAAAGTCTCGAAGGCGGAGGCCTACAAGCGTGCGCTGGACATGCTGGCGGCCGTGCGACTGCCCGATCCCGAACGCATGATGGGCTCCTATCCGCACCAGCTGTCGGGCGGCCAGCAGCAGCGCGTCGTCATTGCCATGGCGCTCCTGTCGAAGCCGGCGCTGCTCCTGCTCGACGAGCCGACGACGGCGCTCGACGTCACGGTGGAGGCCGGCATCGTCGAGCTGGTGCGCGACCTCGGCAAGAGGTTCGGCACGTCGATGCTGTTCATCTCGCACAATCTCGGCCTGATCCTCGAGACCTGCGACCGCATCACGGTGATGTATTCGGGCGAGGCGGTGGAGGAGGGCACGGTCGGCGACGTGTTCGACCGCATGCGCCATCCCTACACGCAGGGCCTGTTCCGTTCGATCCCGCTGCCCGGCGCCGACAAGAACTCGCGGCCGCTGATCGCCATTCCCGGCCAGCTGCCGCTGCCGCACGAGCGGCCGCGCGGCTGCAATTTCGGGCCGCGCTGCCAGCACTTCGTGGAAGGTCTTTGCGACGCGCGCGAGATCCCGATGTACCCGGTGAAGGGCCATCCGGACCACCTGTCGCGCTGCGTCCGGTTCGAGGACGTCGACTGGACGGCGTTGCCGGCCGGCATCCGGCGCAACGAGCCGGTCAAGCCGGGCGCCACGGTGCTCAGGATCGACGACCTGCGGAAGTACTACCGCGTCGCCGCCAACGAGATATTCGGCGGCGCCGAGGCCCGCACCGTCAAGGCCAACGAATCCATCTCCTTCGAGGCGCGCGAATCCGAGACGGTGGCGATCGTCGGCGAATCGGGCTGCGGGAAGTCGACGCTGGCCAAGGTTCTGCTCGGGCTGGAGACCGCGTCCTCCGGCAAGGTGATGCTCGGCAATTCCGAGATCCAGGACACGCCGATCGAGGAGCGCGACGTCGAGACGATCTCGTCGATCCAGATGGTGTTCCAGAATCCGTTCGACACGCTGAACCCCAGCCACTCCGTCGGCTCCCAGATCATCCGCACGCTGGAGAAGTTCGGCGTCGGCAGGACGCAGGCGGACCGCGAGAAGCGGATGCTCGAGCTGCTCGACCTCGTCAAGCTGCCGCGCGCTTTCGCCACCCGCATGCCGCGCCAGCTGTCGGGCGGCCAGAAGCAGCGCATCGGCGTGGCACGCGCCTTCGCCGGCAATGCCCGTGTGGTGGTCGCCGACGAGCCGGTGTCGGCGCTCGACGTGTCGGTGCAGGCGGCGGTGACCGAGCTCCTGATGGACGTGCAGCGCCAGAACAAGACGACCATGCTGTTCATCAGCCACGACCTGTCGGTGGTGCGTTATCTCGCCGACCGCGTCGTCGTCATGTATCTCGGCTACATCGTCGAGCAGGGCACGACCGACCAGATCTTCGCGCCGCCCTACCACCCCTATACCGAGGCGCTGCTGTCGGCGATCCCGATCGCCGACACGAGCGTGGTCAAGAAGCACATTGTGCTCGACGGCGACATCCCCTCGGCGATGAACCCGCCGTCCGGCTGCCCGTTCCAGACGCGCTGCCGCTGGAAGTCGCGCGTGCCCGGCAATCTCTGCGAGACCAAGGTGCCGCCGCTGAAGAACCTCGGCGACGGCCACCAGAGCCTGTGCTGGCTGGACGATGCCGAACTGGCCTCGATGGAGCCGGTGATCTCGTTCGCCCAGCCCGGCGCGGCGGCCACCGAACCGGCATCCTCCGACGCGACGGCGGCCGCGACCCCGCCTGCCGTGGCGGCGGGGACCGGTGCGGAGCCCGCAGCCAGCGTATCGGCGGAGGAGCTCGGCGGAAATC